>Ga0102943_1002070_pt1 | contig 11961 bp, 9 predicted proteins | sample SalPonC_black_MG_FD_78174 | JGI IMG/M metagenome (GOLD analysis project Ga0102943, IMG submission 78174) | Salt pond soil microbial communities from South San Francisco under conditions of wetland restoration - Salt Pond MetaG... | ecosystem: Environmental > Aquatic > Marine > Intertidal zone >...
AAACTGTTTCAAACAGGCCGGAACCGCAGAACAGAGGAACAGAAAAACAGAAGAACAGAGGAAGTTTGTACCGACTAAAGTTGTGGGTAATCAACACAGTTTCAGGGGTTTCGTAAACCTATGAACATTCTTCTAAAACCTCCATTACCTTTTGCTTATAGGAAATGCCAATCGGAATTTCTTTGCCTTCGATTTCAATATCATGGGTCGTGTAAGCGGTGATTTTTCGCGTATTAACGATGTAAGAACGATGAATCCGGATGAAGTAATCCGGTAATTTCTCCACAAACGCACTGATGCTTTCCTTGGTAATAATACTTTTCCCGGATGTGTGAATGCGCACGTAGTCTTTGACGCTTTCCACATACTGAACCGATTCAAACGACACCTTTACATGCCTGCGATTCGTATTGACATAGATGAATGCCTCTTCACCAGAACCAGTTGCATTGGTCCTGCTTATTTTTGGAGAGAAGCTTTCTGTCCTGTGCAAGTATTTATTAACGGCCTTGAAAAAGCGATCGAACGTGATAGGTTTGAGGAGGTAGTCCACTACATCCAGCTCGTAGCTTTCCACCGCGTACTCCCGGTAGGCAGTGGTAAAAATGATGCCGGGCGGGTTTTGCAGGGATTTGACGAAGTCGATGCCGGTAAGCACGGGCATTTGTATATCCAGAAAGATGAGGTCAATGGGTTCTCGCTTGAGCACTTCAAAAGCCTCGATCGCATTACCGCAGCTGGCCACCAAATGAAACTGCGGAAACTGCTGAAGATGCTTTTCTAATAAACCTTTGGCCAACGGTTCATCATCAACTACCAGACAGCGGACTTTTCTATCTATTCCTTTATCCATAGATTTACTTCGTATGAATCCTCCCGTTCATCAATATTCCAGCTGTATTTTTTAGGATAAATTAATTCGAGCTGGCGATGTACATTTTTCAGACCGATACCCTGCTTATAATTCATTACATCTTGTTGAGCGACAGCAGATTTGGTGTTGAATACCCTGAAGTGTATGTTTCCTTTTTCAGCCGTCAACTCGATCTTAATAACGGCTTTTTGCAAGATGCCGCTAACCCCGTGTTTGAAAGCATTTTCAACAATGGATACCAGAATCAGGGGCGCAATAAATATCTCGGAATCACCTATTTTGTGATCAAAATTCAGCTGGAGCCGGTCTCCGTATCGCAGTTGCTCCAGATCCATGTAATTTTCCAGCAGCTCCACCTCCCTGCAGATCCTGACCTTATCCTCCTTACCTTGATAAAGCATGTAGTCCAGCATTTCCGAAAGTCTGGCCACCACGTCGGCAGCCTTATCCGACTTTTCCAGGGTCAGGGCATACAGGTTATTAAGGGTATTGAAAAGAAAATGCGGATGGATCTGGGCTTTCAGAAAATTCAGTTCAGCAGTGGCCTTCTCTTTTTGCAACACCTCAAGTTGATGCTTCACGGCCGCCCGGTTCTTGACCGTTTTGATAAAAACAAAGATAAAAGCGTACAAATAAAGCCTGGGGAAATAGCCGAACACCGTATACCCAAACTCCGAGATCATTTGTGAGATGGATTCCTTAGGATAGGTGATGCCTGCAAGGGTTTCCGCAATATATACATTGTTGATCCGGTAAACAAAGGTGAGCAAAACTGTACCCACCAGAAAGCTAATAGCAAACTGTATGTACTTCTTCCTCTGCAGGAGCTTGGGAATTTGATAATAGGCCAGCAGATAAGCCGCCGCCATTTTGGTAGGTAAAGCGACCCCGCGGAAGAGAAAGGCTTCCCCGATTTCCGTGATGCTCTGATCGGAAGAGATGGGGGCGATGATCCACACCAGCAACCAAAACAGGACGTGCATCAGCACCCGGTTTTGTAAAACCCGGTCCAGGAAGCTGTTTTCTCTTTCCATAAGGTAGAAAGTTAAAGAAAATACAGACTCGAATTTTTATTATCGCCGAATTCGAAGTTTTAACCTACGGATAGACGAATAGCGCCCACGAATACCATCCGTAAGCTGAATACCATATTCCGGCCCTCACTCTCCATTATAGGTCTCCTTTTTCGCCGCTGCCTCCCGCCATGCCGTAAATTGAAACAAAAAACTGATTATGAAACTGTTACTGCTATTATGCTGTACGCTCCTATTGACTCAAAATGCCGTGGCTCAAAGCGAAAAGAAGGCCCTCAGCATGGAAGAGAAAACGTTTCACAGCGCCTCCGGCCGCGAAGTCAAAGGCGAGATGGGAAGCCTTATGGTTCCCGAAAATCGCGACAATCCCGGCTCGGAAAAAATTGCCATCCATTTTGCCCGGCTGAAAAGCAATAATCCAAATCCAAAAGCGCCAGTGGTCTTTCTGGATGGAGGTCCTGGTTCCAGCTGTTCCTGGCAGGCCAGTGATCCCGGTTCATTGGAAAAATGGCTGCCATTCCTGGAGTTGGGAGATGTCATTCTGCTCGATCAAAGGGGAACCGGGGCAGGAAGGGAACGGGTCATGTACATCTGGAAAAAAGATATTCCTGAAGATGTGCTGGCTGATCCGGCAGTGGCCCGCCGTCATTTTGAAGCAATAGGAAAAGAAGCTTTAGCGGATTTCCGAAACAGGGGAGTCGATCTAAAGGGTTACACGACGGTAGAGAATGCCCATGATATAGATGCTTTACGTCAGGTACTTGGATATGAGAAGATTTCCCTTTTTGGATTCAGCTACGGAACCCACCTCGGCCAGGCTTATATCAAATACTACGAAGATAATGTAGAAAACGCCGTCCTGATAGGCGTGGAAGGCCTTCACCAAACCTTCAAGTTGCCCTCAACCATGGATGTTCAATTCAGAAAAATCGCCTTGCTTGCACAACAAGATCCCCATGTGAATAAAGAAATGCCGGATCTAATGACCCTGTATAAAAGAGTGGTCCGCAAGCTGGATAAAGAACCGGCTGAGGTGGAGATTAAATCTCCACTAACCAATTCGCCGATGACGGTAAAAGTGGGATCATACGGCTTGAATTTAATGCTGCGGTTCGATATAGGAGATGCCAGCGACCTTCCGGTATTTCCCCGGCTGTTATACAGCATTGACCAGGGGGACTATACGCTTTTGCAGTGGTTTGTCCAAAAACGCATCAGGAATTTTTACGGCATAAATGGGATGTCGGCCACGATGGATGCCGCCTCGGGGGTCAGCCCCAGCCGCCTAGAGCGTATTCAGGAAGATGAAAAAAGCAGCTTGTTCAAAAATGTCGTCAATCCCAGGCTGGATCTCGGCTGGCCGAGTCCTGACCTGGGAGAAGACTTCCGCGCCCCCCTGATTACCGATACCCGTACCCTGTTTATGAGCGGCACCCTGGACTTTAACACCCCTCCCTACCAGGCCGAAGAGGTTCGCTGGGGCTTTTCCAACAGCAGCCACATCATCGTGGATTACGCCGGTCATGAGCAAATCCTGACGCATCCGGGAGCTGCCCCCACCATCATCAGGTTTTTGAAGGGTGAAAATGTGGATGATGTGGCGCTGTATTATCCGAAACTGACCTTTATTCCCGTGAAGGGAGATGCGGGAGAAAGGCGGCATCCGGCCATGGGACGGAGATGAGAATGCGGGTATAGGTTTAGGAAATCTTACCCGTACTTCAATGACTCCGCCCCAGACGGGTCTCCGCGCTTCGCTACTCATAGCGAAGCGCGGAGACCGGATTGCGCAGCGCCGCCCTTGCCGAGTGGTAACTGACTGTCAGCAAGGCGATCGTCAGCAGCAGGACGCCGGCCAGCAGGAAGCTCGTCCAGCCCAGATTGATGCGGTATTCGAAATTCTGCAGGTACTGTTGCATCACGTACCAGGCTGCCGGTGTGGCGATCAGCAACGCGATCAGCGCCAGGCGGAACAGGTCGCGGTTGAGCAGCAGCAGGATGTCGGAGACGCCGGCACCCAGCACTTTGCGGATACCGATCTCTTTGGTTTTATTAACGGAGAGGATGCCGGCCAGCCCGAAGAGCCCCAAACAGGCGATAAATACGGCGAATACGGAAGACGCCTGCATGATGCTGGTCCAGCGGCGGTAGTTCTCATACTGCCGGGCTACGTCTTCGTCCAGGAAAGCGTAATCGAAGGGTTTACCAGGGGCAATTTCACTCCAGCTGCGCTCCAGCGTGGCGAGGGTCCCCGGAATATCCTGCCCATCGATTTTGACCATGTAGTTCATCACCTTGCCTAGCTCCGGGTTGGCGTGCAGGATGACCGGTTTAATCTCCTCCGTGAGGGAAAGGAAGTGGTAGTTCTCTACTACCCCGATGATTTTCCGGTTCTGACTTTCTCGCCAGGGTACCTCATGCCCGATGGGATCGCCTTCGATTCCCAGGTCACGCAGCAATGCCTCGTTGACAATGATTCCCTCGGTAGCATCAGTGGGGTGGTCGGTGGAGAAATCACGACCGGCAACCAGGTCTATGTCTAAAATGTCAAGGTAATCTTCGTCTACCCGGTAGACATAAGCCCGGTGAAATTCCCCATCGGGCGTTTCAAAGCCGTTATTATCCCAGCCGCGGTTGAAGGCGCCGCTGGTACTGCTAATCATCTCGATGTCCGGATCGGTTTGCAACTCCTCTTCCAGTCGCCTCATCAGCCGTTCGCCTTCGTCGCTCCAGCCCGTATATGGATCCATGACCACAATCTGATCACCATTATAGCCCAGATCCTTATTATTCACATAACGCATCTGCCGGGCCATGATGATAGAACTGATGATCAGAAAGACGGACAGGGAGAACTGAACGACCACGGCCCCTTTGATAAATGCGGGCTGGTATCGGTAGGTACCACCGCTTTTCAGGATATTTACCGGCCGGAAGCGGGAGAGCATTGCTGCGGGATAAGAACCAGACAGCAGTCCGGTGAGGAAAGCGATACCGAGTAAAGGAAGCCCCAAGGCCAGGTACTGCTGCCAGCCGAAGTTCAGATCCCGCTGGATAAAGTCATTAAATACAGGTAAAAATAACTCGACCAAAGCGATAGCGAATATCAATGCCCCCAATACCAGCACCTGAGCTTCCAGCCAAAACTGGCGGGCGATCTGTTGCGGGGTTGAACCCAAAACCTTGCGCATGGCCACTTCCTTCATACGCCCCGAAGCCGTCGTCAAGGACAACGAAATATAATTCAGACAAGCAATAACAAGAATAAGCAGGGCGATACCGCCCAGGATCAAAATATTAGTAGCGCTACCCTGTTTGGGCCAGGATACGGAGTTGTCGAGGTGGATACCGGTCAGTGGCGTGATCGTCAGTTCGAACGCTTTATCTGATTTCTTCAGATCATTTCGGGTGCGCAGGTTATCGGCGAATTCAGCAAACTGCCTTTCGGCAAAAGCCTGCATCTTGGTTTCCACGACCTGCGGATCGGCACCTTCCGTTAATTCAAGGAAGAGCGGGGTATTAAAAGAGGTCCAGCGTTCGTAGTTGTGCTGATAATAAGGGTCGTTCTCCACGCGCAGTAACAGCTCGAAATCAAGGCTTGAATTGGCGGGCGGCGCTTCCGCGATACCACTGACGGTGAAGACCTGCGTCGAGTCTTCGGTAGTAATATTCAGCGCCTGCCCAATCGGGTTTTCCCGCCCGAAGTACTTTTTGGCGAAAGCCGGCGTCACCACCACGTCGTTCTTTTCATCGAGTACCGTCGCCGGATCTCCCTCAATAAGCGGAAAGGAAAAAACTTCGAAGAAATTGGCGTCCACATAACGCAAGTCCTCGGCGCTCACCTGGTTGTCGCGCTGTACGATACCGCCGCCGTCGTCGTAACGCGTGTAGGCGCGGATTTCCGGAATTTCATCTTTCAGGGCCTCCCCTAGCCGCAGCGGCAGGTAGGGCCACTTCCGGATGCCTTCCGTGCGCTTCAAATAACCGAGCCAGTCGCGCTCTTCCTCTACTCCAGACTGGGTGTACTCCACTTCATTGACGCGGTAGATGTTTTCCTTATTTTCAAAAAAGGCATCAAACGACAACTCATGCCGGATAAACAGATAGATCAGAATGACGAAAGCCAAGCCGATGCCCAGGCCGAGGAAGTTGATCGCGGAATACAGGGGCGTTCGGCGGAGGTGACGGAGGGCGGTCTTAACTTGATTCCGGAACATGGTGTTGATGGTTTTGGTTATACTCTTTTATGCTTTGATTTGCGCTGGGCTGCGGAGTTGATGTTTTGCCGGAAAGGTCCCGCGGAATTTTGTACTAAATCGTCGGTATCAGGAAAGGGGCCTTCCCGTCAAAATATGAGGGCGTTGCGCATGGAGCGCGGAGCTCCAGCTCCGTATTAAAACGGGCCGCATGATGCCCATAGAAGAATATCTTTCCTTCATAGATCAATTATTGACCAGGTTGATGTGCTTGAGCCAGGCGGTCAGCCGGTAGATATTTTGCGCTTCCTGATGAAAGCGGTCGAAAGACAACTCGTGCCGAACGAAGGTGAAGGTCAGCAAAACACAGGCCATTCCCAGCGCCAGTCCCACGAGATTGACGCCGGTTGTCAACCGGTTCTTCGCCAAATTGCGCAGCGTCGTCTTTAAATAGTTCCTAAACATTAAAGTCGGTGTTTTTGAATAGTTTTCTATTCCTGCCGCAGCGCCTTAACCGGATTGGCCATGGCCGCCCGGATCGACTGGTAGCTTACCGTCAGGGCGGCAATCAGCAGTACCGCCAGCAACGGAATAAAGAAGAACCACCACCCCAGTTCGATGTGGTAGGCGTAGTTGTCCAGCCAGCGCCGCATCAGAAAGTAGGCGGCTGGTAAAGCCAGTACGCCCGCGACCAGCACCAGTCGAACATATTCTTTTGACAGCAGTAATAATATCTGTCCCACCTCTGCGCCCAGCACCTTGCGAATGCCGATCTCTTTGCGGCGCCGGGCCACGCTGAAGGAGGATAATCCGAACAGACCGAGTGCGGCTACCAATATTGCCAAAGAGGTGAATACGCTGAAGATCTGGCCGAAGCGCCGGTCGGCCAGATACTGCCGGTTGAAGTATTCATCGAGGAAAAAATACTGGAAAGGGGTGCTGGCAAAACGGGCTTTCCACTTGTCTTGTGCGAAGGCAATGAGTCCCTGGATATCATCTGTTTTAACCTTCAGGGAATAGTAATTATGAGGGGTGGTCGCCTCGTAAAAGACAATGGGTTTGAAATCATACTTTAGCGCTTCCTGGTGGTAATCCTCCAGGACGCCCACGACGCGCCCCCGGAAGTAGCTGCTCTCGATCTCCTCTCCTATCGCCGCTTCCGGGCCGGGCAGGCCGAGTATCTTCAGCGCCGTCTCGTTGAGAATGATCTCATTTTCGTCTTCGGGGCGTTGGCCCTCGCGAAAACCGCGTCCGGCGATGATGTTCAGATCGAACTGGCTGATAAACTGCTGATCGATGCCGAAGGTGCGCACGCGGCGCATCGATTCGCTTTCGGAGCGCACCCAGCGGACGCCTGTGGAATTGCCCACCTCTTTGCCGAAGATATCACCGGATGAACTTACGGTCGTGATGCCGGGATGCTGCGTCAGCTCCTGCTTAAAGCCCCGGATCGCCTCCCGGTAGGTCGAGTCGCGCGAAAACATGTCCTGCAGCACCAGCGTCTGCTCGATATTGACCCCCAGGTCCTGCTGTCGCATAAACTGCAGCTGCCGGTACACAACAAAGGTGCCCGCCACCAGGGCAATGGTAGCTACAAACTGCAGCGCCACGAGTACCCGGCGCAGCCCACCGCCCTGAGAGATGGAGGATTCCAGACTGCTCTTCAACACCGATACCGGCCGGAAGCGCGACAGGACAAAGGCCGGGTACAGCCCCGCCAGCAGGGTGCCGCCGAAGAATATCGCGGCGACCAGCAGCCAGAAGGACCACGCTCCAAACAGAGTCAGTTCAATATCTTTACCCACCAGATCCCTAAAAGCAGGGAAAACGGCATCCACCGCAAGAAAAGCGATCGCCAGCGCCAGTAAGTTGACCATGGCCGACTCCAGCAGAAACTGGCCGACGAGTTGACCGCGACTGGCGCCCACCACCTTCCGCACCCCCACCTCACGCGCCCGGTCGATGGAGCGGGCGGTCGACAGATTTATGTAGTTAAACCAGGCGATGAGCACGATGAATACCGCGATGAGCACCAGAAAATAGACGTATCGCGCATTTCCGTTTACGCTGAGTTCGTAACCCAGATCAGAATTCAGGTGAATATCTTTCAGAGGCTGAAGATAGAAATTGAGTTCATAGTTGTGTTTGTCCATATCCGCCCCCTTGTGGCGTTTGGCGAAAGCCGGCAATTTGTCTCTTAACCGCTCTGCCGCTGCATCCTCTTCGAGTAATACGTAGGTGTAAAAATCCGACCAGTTCCAGTTGTTTTCCGCGTCGTTGCCGTACTGGGCCATCACCTGCACGTAGGTGATGTAGGAAATCGCTATATCGAACCGGATATGGGAATTTTCGGGAATATCCTCGAACACGGCCTTCACTTCGTAGCGGAACCCGTTGTCGTCCTGCAATGTCTTTCCTATTGCTTCTTCCGGACCGAAGTACTTCCTGGCCGCCGTTGCGGATATCATTGCCTGATAGGGCTCGCTGAGCGCCTGTTCCGCATCGCCTTTTAGGATTGGAAAGGAAAAGATATCGAGCAGCGTACTGTCGGCAAAATAGATCTGCTCGTTGTGCATCTCCGCTTCATGGGAAAGCACCGCGTTGGTCCGCCGGAAACGAACGGCGCTTTCCACCTCGGGCAGCTCCTCCCGCATAGCGGGCGCCACCGCCGGGTAGGTGAAGGCGAAGGTCTGCCGTTCCCCGTTAGCCTCCTTCATGTCCATCGCCACCCGGTAAATGCGATCGCCCCGGACGTGCCACTCGTCGTAGCTCAGCTCGAAATCGACGTACTGCATGATGAGCATCACCGCCACCATGCCGATGGATAATCCGAGGATGTTGACGGTGGAAAAGGTCTTGTTTTTCCAAAGGTTGCGGAAGGCGATCTTGAGGTAGTTGCGGATCATGTCGGGTGGTTTATCTTGGCTCTTGGCTCTTGGTTCTTGGTTCTTGGTTCTTGGCTCAAAGCTGACAGAAAATACGTTTTGTATTCCAACAAACAAGACCAACAATTATACCATGTCTATCAAACCCTTGATTTACAAATTATTAAGGCAGTTTTTGAATAAAAAAGTGTGCGGAATCGAACAGTGTCTGTACGGAATTGGGACAGTTATTTAAAAGTAAAAAGAGGAAAACGGAAATCAGAAAGTGGGGAGGAGGTCAGCAACAGTCGGGTTGAAGTCAGGAGAGGAGTCAGGAAACTCATGAAAAAAGTCAGGAAAGTCATGGGGAGTCAGGGGCCGGAATGAAGATAGTACATGCGGAAATATGAATCCCGGTTCTCCTGGAATATTCCCTTTTGGGGAACGGAGAACCGGAAAAAAGTTTCATTTGGTCTTTAAGAAATGCCTGTTTACTCCATCCGGCTTGACACTTCTTCAATCCGGTAATTTTTATACTTATCGGAATCGATGAAGCCCGTTTGATAGAATCTATCGTTCTCCACCTTCCAGGTGAAGGATTGGGGTTCACGGACGATCGAGTTGTCCCAGGAATAGGTCAGGATGGTTTCAGTGTATTGTTCACCTTCCGCCACCCAGGTGCCGAAGGTGACGCCATTGAAGTATTGGGTTTCCGGGTTGAAGAAAGCGCCATAGAAGTATTCAGGGGTAATAATTTTAATCACCTTCCCATATTTTTCCTTGATATCAGGCCGGTTGTCCCCATAAGTGGCTTCTTCAATATTCCACACGCCGACCAAGGGGTGATGTTTTTTGCTATCCGACATTCCCGGTTCCACCCGCTGATAAAATTCCTGGATATCGTAATCAGGGTATTTTTCGGTGTTCAGCTTTCCGGATTGGTGGAGCATATCACCGTCGAGTATGTTGAAAGAAAAAGTTTGTTGGGTCCCGGCGGCGGCAGGATCAAAGGAGAAGTATTCCAGCTGCTCCGTGAACTGATTTCCCTTTACAGTGTAAGTTCCTCCCCCTGCTCCGGCGAATTCACCGGTTGATGCGTCGAAAATAACAGTGGCGTAGCGATCGCGGGTATAGATTTTGAAAATCGCCTTATCGGCAAATTTTTTGGTATCGGCGTTCCAGCCGCTGGCGAGCAGTTTCCAGGTGCCCTCCAGGGGATTGGGCTTGTACGTATCGGTGGTGGTTTTTTGTGGACTGTCCCAGCTGAGGAAAAGAAAACAGGCAGCCAGGCCCAATCCCAGCAGGGAAAGAGAGATAAAACGTTTCATTGGAATACTATTTTGAATGAAAAAACGGTAGAACGGAACCGGTCCGAAACGACCGGCCAAAGAGTTGGTGAATATTGAGCATCCATTAAAGATACACTTGGCAGAAGGCTCTTACACCATATAAAACTCCCAGGAAATCCGGTCTGGGTCTTTAAAGGCGATATACTTTTTACCCAGCGTTTCATCGAGCTTCACACCGGTATTGGGGACGCCGGCTTCCTGCAGCGCCGCGGCGACGCGTTCCAGCTCAGCCTCTTCGGCACAGCCCAGCGCTACATGATCCAGCCCCACGCGGAAGGGATTGAACTGATCGCCCTGAGGGGTTTCCGCTTCTGGTCCCCGAAGGCCTACGGCGGTCTGGCCGGCAATAAAAATCAATAGGTTAGCTTGTTCAAGCGCCACATCAAATCCCAAGGTATCAATGTAGAAAGACCGGGCGCGGGCATAGTCGCTCACCCGCAAGGCCAGGTGGTGGACACCGGGCGTTTGCATTTTGATAGACATAATCGATTGTATTTAAAAGTTGGGAAAATAGAACGGTTGGTTCGGCCGGCAATTCACCTGCCCGCTCCCAGTTGGCGCTTCAGATCTTCATGGTCCCATTCTATCTGAATCCGATCAATTTTGTTTTGCTCATTCAGGTGGAAGATGAAGATGTGATCGCTGCCGAAACGAAGCCCTTTGTTGGGAATATCCGCGAAGTCTTTGGCCTGCGTACCGCTGATCAGCACCTGGCAACGAACGCGGCCTTCGGCATCCGTCACGGCGGCATGAACCGTATTTTCGATATCGGGAAAACAGTCAATCAGACCCGACCAGATCGCTTTGCCCAATTCGCCGATCTTCCCGCGCCCGGCTTCGCCGAGCGATTTGAACCAGACTTCTCCATTTGGATCGCAAAGGTGCATCATTTGATCCATATCGTGGGATGCATAAGCATGCATAAAGTTAATACAGGGGCTTTTCAGCATGCGTTGTGTAGCCGTGGTTTGAGATGGGTTCTGCATGATGTTTAGTTGTTTGGTTAATACAAAGGTAGGCTCGTAGAGATAAGAAGTATTGTAATTTTGCGTCATTATGCCTGACAAAGGCAAAGCAGCTTGTCTAAGTCATCAGGTTGGCCTCCAGAAACTTAGATAATTGCTGATTATCCTGATAGTACTGGGAGGGCGTTGTTCCCATAAACTGCTTAAAGTCCTTGATAAAATGCGCCTGATCATAGAAGCCGCCCTCACCGATCAGGTGCTGCCAGTCGTCCTGCCCGCGATAGGTAAGCAGATAACAAATATGGCTCAGTCGCCGAATACGGGCATAGTACTTAGGACTTACGCCTACTTTAGCCAGAAAACGGCGCTCGAATTGCCGGCGGCTCAAACAGGCAATGCGCAACAACTCATCCAATTCTACCAGCCCGTTTTGTTCCACCATAAAATTGGCTACCCTGTCGATCCGGTCCACCGCCTGTTCGCGCCGGAGAAATTGCTTTTGCAGCCAATGATCGAGCAACCTGATCTTCTGCACCTGTCCCGGGGTCTCCGCTATGCGCATCCCCAATTCTTCTGCTTGCTTTCCCAGTACCGAGTGCAGATCTGCCCGCTCTTCCGTGAGTTCGAACATGGGGAGATTGAACAGCGTACTCAGCCCGGCAGGCTTGAACACTATGCC
>Ga0102943_1002071_pt1 | contig 11958 bp, 12 predicted proteins | sample SalPonC_black_MG_FD_78174 | JGI IMG/M metagenome (GOLD analysis project Ga0102943, IMG submission 78174) | Salt pond soil microbial communities from South San Francisco under conditions of wetland restoration - Salt Pond MetaG... | ecosystem: Environmental > Aquatic > Marine > Intertidal zone >...
GTCGGGCATGAGCTGCATCAGCCCCGCCGCGCCCTTGTCCGACACCGCCCTGGGATGCCCGCCCGATTCCACGGCGATCACCGACAGCACGAGCGCGGGCGAGACGCGCGTCCCGATGGTGGCGCGCAGGATGTCGGCCCCGCGTGCGCGCGCAATGTCCTGAAGCGCCGCCAGCCGCGGCGGATCCGGGGCTGCCCCGTCGGGCGGGTCGGCCAGCCGCTGCGCCGCCGCCTGAAGCCGGACGGGCCCGTCGGCGTCGAGACCCGCGGGCACATCCTGCCAGAACCAGCCAAAGCGCGCTGCCGCCTCCGTGCCCGGCTCAGGGCCGGCGGGCCGGGGCTCCTGCGGCGTGATCTGCACCAGCGGCGCGCGCCGTTCGCCCGGTTCGGGAACCTTTTCGCGCTTGAAGGTAAAGTCGGGAAACGGCGGCGGGCCATCCGCCTGCCCGTCCGCACGGGCAGCGTCAGCGGCTGCGACAGCCGCACATGCGCACAAGGCCCTGAATATTCCGTTGATCGGCACTGCCCCGCCCCGGTGTTTGGTTGCCATCATGCCAACAATCCGGCGCGGTGACCAGAATCGTTGCGCTGCAAAAGGATGAAGCTGCGCGATTTTCGCCAAAGTTCACACGCAAAAGCTGTATTTTGTCGGACAGGTATAATTATTACGTATATTTTACAAAGCCTTGAGATTTTTCTCGGTAAAATCTGCCAATTCACGGAAATCGCTTCATTGCCGCCTAAATCGCGCCCGAATCCGAGGGCCATATAAGCCTCACACCACGACGGCAACGGGCCATAAAAAATGGCGGGTCCAGGCCGGGGTGGATGTGAAACCTGAACCACTGATCCTTTGGAGGGACCAAACCATGATGAACTTCTTCAAGACTTTCGCCCGCGACGAAGACGGTGCCGTGACGGTCGACTGGGTCGTGCTGACCGCGGCTGTCGTGGGCCTCGGCATCGCGGCCATCGCCACGGTGCGTGGCGGGGTCGATTCGCTGGCCGGCGACATCGACACTTCGCTGGAAAACGGCGAAGTGGCCGCGATCGGCACGCTGGGCACCGACGGCAACTGATGACTGCCGCCCGCTTGCGCCTGCAGGGTGGCAGGTGGGCGCGCGCCGCGACATCGCGGGGCCGGGTCCGTCACGGACCCGGCCCCGCAGGCGCCTGGTAACGAGTTGTCCGCCGGGTCGCGCCACCGGCAAGACCGGCCCGGTCATGCCGCCGGGCCCGCATCACGGGGTATGCGATGCGTGCAGCGATCCTTCGCTTCCTCATCGGGGAAGACAGCGGTGCCGTCACCGTGGACTGGATCGTGCTCGCCGCGATCGTGACCGCGCTGGGCGCGTCGGTCATGCCCGTTGTTCTCGGCGGCGACGCCCCCTTGGGCACGGCCACGGCAGATTTGCTGAGACGGGCGGCACCGGAATGATCCGGCGCGGTCCCGCGGTTGTCCCTCATTTCGCCACAATCACGCGCTATGCACGGAACAAGAGGCGGGCCGGAACGCGGGGCGGACCGGCCATCTGCCAAGGGAACTGGAAAGGATGACGCCATGCGCCTGATCTTCGGACTGGTCCTGCTGGTCGGTATCGGCCTTGCAGGGTTCGCCACCTACATGGCGAAGACGTATATCGAGCAATACCAGCAGCAGCTGGCCGAGGAGCGCAAGCAGCGCGCACCGGCGATCGAGACGGTCGATGTCATGGTCGCCGGGCGCGATCTCGCGTATGGTGAAAAGCTGGAAAAGGATGCTGTGCTCGCGGTGGCCTATCCCAAGGCGTCCCTGCCTGCGGGGATCTTTACCGAAGTGACCTCGCTCTTCCCCGAGGACGCCCGCGAGCCGCGCGAAGTGCTGCGCAGCATGGTCAGGGGCGAGGTGATCCTGACGAACAAGGTGACCGAGCCGGGCCAGCCCGCAGGCATCAGCGCACGGCTGGCCGACGGGATGCGCGCCTTTGCGATCGAGGTGGACGCCACCAGCGGCGTGTCGGGGTTCCTGCGCCCGGGCGACCGGGTCGATGTCTACTGGACCGGCGATGTCGGCCGCGGCAACCTGCGCACCGAGGGCAATTCCTCGGGCAGCGTGACCAAGCTCATCGAGGAGGCCATGCGCCTCGTCGCCGTCGATCAGAGCGCCGACATGGATCGCGACGAGGCGCGCATCGCGCGAACCGTGACGGTCGCGGCCTCGCCGCAGCAGGTGGCGGCGCTGGCCCAGGCGCAATCCACCGGGCGGCTCTCGCTGTCGCTGGTTGGCGCGCTTGACCGGACGTCCTCGGCGGTGATCGAGGTCGATCAGTCCCGTCTGCTCGGGCTCGAGGCCGCACAGGCCCCCGAACCGCCACAGATGGAAGAGGAGCGCTGCACCGTGCGGGCGCGCCGCGGCTCCGAGGTGATCGTCGCACCGGTCCCCTGCACCAACTGACGCCGCGACGGCCCGCACCGCGCGGCGAACACGGGTGAAAACGGCACAGCGAGGATGAAATACGGCGCGAATCTCATTGATTCCTTGCAAAATTCGCATTTCTCGCACACACTGCCGGGCAAAGCGGACAAAAGATCCGGACCAGAGGCGTGATCGGAGAGGCAGGTCACATGAGCATCAGGACCATTCTGTACACGGCCCTCGCGGTCGCGTTGATCGGCGTCATGCCGGGCGCGCGCCCCGTTCAGGCAGAGACCGTGCGCGTCGTGCGCGGTGACGCGGGCAGTCATATCAACGTGGCGATGAACCGTGCGGTGGTGGTCGAGAGCGACATTTCCTTTGCCGAGTTGAGCATCGCCAACCCTGCCATCGCCGACTTCTCGACCCTCTCGGACCGCACGATCTATGTGCTGGGCAAGGCGCCCGGGCGCACCACGCTGACGCTGTTCGACGATGCCGGCCGGCTCATCACCAACATCGACGTGCATGTCAGCACCGATATCGCCGAGTTCAAGGAACGCCTGCGTCAGATCCTGCCGGGCGAGGAGATCGACGTGCGCTCGGCCAATGACGGCATCGTGCTGTCGGGCACGGTGTCGAGCGCCACGCGCCTGGATCGCGCGCTCGATCTTGCCGAGCGTTACGCGCCCGAGCGCGTGTCAAATCTCATGTCCGTATCGGGCAAGCAGCAGGTGATGCTCAAGGTCCGCTTCGCCGAGATGCAGCGCACCGTGTCCAAGGCCCTGTCGGCCGAGCTCTCGCTGGATGCGCTGTCCAACCGCAACGGTGGCAACCTGGAACAATTCGGCTTCGCCGGCGGCAGTCTCGGCACCGGCCCGATCGGATCGGGCCGCGGGCCCGTGACGGTCAATCGCGGCGTGGCGGGCGGCGAGCCCGCCGCCGGCACCGCCTTCATCGGTTTCGACATCGGCTCGACCGAGCTTGGCATCCTGCTCCAGGCGCTCGAGACGAAGGGAGCCGTCCGCACGCTGGCAGAGCCCAACCTGACCGCGCTCTCGGGCCAGGAGGCGAGTTTCCTCGCCGGCGGCGAATTTCCCATTCCGGTGTCGCAGGAAGAGGGCACCATCACCGTCAGCTTCAAGAAATTCGGGGTGGAACTCAGCTTCATTCCCCGCGTGCTCGACGACGGGGTGATCAATCTCGAGATGGCCGCCGCGGTCTCGTCCATCGACGACAGCCAGCAGATCGACACCGGCGTGATCTCGCTTCCCGCCTTCCGGCGGCGCGAGACCTCGACCACCGTGTCGATGCGCGACGGCGAGAGTTTTGCCATCGCCGGGCTGTTGCAGGACGATTTCCGCGACAATAACGCCCAGGTGCCGTGGCTCGGCGACGTGCCGGTGCTGGGCGCGCTGTTTCGCAGCGCCGACTACCTGCGCGCCCAGAGCGAGCTTGTCATCATCGTCTCGGCGCATCTCGTCTCGCCCACCCGCGGCGAGGCGCTGGCGCTGCCCACCGACCGGGTGCGCCTGCCGTCCGAGAGCGATCTGTTCCTCGGCGGGCGCGTTATGCGCGGCGCCCCGCAATCCGGGGCCGCGGGCGAGGTCGCGCGGCAGGATTTCGACGGCTCCTACGGCTACGTGATGGAATGACAGGGGGCAGGGCGATGAAACGGTATCTGGCGGTCTCGGGTCTTTTCCTCGCGGTGGCCTGCATGCCGCCCGACGGTGAGCTGGCGCGCTCGTATTCCGGCGAGGCGGGCTCGCTCGTCGACAGCGGAAGCTTCGGCAATGCCGCGATGAACAACCACCTTGTGATGACCGGGCAGCGCAGTTACGTCACCGACCTCGCCAAGCGCTTCGCCGAAGAGGTCGACAGCACCGTGACCTTCGCCTTCGACTCGGCCGTGCTCGACGCCGCCGCGCGGGACACGCTGCGCCGGCAGGCGCACTGGATCCGCCAGTTCCCCGAGGTGCGCTTTCGCGTCTATGGCCATACCGACGCGGTGGGGCCGTCGCCTTACAACAAGGCGCTCGGGCTGCGCCGTGCGCAGGCGGTGGTGGGCTACCTCGTCAGCCAGGGTGTCGGCCGCGACCGGCTCGAGGCGCTGGCCTCCTTCGGCGAGACCCGGCCGCTCATCGTCACCCAGGGGCGCGAGCGCCGCAACCGCCGCACGGTGACCGAGGTGTCGGGCTTTGTCGCCTCTCACCCGATCGTGATGGACGGCAAATACGCCGAGGTGGTGTATCGCGAATATGTCGAAAGCGCGACCTCGGGCTCCTCGGTGTCGCTCACCGCCGAGACCGCGGGCGGCGGCGGAGGGGGCTGAGCCGGCCCGTCCGCCCGGTTGGGGCAGGTCGCTGCCGGCCGCTCTGCCGGCGGTCTACGGACTTCCCAGAATTACGATCTTTTGGCCAAAATGTCGCCTACATTGAAGGCCACATTCAAGTCATCGAGCAATGTTTCGCGCCCCCGCCCCGATGCCTGTGCCGCCTTTGCGGCGAACGGTCCGGCGCGCCGGGCGGAATGGGCCCCGACCGGCAAGAATGGCGAGATTCAATATGACGCAATCCGACACCACCCCGATCCGCGCCTGCACCGTCAGCAGGGATGTTCAGAATTTCGACCTGCTCATCGAGGACATGGAGACGGCGCTCGGCGAGGCATGGGGCGATCTCGGATTTTCCGAGGCGCTCGCCTTTCTCGGTCAGCCCGAGGCCGCAACCCTCGAGTTCGTCGCGCTCGCGATGGACGAACATGACGAGGACGATCTCCCGCTGTTGAGCGAGATCATCACCGTCGCCGCGCAGCGCGGGATCAAGAGCATGCTCATCGCCGAGGATGTCAGCCCGGCCGCGCTGCACCAGCTTTTGCGCAGCGGCGCCGACGAATTCGTGCCATATCCCCTGCCCGAGGGCGAATTGCAGGCCGCCATCGAGCGGCTGCAGGAACCGCGCCTCGCCGCCGTCCCGGAGCCGCAAGCGAAGCGTCTGCCGGAGGCCAGGAACGAGGGCGGCGTGATCCTTGCGGTGCAGGGCCTTGCCGGGGGCACCGGGGCCACCACCCTCGCCGTCAACCTCGCCTGGGAACTGGCCAACGCCGACACGACCAGGCCGCCGCAGGTCTGCCTGCTGGATTTCAGCCTGCAGTTCGGCTCGGTCGCCACCTACCTCGATCTGCCCCGCCGCGAGGCGGTGTTCGAGATGTGGTCCGAGACCGAGCGGCTCGACGAGGACGTCTTCCGTCAGGCGCTCGTCACCTTCGAGGACCGCCTGCGCGTGCTGACCGCGCCCACCGACATCCTGCCGCTCGACATGATCGGCCCCGATGACGTGGCCCGCGTGCTCGATCTCGCGCGTCATCATTTCGACTACGTGATCGTCGACATGCCCACCACGCTGGTGCAATGGACCGAGACGGTCCTCACGCATTGCCAGATATGTTTCGCCACACTGGAACTCGACATGCGCTCGGCGCAGAACACGCTGCGCATCAAACGGGCGCTCCAGGCAGAGGACCTGCCGCTGGACAAGCTGCGCTACTGTCTCAACCGGGCCCCGAAATTCACCGATATCGGGGCGCGCTCCCGCGTCAGGCGGCTGGCCGAGAGTCTCGAGATCGGGCTCGAGCTGCAGCTTCCCGATGGCGGGCGTTCGGTGTCGCAAAGCGCCGATCACGGGCTGCCGCTCGCCTCCACCACGGCCAAGAACCCGCTGCGCCGCGAGATCGCCAAACTCGCCCGCTCGCTGCACGAGCTTGGCCGTGATGAGGCCGAGGCCGCCTGACAAAAGGACGCCGAGGGATGTTTTCACGCTACAGGAAGCCGGGGGGCACCGCCCCCAAGAGTGCCCCGGCAAGTGCCGCGGGCGACACCGTCGTCAAGGTCACCAGCCTGCGCAAGCCGCCACAGAAGGCACCGGCGGCCCCCAAGCCGGAGGACAAGGAGCGCAAGCGCAAGGAGCGCCTGGGCGAGATCAAGATCGAGCTGCACCGCGCGTTGCTCGACAACCTCAACCTTGCCGCGCTCGACACCGCCAGCGAGGCCGACCTGCGCGCCGAGATCCAGTCCATTTCCTCGGAGATCCTCCAGGACAAGGGAATCGTGCTCAACCGCGAGGATCGCACGCGCCTCACGCAGGAGCTCTACGACGAGGTCAAGGGGCTCGGCCCGCTGGAGACGCTGCTCAAGGACGACAGCGTGAGCGATATCCTCGTCAACGGCCCGCACCAGATATTCATCGAACGAAACGGCCGGCTCGAGGTGAGCGACGTCACCTTCAAGGATGAAAAGCACCTGTTGCGCATCATCGACAAGATCGTCAGCGCCGTGGGCCGCCGGGTGGACGAATCGAACCCTTACGTCGATGCGCGCCTTGCCGACGGCTCGCGCTTCAACGCGATGGTGCCGCCGATCGCGGTGGACGGCAGCCTCGTGTCGATCCGCAAGTTCAAGAAGGACAAGCTCGGCATAGACGATCTCGTGCGCTTCGGTGCCTTCTCCGAAGAGATGGCCGCCTACCTGCAGGCCGCCGTCGCCTGCCGGCTCAACATCATCGTCTCGGGCGGCACCGGCTCGGGCAAGACCACGACACTCAACGCGCTGTCATCCTTCATCGACAATGCCGAGCGTATCCTGACGGTCGAGGATACCGCCGAGTTGCAGCTTCAGCAGGCGCATGTCGGCCGGATGGAGACGCGCCCGCCCAATGTCGAGGGCCGGGGCGAGGTGACCGCGCGCGACTGCATCAAGAACGCGCTCCGGATGCGCCCCGACCGCATCATCGTCGGCGAGACCCGCGGCGAGGAGGTGATCGACATGCTGCAGGCCATGAATACCGGCCATGACGGCTCGATGACCACGATCCACGCCAACAACGCGCGCGATGCCTTCAGCCGGCTCGAGAACATGGTCGCGATGGCCGGGATCGAGATGCCGCTCAAGGCGGTGCGCAACCAGGTCGCCAGCGCGGTCAACGTCATCGTGCAGGCCAACCGCCTGCAGGACGGCTCGCGGCGCATGACCTCGATCACCGAGGTGACCGGAATGGAGGGCGAGGTGATCTCGATGCAGGAGATATTCCGCTTTCAGCGCGTAGGTATCTCGCCCGACAACAAGATCATGGGCCATTTTACCGGCACCGGCGTCCGTTCGCACTTTACCGAGCGTTTCCGGCTGTGGGGCTATGACCTGCCGTCCGCGATCTACGAACCCATCGCCGCGGAGTGAGAACATGAGCATAGGTCCCGAACCGATCATCTACGGGCTCGTCTTCATCGGCGTGCTGGTTCTCGTCGAGGGGCTGTACCTGACCGTGTTCGGCCGCTCGATCAGCCTCAACAAGCGGGTGAACCGGCGTCTCGAGATGCTCGAGAAGCACGGCAGCCGCGTGGAGGTGATGGAAACGCTGCGCAAGGAGATGCAGCAGCACCTGAAGGCACAGCGCGTGCCGCTCTACTCGATCCTGTCGGTCAAGGCGCAGAAGGCGGCCATCGCGTTCACGCCACAGCAGATCGTGATGATCATGGCCGTCACCGCCGTTCTCGCCTTTCTGGGGCTGACCATCGGCACCGGCACGGCGCTGCCGGTGCGGGTGCTGATCTCGGTGGCCATGGGCGTGGGCGGCGTCTACCTGTGGATTTCCATGAAGGCGTCCAAGCGCATGGGCATGCTCGAGGAGCAACTCCCCGACGCGATCGAGCTGATGGTGCGCAGCCTGCGCGTGGGCCATCCGTTCTCCTCGGCCGTCGGCATCGTCGCCAACGAGGTGTCCGACCCGCTGGCCACCGAGTTCGGCGTGATCGCCGACGAGGCCACCTACGGCCGCGACATCGGCGAGGCGCTCAAGGACATGGCAGAACGGCTCGACATGCAGGATTTGCGCTTTCTCGCCGTGGCGGTGACCATCCAGCAGCAGGCGGGCGGGAACCTTGCGGAAATCCTCGACGGCCTGGCCAAGGTTATCCGGGCGCGTTTTCGCCTGTTCCGCCGGGTCAAGGCGATCACCGCCGAGGCGCAATGGTCGGGCAAGTTCCTGTCGGCCTTTCCGCTGGTCGCCCTGGCCGGTATCCAGGTGCTGAAACCGGATTATTACGACGAGGCGATGGAGCACCCGTGGTTCATCCCTGCAGCGCTGGTCGTCGGCGTGTTCCTCGTGCTCAACATCATCGTCATGCGCGCCCTCGTGAACATCAAGGTCTGAAAGGTCTTTCATGTCCCCGCCCCCCGCCATCGTCTCGCTTCTGACCGACAGCCTCGGGCCGTTCGGCCCGGTGATCGCGCTGGGTGGCTTCGGCGTGCTGCTGATGCTTGGCACGCTCGGGTTCATGTTCCAGCAAAGGCCGGACCCGCTCGACAAGCTCAAGCAATACCAGCCCGGCCAGAGCGCCGCGGCCCCCGGCCAGAACACGCTGCGCGCCAAGGGCCAGAACAAGAAGCTCGACAAATACGCCACCTTCCTCGAACCGCAGGACAAGAAGGAACTCACCGAGATACGCCTCAAGCTCATGCAGGCGGGCTATCGGCACCGCGACGCGGTGCGTTACTTCCACGTCGCGCAGCTTGGGCTGGCGCTCGGGCTGATGGCGCTTGGACTGCTCTACGTGCTGCTGTTCAAGGGCGATGGCGAGGCCGACATCAAGATGACGTCGCTCTACGTTCTCGGCCCCGGGCTGGTCGGTTACATGCTGCCGAAATACTGGATCACCAAGCGCCAGCAGAAGCGCCAGGAGGAAATCCAGGACGGCTTTCCGGACAGCCTCGACATGATGCTCGTCTGCGTCGAGGCCGGACAGTCGATGGATCAGGCGATCATCCGCGTGGCCAAGGAAATCCGCGCCTCCTACCCGGCCCTGTCCGAGGAATACGAAATCGTCGCGCTGCAGATGAAGGCCGGGCGCGACAAGCCCTCGGTCCTCAGCGAGATGGGCGAGCGCTGCGGCGTGCAGGACATTTCGAGCTTTGTCACCACGCTGATCCAGTCGCAGAGCTTCGGCACGCCGGTGGGCGACGCGCTGCGCGTCTACGCGGGCGAAATGCGCGACAAGCGCGTGATGCGCGCCGAGGAAAAGGCCAACAAGCTGCCCACGCAGATGACTCTGGTCACGATGATGCTTACAGTGCCGCCATTGCTGATCATCCTGGTCGGGCCATCGGTTCTGGGTATCATGGAACTCATGGCCATGTCCGAATAGCGTCAGGGCACAATGACGATACGTCTGGCTGGTGTTTTCCTTGTGACTGCGGCTCTGGCGGGCTGTCTCGACACGGGCCGGTCCCAAGGGCCCTTCGCCCCGGGTGCCGATCCCGCCGAACGGTCCGCGGTCGATCCGCTTCTCGTCGGGCACCGGCTGATGGATGCGGGTGAATACGATCTCGCGCACCGCGCCTATACCCGCGCCGGGGCCGCGCAGGGGCTGACAGCCGACGTGCTCGCGGGGCTGGGCAGTGCCAACCTCGCACTGGGCCGGCTCGGCACCGCCGAGCGGCTCCTGCGCCGCGCCATCGAGAGCGACGAGGCCACGCCGGAGATGTGGAACAACCTCGGCGTGGTTCTGATGGAGAAGGGCGATTTCCCCGAGGCGGAGCAGATTCTGCGCCGCGCCTATGCGCTCGACAACGGGTCAAGTGACGCGATTCGCGACAACCTGCGTTTGGCTCTCGCAAAAACGCGGGATTCCGGCTATGATACGGAAACAGAGCACGATTACAAAGTGGTGCGGCGCGGCGGAGGCAAATACCTCCTGCGCAAGACACCCTGACGAGGCCGAGGCAGTAAAAGGACGCAAGAATGCGCCATTCCATCCGGATCATCCTGTGCGCAGCGGGCACCATCGCCCTGTCCGCCTGCGAGCCGACCCCGGGCGAGGAGGTCGATCGCGCGCTGCAGGACATCAACGTCATCGACGAGTCGAACCTCAACGAGGTGATGCTTCAATCCTCGGATCCCGCCGAGGCGGTCTCCTACTTCCGGCGCGCCCTGGCCAATGATCCCGAGCGGATCGACCTGATGCGCGGGCTGGCCAAGTCGCTGGTTCGCGCCGGCCGCACCACCGAGGCGGTCACGGCCTGGGAGGCGGTGGCGGAGCATCCCGATGTCACCGATGCCGACCGCGTGTCGCTCGCCGACGCGCTGATCCGCAACAACCTGTGGGACCGCGCGGGCGCGGTGCTCGACGCGATTCCGCCCACCTTCGAGACGTATGACCGCTACCGACTCGAGGCGATGGTCGCCGACAGCGAGGAGGACTGGGACAAGGCCGACAGCTTCTACGAGACGGCCGCAGGGCTCACCACGAAACCGGCGCCGGTGATGAACAACTGGGGCTACTCCAAGCTTTCGCGCGGCGATCCCGAGGGGGCCGAGCGCCTGTTCGCCGACGCCGTGCGGCAGGACCCGTCCATGTTCACGGCCAAGAACAACCTCGTCATGGCGCGCGGCGCGCAGGGCAATTATTCCATGCCGGTTCTGCCCGCGACACAGCAGGAGCGCGCGCGGCTTCTCTACACGCTGGGCCTGTCGGCCGTGAAGCAGGGCGATGTCGCCATCGGGCGCGGCCTGCTGCAGGAAGCGGTCGAGACGCATCCGCAGCATTTCGACGCGGCGGTGCGCAGCCTGCGCGCGCTCGAAAGCGGCCAGGGCTGAGGCCGCGCCATGGGCTTCGAGACACCGGCCACGGCGGCGCTCTGGTTGATGGTCTTCGCCACCCCTATCTGCCTGTGGGTCGCATGGAGCGATCTGCGCTCGATGAAAATTCCCAACAAGGCGGTGATCGCGCTGGTCGTCGTGTATCTCGCCATCGGTCTCGCGGCACTGCCGCTGCCCGATTACCTGTGGCGCCTGAGCCATCTCGCCATCCTGCTGGCCGTGGGGATCGGGGCCAATGCCGCCGGGCTGATGGGGGCGGGCGACGCCAAGTTCATTGCCGCCGCCGGGCCTTTCGTGGCGCCGGGCGATGCCAGCGCCGTCATGCTCATCCTCGCGGGCGTGCTGGTCTCGGCCTATGTCACCCACCGCCTCGCGCGGGTCAGCCCGCTGCGCCGCCTCGCCCCCGGCTGGGCAAGCTGGCACTCGGGCCGGCGTTTTCCGATGGGGCTCGCGCTGGGGCCGGCGCTGGCGCTCTATCTGGGGCTTGCTGCGGTCCACGGGGCCTGAGCGCGCTGTCGCAGGACCGCCCGGCGCAGGCCACAATTTTCGCAAACTCGGCGTTCATGATGCTCCCGATAAACGGGTATCGAGGGCACATAAGCGCAATGAACATGCAAGCCACGAGCGGGGTGCAGCCCCCGCCGCCGCCCGGCCGCCTCGAAGAGATGCGGCTGCCGGTGGTGATGATGCGCGACATCATGCTCAAGACCATGTACCGCAAGAATCTCGATCTGGTCAGCGAGATTGCCGACGCCATCTGCCTGCCGCGCGCGGTCACGCAGGAGCTGGTCGATATGTCTCGCAGCCAGCGGTTGCTGGAGGCCACCGGCACGCTGCATGCCAACTCGGGCGGCGAGATGGGCTTTCAACTCACCGATGCGGGCAAGACCCGCGCGCTCGACGCGCTCAGCCAGTCGGA
>Ga0102943_1002073_pt1 | contig 11956 bp, 14 predicted proteins | sample SalPonC_black_MG_FD_78174 | JGI IMG/M metagenome (GOLD analysis project Ga0102943, IMG submission 78174) | Salt pond soil microbial communities from South San Francisco under conditions of wetland restoration - Salt Pond MetaG... | ecosystem: Environmental > Aquatic > Marine > Intertidal zone >...
CCTATCATCTGTACCTGCGGCCCGGCACCGAGGTGATCGAGCCCATGGGGGGGCTGCACAAGTTTACTGCCTGGGACAGACCCATGCTCACCGACTCCGGGGGATTTCAGTTTTTCTCCCTGGCCAAGCTGGCCAGGTTCACTGATGAGGGGGTAAAGTTTCAATCCCACATTGACGGGTCCAGGCATTTTTTCTCTCCTGAAAAGGCTGTTCAGATCCAGATGACTTTAGGCTCGGACATCATGATGTCCCTGGACTGGTGCATGGGGCACCCGGCCACCCAGGACCAGACCCGGCAGGCCCTGGAAAAGACCACGGCCTGGGCCAAAAGAGGGTTTGACTTCTGGCAGGCGGCCGGCGCAAAGAACAATTTGTTCGGCATTGTCCAGGGGGGGATGGTCAAAACCTTAAGGCATCGGTCCGCCCAGGAGATTACGGCCATTGATTTTCCCGGCTTTGCCATTGGCGGGCTTTCTGTGGGAGAGCCCACTGATCTCATGTACGAGATGGCCGACCATACCCTGCCTTTGCTGCCCCAGGACAAGCCCCGGTATATCATGGGGGTGGGCACCCCTGAAAACCTGGTGACCCTGGCCGGTATGGGGTGTGACATGTTCGACTGTGTCATGCCCTCGAGAAATGCCAGAAACGGCAAGCTGTTCACCTCAACCGGGGCGGTCAACATTTCCAATGCCAGGTATAAAACCGATGGCCGGCCCATAGACGAGGCCTGTTCATGCTATACCTGCCGCAACTATACCCGGGCCTATCTGCGGCATCTGTACAAATCCCGGGAGCTTTTATCCTACCGCCTCAATACCATCCACAACCTGTATTATTACCTTGACCTCATGGCAAAAATACGCCATGCAATACACAAGGGTCGGTTTGAGGCCTTTAAACACGATTTTTTCTCACAAAGGACCTAATGTATGACCATTGCAGTAGAACTTGAAAAAACCATGGAACGCTCCTCCTGGATCCGGAAGATGTTTGAGGCCGGGGCCAGGCTCAAGGCGGAACACGGGGCAGACAAGGTATTTGACTTCTCCCTGGGCAATCCCAATCTGGAGCCGCCCAAGGCATTTAAAACCGCCATGAAAAAGGCGGTTGAAGACTCTGGGACCGGGTTGCACGGGTATATGCCCAATGCCGGGTATCCTTTTGTCAGAGCGGCGGTGGCCGCCACCATGGCCGGCATCCAGAAAAAGCCGGTCACAGCCGAGGATGTCCTCATGACCTGCGGGGCGGCCGGCGGGCTGAACATCATCTTCAAGGCCCTGCTGAACCCGGGAGAAGAGGTCCTGGTGCCCACCCCCCATTTTGTGGAGTACGGGGCCTATGCTGCCAACCACGGCGGGGTGCTGAAAACCTGTGCCACAAAGCCGGACTTTTCCCTGGATCTTGAGGCCATGGCCGCTGCCATTTCAGATAAGACCCGGATTGTCCTGGTCAACTCTCCGAACAACCCCACAGGGGCCGTGTATTCCCGAAAAGAGCTGGCAGGCTTAGGCTGCCTGCTCACGGAAAAGTCAAAAGCGCTTGGCAAAACCCTGTATCTGCTGTCTGACGAGCCCTATACCCGGATCATCTTTGACGGCACTGAGGTGCCGCCCATGTTTGAATTCTATCCAGACACCCTGGTGGCCTCTTCCCATTCCAAGGATCTGTCCCTGGCCGGGGAGCGCATCGGCTTTGTGACCATCAGTCCAGAGGCCCGGTACCGGACCCGGCTTGCCGATGCCATGACCCTGGCCAACCGGATCCTGGGGTATGTCAATGCCCCGGCCATGATCCAGCGGGTTTTGCCGGATCTTCAAAATGCCAGTGTGGATGTGGCCGCTTACAAACGCAAACGGGATATCCTCTGCCAGGGCCTGGCAGAGGCTGGATACACCTTTAATATCCCCAAAGGAACCTTTTATCTGTTTGTCAAGTCTCCTATTGCCGATGATGTGGCCTTTGTTCAGCAGCTTCAAAAAGAGCTGATCCTGGCTGTGCCGGGCAGCGGCTTTGGCGGTCCCGGGTATGTGCGCCTGGCCTTTTGCGTGGCAGACGAGACCATTGTCAATGCCATTCCCGGATTCAAGCGGGCCATAACCGCGGTGCAGGAGAGGTGAAGATATGCACGAAATGGGAGTTGCCGAGCAGCTGGTAAAGATCGCTTTGGAGGCCATCCCCGATGATATCCAGGACCCCAGGGTAAAAATCTTGAACCTGAGGATCGGAAAGCTGGCCGCTGTTGTGGAGCACAGCCTGACCTTCTGCATCGAGATCATCACAAAGGACACCCCTTTGGAGGGGGTCAAGCTGGTCATCGAAGAGGTGCCGGTGACCATCCGGTGCCTGACCTGCGGTAAAGAATGGCAGGCGGACTCGCCGGTGTTCAACTGTGAGCTGTGCGGAGACAAAGCCGTGGAGATGCTGACAGGCAGAGAGATTGACATTACCTCCATGGAACTGGCCGAATAGACCATACAACATACGAACAAGGAAGATTACCCATGCAAATCAATATCCAAAAACGCGTGCTGGAAAAGAACGAAACCGAGGCAGACCGGAACCGGGCCTACTTCAAGGACCAGAAGGTCTTTGTTTTGAACATGATGTCCTCGCCGGGATCCGGCAAGACTGAGACCCTGTGCAGGACCCTGGCAAGGCTGATGCCGCAGATCCAGGTGGGGGTGATCGTAGGGGATATCTGCACCACCAACGATGCCGACCGCCTGGCAGTCACCGGTGCCAAGGTCACCCAGATCAACACGGACCAGTTCGGGGGGGACTGCCATCTGGCCGCCCATCTCATCGAGGCCTCGTCCAGAGACCTGGGCATCGGGGATCTGGATCTGCTCATCGTTGAAAATATCGGGAACCTGGTCTGCCCGGCCGAGTTTGACATTGGAGAAGATGCCCGGGCCGTGGTGCTGAGCGTCACCGAAGGCGAAGACAAGCCCTTGAAATACCCCCTGATGTTCCAGGTGGCAGATGCTGCCATCCTCAACAAGGTGGACCTGCTGCCGTATCTGGATTTTGACGCGTCCCTGGCCGTGGAAAACATGAAAAAGGTTCATCCGGGCATGCCGGTGTTTGAAATCTCCGCCAAGACCGAACAGGGGATTGACCCCTGGATAGACTGGTTAAAGGACAAGGTAACGGCAAAGCTGGGATAATCCCATTGCAGGGGGCAGGTGTCGTCCCCACCGTAAAAACGGAGAAAAGATGAGAATTAAATCCTGTGCGTTCAGCGGATCCTGGTATCCCGGCACTGCCCGGGCGTGTGAAGACGCGATCCTCGGGTTTATCCAGGATACAGGCAAAGGCAAAGAAGACATTGGTTCCCCCTGTATCGGGGGCATTGTTCCCCATGCCGGGTGGGTGTTTTCCGGCAGTATCGCCTGCCAGGTGATTCAGGCCCTGGTGCCGGACAAAGGGCAGGGTGTGGATACAGTGGTGGTTTTCGGGGCTCACATGCACCCGTCCGATTCCGGGTTTGTTTTGGCCTCGGGCGGGGTGGACACCCCATTGGGGCCCATTGAAACTGACGGAAACCTGGCTGCCGCGCTAGCCTCCTGCACAGGCCTTGCCTCCTTATCCCCGGCCGATTTTCCCGATGAAAACACCCTGGAACTTCAATACCCCTTTATCCGTTATTTTTTCCCCACGGCCCGGATTGTGGCTGCAGGAATCCCGCCGGCAGCGGATCTGGCCGGCCAGGCAGGGCAGGCTGTGGTCGAGGCCGCCCAGAGGCTTGGCCGCACCATCCGGGTTGTCGGGTCCACAGACATGACCCATTACGGGGCCAGCTTCGGGTTTTTTCCGGCGGGCCGGGGCAGGGCGGCTGTGGACTGGGTGCGCAACGACAATGATGCTGCAGGAATTGAGGCCCTGACTGCCCTGGACCATGAGAAGATCATCCGCCAGGGGCTTTCCCGCCGCAATATGTGCTGTGCCGGGGCGGCTGCGGCTGCGGCTGCGGCCTGCAAAAAAAATGGCGCAGTCAAAGGCATTTGCCTTGACTACGCCACAAGTTATGACGCCTCTGCTTCGGACAGCTTTGTGGGGTATTGCGGGGTCGTCTTTTCCAAGGGCTAGCTGTTTTCTCGGATAAATGCGGCTGCCGTTCTGATCCGGGACACTGTGGTGTCCTGGCCCAGGGCCATGAGCATTTCAAATATGCCCGGGCTCACCGTGGTGCCGGTGACCGCCACCCTCAACGGCTGGGCAATCTTGCCGAATCCAAGGGCTGTGTCCTGCATGATCTTCTTGAACACCGCCTCCTGGGCCTCCTGGGTGAATTCATCCAGACATGCCAGGGCGTCGGCGCATTGGTCCAGAAGGTCGGCCGTTTCGGGCTTGAAGACTTTTTTAACGGCCTTGGCTTCGAATTCAACCGCATCGGCATAGTAGAACCGGGCAGCTTGGGCCATCTCCACCAGGGTCTTGCTTCTGGGCTGAAGGGTCTCAATCACCCCCTGGGTAAAGGCGTCGTTTTGAGCTTTGATGCCTAAATCGGCCAGGTAAGGAATCAGGGCATTTCCCAGTTCTTCCGGTGTTTTGGCCTGGATATGCTTGGCGTTGAGGCTCAACAGCTTGTCCGTATCAAACATGGACGGGGATTTGCCCAGGTGTTCCAAATCAAACGTGTCAACCAACTGCTTTCGGGTGAAAAATTCCTGGTCTCCGTGGGACCAGCCCAGGCGGACCAGATAGTTGATCACGGCGTCCGGAAGAAACCCCATCTTTCGGTACTCATCCACGGACATGGCGCCGTGGCGTTTGCTGAGGCGGGTCTTGTCCGGTCCCAGGACCATGGGCACATGGGCAAATACGGGCAGCTTTGCTCCCAGGGCCTGGTAGATGAGGATCTGTTTGGGGGTGTTGATCAAATGGTCATCCCCCCGGACAATGGTGTTGACCGCCATGGTGATGTCATCGATGACCACGGCCAGATTGTACATGGCCACCCCGTTGCTGCGCTGGATGATGAAGTCGTCGATTTCCGCATTCTGAAAGGCAGTGCTGCCCTTGACCATGTCATCCACCACGGTGACCCCGGTGTCCGGGGTTTTCAAGCGGACCACGGTGTTCTCTGCCCGGGCCAGGCCAAGGTGTCGGCATTTGCCGTCGTACATGGGTTTGAGGCCTTTTGCCCTGGCTGCCTCACGCATGGCATCCACCTCTTGTTTGGTGCAGTTGCAATGGTAGGCATGGCCGCTTTCCACAAGTTTTTCAATGTACGCATTGTAGATGTCATGGCGCTGGGTCTGGAAAAACGGACCCTGGTCCCAGTCCATGCCCAGCCATTTCATTGAATCCAGGATGGCATCCACGGATTCCTGGGTGGACCGGGCCGTGTCTGTATCTTCGATGCGCAAAACAAAGGTGCCCTTGGTTTTTCTGGCATAGAGCCAGTTAAACAGGGCGGTCCTGGCGCCGCCGATGTGAAGAAATCCCGTGGGAGACGGGGGAAAACGGGTGATAATGGGTGTCATATATACTCCAGTTGAGTGGGTTGAATCAGGGCAGAAGACCTGCCGTAAAACAGCATTACCTACCATAAACCGGGCAGATGGGCAATAGTCGGGTAATTAATATCCTTGACACTTTTTTTGAATTAGGGTAAATAGGTTTGTTTATTATTTTGGTTTAAAATGATTGAAATGCAAATAAAATAATATAGTTAGGAGAAATCAAATGGCAGTACCCAAGCAGAAAAACTCCAAGGCAAGAGGCAGAAAAAGACGGACCCATTACAAAACCCAGGCCCCCACGGTCAGTGTATGTCCGGAGTGTCAGGAGCCCAAGCGCCCGCATACCGCATGTGCTGAATGCGGCGCATACAAGGATCGGAATGTGAACGCCGGCGCACAAGACGACGAATAATCCCAGCTGAGGAGTCCAAGTCATGACCGTTGAAACCAAAGTGAAAAAAGTGATCGCGGAAAAAATCCCTGATATTGATATTGAGGATGTGGTGCCTGAGGCCTCTCTGATTGAGGATTTGGGTGCGGATTCTTTGACCATTGTCGAGCTTGTCATGTCCATGGAAGAGATTTTTGAAATCGAGATCGATGATGAGGATGCAGAAAAACTGGTGACTGTTCAGGATGCTGTTGATTTCATCATGGAAAAATCCTAAAAAAATTTAAATTCTCAAGGGAAGACAGATAGGATGGACAAGGACAAAACCATCATCATCGGCAGCGATCATGCCGCCTTTGGCCTCAAGGAACAGATCAAGGACCTGCTCTTTAACCTGGGGTATGGCGTAAAAGACGCTGGTACAGACAGTGACACTTCGGTGAATTACGCGGATTTTGGTAAAAAAGTGGCTGGTGCTGTTTCTGTGGGAGACTATTCCAGGGGGATTTTGCTGTGCGGTACTGGGCTTGGGATGTCCATGGTGGCCAACCGATTTAAGGGGGTGCGGGCAGCGCTGTGTTCTGATATATTTTCCGTTCAGATGAGCCGGCAGCACAATGATTCGAATATTCTGGTGCTGGGTGGCCGCATTGTGGGAGATATTCTGGCCTTTGAGCTGGTCAAGACCTGGTTGAACACTGAATTTGAAGGCGGACGCCACCTGGACCGGATCAAGACCCTGGATAACGAATCGGACCGTTGAGCAGGAGACGCGAGTATGGGGTATATTGAGGCAAAAGATCCGGAAATTGCCGGGATTCTGGACAGAGAAACCCAGCGCCAGGAATACGGGCTGAATCTCATTGCATCGGAGAACACGGTGAGCCGGGCCGTGATGGAGGCGCAAGGCTCCATCATGACCAACAAGTACGCTGAAGGCTATCCAGCCAAGCGGTATTACGGCGGGTGTGACTTTGTGGACCAGGCTGAAGACCTGGCCATGGAACGGGTGAAAAAACTCTTTGGGGTGGCATATGCCAATGTTCAGCCCCACTCAGGCTCCCAGGCCAATATGGGGGCGTATTTTGCCCTGCTGGATCCTGGTGACCGGATCCTTGCCATGGACCTGTCCCACGGCGGGCACCTGACCCACGGGGCCAAGGTCAGCTTTTCAGGCAAACTCTACGATTTTACCCATTACGGACTGGATCCTGAAACCCAGACCATTGATCTGAACCAGGTAGAAGATCTGGCCAGAAAAACGAAACCCAGGCTTATCCTGGCCGGTGCCTCAGCCTATCCCCGGATCATTGACTTCAAGGGATTTTTTGAGATTGCCAAGTCTGTGAATGCCCTGTTCATGGTTGATATGGCCCATATTGCCGGGCTTGTGGCTGCTGGTGTCCATCCGTCTCCTGTGGGATTTGCCGATGTGATCACCTCGACCACTCATAAGACCCTGAGAGGGCCCCGGGGCGGTCTGATTCTTGCCTCTGACACGTTTGCAAAGCCTCTGAACAGCCAGATTTTCCCCGGCATCCAGGGCGGGCCCCTCATGCATGTGATTATGGCCAAGGCCGTTGCCTTTAAAGAGGCACTCTCTCCCGAGTTCGTCACTTACCAGAAACAGGTGGTGAAAAATGCCAAAGTCCTGGCAGAGGTGCTCATGGACCGAGGGTACAAGCTGGTGTCCAACGGAACAGACAACCACATGGTATTGGTGGATTTCTCGGGCCTGGACCTTACGGGCAAGGATGCGGAAGAGCGCCTGGGGCGGGCCAATATCACGGTGAATAAAAACACGGTGCCCAATGAAACCCGCAGCCCCTTTGTGACGTCGGGACTGCGTATCGGCGTGCCCCTGGTTACCTCCAGGGGGATGGGCCAGGATGCGGTCCGGCAGATGACAGGGTATATCTGCGATATCCTGGACGATGCAGCCAATGTGACTGCCGTGGCCGGCAAGGTCCGGGACCTTTGCAGCCAATACCCCTTGTACAAGGATTGCTCATGAACCTGGAGCGCCAGCAGTTCAAGGTCGATGACACGGGCAGGCGCCCCTCCTGGGACGAGTACTTCATGGGGATCACCGACCTTGTTGCCAGCCGGGCCACCTGTATCCGGCGCCGGGTCGGGGCGGTGCTGGTCAAGGAAAAGCGGATTCTTTGCTCTGGATACAACGGGGCGCCGGCAGGTGTGCCCCACTGCCGGGAGACCGGGTGTCTCAGGGAAAAACTCAAGGTGCCTTCCGGAGAAAAACACGAGTTATGCCGGGGGGTCCATGCCGAGCAGAACGCCATTATTCAGGCGGCCTTTCACGGGATCCCGGTCAACGGGGCCGTGCTGTACTGCACCACCCAGCCCTGTTCCATCTGCGCCAAGATGATCATTAACGCCGGTATTACAACGGTCTATTACCGGGAGGGGTATGACGATCCCCTGACCATGGAAATGTTTGCCAGCGCAAACGTGGAACTGGTCCAAGTGAACGGTTAAAGGAAGAGTCGAGACGACCCATGAAATGCCCCTATTGCGGAAAACTCAACACCCGTGTGGTGGACTCCCGCCCGGGCAAGATTGAGTTTGAAGTCCGGCGCCGCCGGGAATGCCACCAGGGCTGCAGCCAGCGGTTTACCACCTATGAACGGGTGGAACAGGTGCCGGTGATGATCGTGAAAAAGGACAGCCGCCGGGAGGAATTTGACCGGGAAAAGATCCTCAGGGGCGTTCAGAAAGCCTGCGAAAAAAGGGCCATCAGCGTTGATCAGATCGAAGATGTGGTGGATGCCGTTGAAAAGGACCTTCGGGACAGCAACGAGCGGGAAGTCTCTTCTAAAACCGTGGGGGAAAAGATTATCACGGCCTTAAAACAGATCGACGATGTGGCCTATGTGAGATTTGCAAGCGTGTATCGGGAATTCAAGGATGTGGCGGATTTCTTTGAAGAACTCAAAGGGCTGCTGCCCAGCAAGAGCCAGTTTCCCGAGCTGGACAGCGCAGCAGACAGGCAGGATGACTGACCGGTATTTCATGGAAAAGGCCCTGGCACTGGCGGCCAGGGGCAAAGGGTTTACCTCTCCCAACCCCTGTGTGGGTGCCCTTGTGGTGAAAGCAGGCCAAATCATCGGACAAGGGTGGCATCAAAGGGCCGGCAGCGCCCATGCCGAAGTCAACGCCATTGATGACGCCATGGCCCGGTGTCCTGAAAAACTGGCCGGCGCCACCATCTACGTGACTTTGGAGCCCTGCAATCACTTTGGACACACCCCGCCCTGCACCCGCAAAATTCTTGATGCCGGCATCTGTCGGGTGGTGGTGGGGTGTACAGATCCCAATCCCTCTGTCAGCGGCGGCGGCATCCGGTTCCTCAAAGAAAACAAGCTTGACGTGGTCACCGGCGTACTGGAAACCCAGGCCAAAACCCTGATAGAAGATTTTATCTGGACCATCCAAAATGACCATGATCCCTTTGTTACCCTGAAGTGCGCCACCACCCTGGACGGACAGATCGCCACAAGGACAAAAGATTCCCAGTGGATTACCGGTCCTGAATCCAGGCAGGCCGGCCATGAGCTTCGTCATACCCATGACGCCATTCTCATCGGGTCCGGCACCCTTCATGCGGACAACCCCAGTCTTACCGCACGCATCAGCGGCCGGCAGACCAAGGATCCTGTGCGGATCATCCTTGATACCCGGCTCAGTATTGACCCCCGTGCAAAGGTGATCAATCCGGATTCGGCCGCAGGCGTCATTGTAGCGGCCGGACCTGATGCCGATGATAAAAAGGCAAGGGTCCTTGAAGACAAAGGTGTCCGGGTGATCCGGCTTGGCCTGGACAGACAAAGGCTTGATTTAAAGGATCTGATGATTAAGTTAAACCAGATGTCTGTGACCAGCCTGCTCGTTGAAGGGGGGGGATGCGTGGCTGCATCTGCCCTGGCATCCGGGATCGTGAACAAAATCTGCTGGTTTGTGGCCCCCAAATTTTTAGGGGGAAATGACGGAATTTTTGTATTCAAAGGGGCAGGACCCGAATACATCAAGGATGCATTTTGCCTTGACCGGGCAGCATTTCAGGGTGTGGGGTCAGACATCATGGTCACAGGGTACCTTGAAAAATCGTTTGTCAGCAGCCGGGAGAGATAGGTGTTTACAGGAATTATAGAAAGCCTTGGAACCATCCAGAGAATCGAATCCGCAGGCCAGGGAAAGGTGCTGTACATTTCCTGTGACCTGGATCTGTCTGGCAGCCGCATCGGAGATTCCATTGCTGTGAACGGGGCCTGCCTGACGGCCGTGTCTTTGGGAAAAACCCGGTTCAGTGTGGATATGGCCCCGGAAACCGTGTCCAGGACCACGTTCAACGCCATGGGGCCGGGTACCCGGGTTAATTTAGAGCGGGCCCTGCGCCTGTCCGACCGCATTGACGGACACCTGGTTTCGGGTCATGTGGACGGCACCGGCACCATTGCCGCAATTCAGAAAAAAAGCAACGCCGTGATTCTGGACATTCATGCCCCAAAACACCTGGCCGCGGACATGATTGAAAAGGGGTCGGTGGCTGTGGAAGGCATCAGCCTGACCATCAACCACTGCTGGGATACGGGATTCCAGGTCAGCGTCATTCCCCACACCGCAAAGATTACCACCATCGGCCTCAAGCAGGTCGGAAATCTGGTGAATATAGAAACCGATATGCTCGGCAAATATGTCAGAAAAATATTAACCCAAAGGGAAACTGGATCGAAAAACAGCCCGGGCTGGGCCCAGGACCAATCAGGTGCGTCCAAAGATATCAGCCTCTCCCTTTTAGCCAAAAACGGATTTTTATGATCCGGTGTCAAGGAAACACACACCATGCCGCATTTAACCATTGAAGAGGCAGTTGAAGATATCAAGCAGGGCAAGATGGTCATCCTGGTGGATGACGAAGACCGGGAAAACGAAGGTGACCTGACCATGGCTGCCGAGTGCGTGACCCCGGAGGCCATCAACTTCATGGCCACCCATGGCCGGGGGCTGATCTGTCTGCCCCTGGATTCGTACATGGCCGACCGCCTGGATCTGCCCATGATGGTGGATCATAACACCTCCCAGTTTGAAACCGGATTTACGGTTTCCATTGAGGCCCGAAACGGGGTGACCACAGGTATTTCCGCTGCAGACCGGGCCACCACCATCCAGACGGCAGTGGCCGACGGCACCACCCCTGCGGACATTGCAAGACCCGGCCATGTTTTTCCCTTGCGGGCCCGGGACGGGGGGGTCATGGTGAGGATCGGGCAGACCGAAGGGGCCGTGGACCTGGCCCGGCTGGCCGGCCTTAAACCGGCGGGAGTGATCTGTGAGATCATGGATGACGACGGCACCATGGCCCGCATGCCTGCCCTGGAAAAATTTTCTGAAAAGCACGGCATCGGCATCTGCAGTGTGGCTGATCTGGTCAAATACCGGCTCAAGACCGAAAACTTTGTCAAGCGGGCCGCTGAAACCGTCATTCCCACCCGGGTGGGCGGGGAGTTCAAAATCATTGCCTATGAAAATGACATGGACAATCTGACCCACATCGCCCTGGTCAAGGGCGAGATTGATCCGGAAAAGGCGATTCTGGTACGGGTCCATTCCGAATGCATGACCGGTGACATTTTTTCCTCTTTGCGGTGTGACTGCCAGGACCAATTGTATTGTGCCATGGCCATGATGGAGGAGGAGGGCTGCGGGGTGCTGCTGTACCTGCGCCAGGAGGGCCGGGGCATCGGCCTGGTCAACAAGCTCAAGGCCTATGAGTACCAGCGCCAGGGCCTGGATACGGTTGAGGCCAACGAGAAGCTGGGCTTCAAGGCAGACATGAGGGATTACGGCGTGGGCGCACAGATGCTGGTGGACCTGGGGGTCCGCAAGATGCGGCTTTTGACAAACAACCCCAAGAAGATGATCGGGTTGGAAGGCTACGGCCTTTCCGTGGCCGAGCAGGTGCCCATTGAGGTAGAAGCCAACTGCCACAACCAGGGATACCTGAAGTGCAAACAGGCCAAAATGGGTCATCTGCTGCATATGTGAGTGATGCGTTGTGTGTGATGCGACTCACGCA
>Ga0102943_1002076_pt1 | contig 11946 bp, 13 predicted proteins | sample SalPonC_black_MG_FD_78174 | JGI IMG/M metagenome (GOLD analysis project Ga0102943, IMG submission 78174) | Salt pond soil microbial communities from South San Francisco under conditions of wetland restoration - Salt Pond MetaG... | ecosystem: Environmental > Aquatic > Marine > Intertidal zone >...
GATTGAACCGGCCCGTGCCCGGTATCACGGATTATGAAATCGATCTGGCCGGAACGGTCGAAGCGTCAGGTAAGGGTCTGTTCAACACAGCCGACCTGGCGGAATCCGGCATCGGAATCACCATTTACGACAACCTGTTCCAGGGATATTCTGTTGAAGGCAAAACCACCATGACCCTCATCTGTCTGAGTGACTATGCCCGGTGGCAGACATTTGAAACCGATTATTTCAACAATGAAAAACAGGCCTATAACCGGGAAAAGGAGCGGGTCGCTTCCCGGTTCATCCAGCGGGTGGAAAAGGCCCTGATCCCTGGTCTGTCAGGCATGATCGAAGAGATGGAGATCGGCACCCCCCTGACCAATGTGTTTTATACCGGCAATACCGGCGGCGCCATATACGGGTATGACCGGAACCTGCCCCACCTGGAATCCCGGACCCCGGTCAAAGGACTTTACCTGGCCAGTGCCTGGTCCCACGGCGGGGGCTATACCCCTGTGATGATGGGCGGCAGGCAGGCGGCACAACAGGTAAACAAAGATTTCAAAGCCGCTTTCTCCAGTATAAAATGACCTGCAGGGTATCCGGTTTCTTGATATTTCATGCATTGGTGCTATCATGAATTCATAAGAAATCCGATTGCAGGAGGTGCTCATGGATATCATAAAAACAGTAGGCAGCAGCGGCCAGATTTCTCTTGGTAAAAAATCCGCCGGCAGACTCCGACGTTCATGATCTGGAAAACCGGATCAAATGACCTTCGGCGATACAGGCAATCCTGTGAGGCTGGATTTGAACAGCCCGGTGTTTCAGCAGGCCCTTTTCCATTTGAACAAAATTGATCAACGGCATGTTCTGAACACCTGCAAAAAAAATAACCGTCATGACATGGCAGCAATTGTGTGCGGACCACGGATTGAAATGGGAAGCGATTCTGTCCCGGAAAGGTCCGCAGGGTTGCCGACTGTATACTTTCCATAGATGTTTTTCCATGAATGCCGTCCCTGGAAGTGCCTTGCTGCTGGACTGGGACGCGGGTTCTCCGGCAGTCCGACAGCAGGATACCTTCAGAAAATCCCGTCATGTCATAGTCCGCCGTTCAAGGGGGAAATGCTTTGACAAGCGGTCTCCGGGCCGATATAGTGGCATGAATTTTTTAGATGTTGACCCTTGATTCTCAAACCAGGATGGAAACAACCTCAGATGGCCCTCAAAAAATCTCAACTCTATGCGTTTCTCTGGCAAAGCTGTGATGAACTGCGCGGCGGCATGGATGCCAGCCAGTACAAAGACGTGACCAACGCCGGCCTGGCCCGCCTGAATATGATCCTGCACGATTTTCCCACGGCAACCATCCTGAACGGCAACACTCTGGCCGCTCCCAAATTCAAGGAAGGCGAGGGGCTGCGCACCTATGATTTTGTGGTGGCCAATTTCCCGTTTTCAGACAAAACCTGGCGCACGGGGTTGATTCCCGAAGAGGATACGTATGAGCGGTTCACCTGGGGGGTGCCCCCGGCCGATACCCGGCTCGATGCGGCCCGGGCCTATGCCGTTTCCAAACTGGGCTGGATCCGGCTAAAAAACGATTGAAACCAACCGTAAAAAGATTGATAATCAGTATAAAGGTGATTCCTTTGAAAAAGGGTGGAGACATGAACAAGCAAGAAATTATCACCAAAATTCGGGCCAATCGTGCTTTGCTGGAAGAGTTTTCGGTCAAATCTATTTCGGTATTCGGCTCTGCGGTGCGGGATGAGTTGCGGCCGGAAAGTGATGTGGATATTCTGGTGGAATTCTATTCTAATGCCAGAATCGGCCTTTTTACCTTTGTACACTTAAAGAATCAGTTGAGCGACTTGCTCGGATGTCCTGTGGACCTGGTGACACCGGACGCCTTACATCCTGCACTCAAGGAAGAAATATTGGGGGAGGCTGTTCATGTCGCATAGAAACTGGCGATTCAGGATTCAAGACATATTGGATGCAGTTCAGGTGATAAGCGGATATACGAAAAATATGACTTTTGAACAGTTTCAAAAAGATCAGAAAACCGTGGATGCAGTGCTCCAGCAATTGATGATTATTGGTGAGGCTGCTTCACATGTTCCCGATGAAGCGGTCGTGAAAGCGCCGGATATCGATTGGAAACGCATTCGAGGTATACGAAATGTCATTGTGCATGAATACTTTCGGGTGAGCAAGCAGATTGTCTGGAATACGGTGGAGGAAGACCTGCCTTTTATCATTAAGCCTTTGAAAAAGTTGCTTTCACCAGAAGATCAAGATAGTTGACATCGAATTACCAGCAAACAGTCAGGCCAAAATATTGTGCAATCCGCGTCTTGATGGCATCTCTGATTTTTCGGAGCTGTATCAGCTTTTCCCCATGGGAGCCGGTCAGTTTTTCCGGGTCTGGAAAGGGCCAGTTCTCGCGTTTCTGGATGCCGGGATAAATGGGGCAGTTTTCATCGGTTTCCTTGTCACATACCGTGATCACATGGGTGAACAGTTCACCGGCTTTGAAGAGGTCAAATGCGGATTTGGGGGTGTGTTCGGACATATCGATCCCCAGTTCCTGCATCACTGTCACCACCAGGGGATTGACCGCGTCAGCGGGATGCAGTCCCGCGCTTTTGACGGTAAATTCGCTGCCGCCCATTTCGGTGAGCAGCGCTTCCGCCATCTGGCTTCTGCCGCTGTTGTGGCCACAGATAAAAAGAACGTTGTTCATGATGCCTCCAATCATTTTAGTGCCTGCTCTTCATTTCCTGTTAAAAAACAAGAAAATGAAGAGGGTACTGGGGTTGTGTGTTTCCCACGTTAGATTTTTTTGCAAAACTGCTGTTCACTCTTCATTCATTTTTAAATATTACGGGTTTTCAGGCCCGGCTGTTACTTGCCGCCATCATGGCGGACAGGTTGTCCAGGGAGGTTCTGGTGTCGGAAAAATAGCGGCTGCGCAGCTCCATGACCAGCAGCCCGCCATAATCAGGCAGCAGGATATCCAGAATGGCCTGGATGGGGATCTGTCCGTATCCCACAGGCATGTGGGAATCGCCCTTGCCGAATGGCAGCTGGTGGGTCTGCTGCTTTTCCCAGTGGTGCACCGATCCCCCGAAGTTGTCATGCACATGGGTATGAACCACATGGTCTTTTATCTGTCTTACCGCTGCCAGGGGATCAAATGCGTAAAAGCGGGATGCCATGAACAGGTGGCCGAAATCCAGGTTGATGTGCACATTGTCTTTGTTGACCCGCAGGACCTGTTCCTTGAGGGGAACCATACATTCTGCATAGGTGTAAGGGCTCTGGCTTAGGTAGGGCCGGGCATTTTCCAGGGCGATCATGAGATCCGGATTCTTTTTTGCAAGGTCCTGCAAGCGCTGTGCTTCTGCTTCGAGCATCCGGTGCTGTTCTGGTGCTGTCAGGGATCGGGCCGGGGTGACGGCAAATTCCTCTTCCGGAATGAACCGGCCGCTGTGCACCACCACCACGTGAGCGTGGATCTGCCGGGCAAACTCCAGGGAGGCCTCTAACACCGCTTTGTGCAGGGCTGGATCCTTTTGGTCCATCAGGTTCACAGGGTTGGGGGAGTGAATGGAATAGACAAAATCAAAATCCGAGAGCAGGGACATCACCTGGCGGGTTCTGGCCGTGTGAAGGCTGCCGTTTAAAATGGCATCCAGCCCGTGGACCGGCAGCTCCACTGCCTGGATGCCGATCTTTTCAAATGCCTGTAAATCTTTTGTCAGCCGGTCCAGTGATCCGTCGATCCGGACCGGGTCGATACTTGCGCCGATGATATTCATGCAACTGCCTCGTGGATGTGGGTTTTATAGACAGGGCTGCCCTGTATCAGGGTATGGGTGATGTGGGCCCAGGTATGGGAATGGTCCACAATGATGATATCAGCATCTGCTCCAGGGACCAGCCGGCCGGGTTTGTCCCGGGAGCTGAGATAATCGCCCGGACCGGCGGTCACCTGTTTGAAGGCCGCTTCTGGAGAGTTGGTGAAGTTTTGTCCCAGAAAGGCGGCCTGGAGAAGGGATTCCGGATAATAGTCAGATAACAGCCCTGTGCACAGCTGGTGTGCCAGGACCTCGGAAGCTTTTAAACTGCCGCTGGTGGACTGGTTGCGCAGCAGGTTGGGGGCCCCCATGAAGATTTTCAACCCCCGGGAAAAAGCTTTTTCTGCCGCAGGCAGGGTCACCGGGAATTCACAGGCCCCGATGCCCAGGGTGGAGATGAGATCGATTTTTTCGCAGGTGTCGTCATCATGGCTGAGCATGGGAATGCCTGCCGCACAAACGGTTTGGGCCAGCGCGCTCACCATCTGCCAGGCCCGGGTATTGTTGGCCTGTTTTTCTTTTGCCTTTTCCAGCACCATGGTTTCAGGGACCTGGTATTCGATGGACTGGAAACGGATATAGGATGCCATGGATTTGAACTGGCCCTGGCCCGGGGTGTGGTCCATGATGGAAACCAGGTCCACCAGTCCATCTTCCACCAGGCGGGTCACCATCTTGAAACTGTGTTCAGATCCCACCTCATACCGGATATGGACCATGTGCTTCACCAGGGACTGGGCGGAATCGTTGAACGCCTTGATGGTGCGCACGCATTTTTCCGCTTCGGTCGGCGAGCGCAGCCCCAGTTCGTTGTCAGCAAAACTCACGGCATGGCAGAAGGTGGTGATGCCGCAGGCAGCTGCCTGGCGGTCCAGGTTCAGGATGGCAAAATCGGTATCAAAGAATACCCCTTTGCGTTTTTCAATGCTTCTTTCCAGGCTGTCGGAATGCAGATCCACGAGGCCGGGCATGATGAGCCGGCCCTGGACATCTATCACCTCGCAATCGATCATGTGGATGGTATCGGCAAAGGTGTGCACTATTTTGTGGCCTTCGATCAATATGGTTCCCCTGGGTGACAGGGTATTTCCGTCAAACAGGGGGCCGCCGAGAATCAGTTTTTTTTTGTGCATGGCTGCATCACCTCCTGGTTCAGCATAAGGGAAAGGTCAATGGTGTGATCGGCAAAATCTTTGTGGTCTGCCGGATCATGGAATACGCCGATCACACAGGTGTTGTCTGCCAGAGCTTCTTTGATCAGATCGATGACAATCTGCCGGTTTTTCAGGTCCAGGGATGCGGTGGGCTCATCCAGCAGCAGGACGGGAAAGGGGGCGATGAACCCTCTGGCCAGGTTGATGCGCTGCTGTTCACCGCCGGAAAAGGTGGTGGCGGAAAGGTGCCACATGGTGGAAGGAATATTGAGCCGTTCCAGAAGTGCCCGGCCTTTTTTCCGGGCTTTTTCCAGGTCCATGTTTCTTGCCAGCAGCGGTTCGATGACGGTATCCAGGGCCGACACCCTTGGGATCACCCGGAGAAACTGGCTCACATACCCGATGGTGTCTCGCCGCAGGGCGTAGATCATGGCGGGCTCGGCTGCGGAAATCTCCACCGTCCGGTTACGGTGCCGGACCCATATATGGCCGCCACCGGTTGTATAAGTGCCGTAGATCATACGCAGCAGCGTGCTCTTTCCGGTGCCGGAGGGGCCGGTGAGAATGGTGGTCCGGCCCGGAAAAAACCGGTGGGAGAACCGTTCAAACACAACAATCCGGGTGCCCTGCTGCAGGTGAAAGAGAAAGTCCTTTTCAATGTTTTCCAGTTTGAGTATCCAGCGCAGGGCCATGAAATTCTCCAATACGGGTGATTAGTCACGCTTTCACGGTTTGAGAACAGAGGATACCAGCAGCTGGGTATAGGGCTGCCTGGGATCGTCCAGTATCTGGTCGCTGAGTCCGGATTCCACAATTTCCCCCTGTTTCATCACATAGAGCCGGTGGCAGAGCAGCCGGGCCACGGCCAGGTCATGGGTGACCAGGATCATGGACAGGTGCAGCCCGGACACCAGCTTGCGCAGTACATCAATGAGCCTGGCCTGCACCGACACATCCAGTCCTGATGTGGGTTCGTCCATGAGCATGATTCTGGGGGCGTTGACCAGGTTGGCCGCAATCTGGAGCCGCTGCTGCATGCCCCCGGAAAAGGTGGCGGGCAGGTCGTCGATGCGGCACGGATCGATCTCCACTTTTTCCAGCCACATCAGGGCCGTCTTCCGAATCTCACCGTAATGACGCATGCCGGCAGCCATGAGTTTTTCCCCGATATTGCCGCCGGCACTGATGTGCATCTTCAGGCTTCGGGCCGGATTCTGCGTGACATATCCGGTCTGGGTCCGGATGATTTTGCGCATCAGGGCCTCTTCGCAACGGCACAGGTCGATAATTCCTTTGGACGAGCTAAAAAGTACAGATCCGTTGGAGGGTTTGATCCGGCCGGCAATGCAGTTGAGCAGGGTGGATTTGCCGGACCCGGACTCTCCCACAACGCCGATCACCTCTCCGGGGGACACCGCAAAATTGATGTCATGGCAGCCAAGCTGTCTGCCGAAGAATTTACACAGGTGCCGTACCTGAAGCAGCGGCAATGACGTATGTTCCTGTTGAACCCCGGTCATGGAAAGGTGTTTCCTGCATTGTTCCTGCAAAATTCCGAGTCAGAACAGATGAACATTCGGGTGCCCAGGTCATCTGTGACGATCTCATCCAGAAAGCTGTGAGCGGATCCACAGACACCGCAGGCCCCGTCCCATTGTTCCAGTTCAAAGGGATAATCCTCAAAATCCAGGCTGACCACGTCGGTATAGGGGGGCACCGCATAGATACGCTTTTCCCTGCCCGCACCGAACAGGTGAACCGCAGGGGATTGGTGCAGTTTGGGATTGTCATATTTGGGGATGGGCGAGGGGCTCATGATATAGCGCTGGTGCACCTGCACCGGGTAGTCAAAGGCGGTGGCGATCCGGCCGAATTTTGCGACATCTTCATACAGCCTGACATGCATGCTCCCGTATTCTTCAAATGCGTGCATTTTGACGGTCTGGGTCCGCTTGGGCTCGATGAACTGCAATGGTTCAGGAATGGGCACCTGGAATACCATGATCTGCCCTTTTTGCAGCGGGGTTTCCGGTATCCGGTGCCGGGTCTGGATGATGGTGGCCGCCCGGGTGTGTTCTGTGGTTTCAATGCCCGCGGTTTTTGTGAAAAACTGCTTTATGCTGATGGCGTTCACGGTGTCATCCGACCCCTGGTCAATGACCTTGAGCCGGTCATCCGGTCCGATGACGGATGCGGTGACCTGGATACCGCCGGTGCCCCATCCATAGGGCAGCGGCATCTCCCGTCCCCCGAACGGCACCTGAAATCCGGGAACGGCAATGGCTTTGAGGATGGCACGCCGGATCATTTTTTTGGACTGTTCGTCCAGATAGGCAAAATTATAGGTCAGGGGCATCGGCAATTCCTCGATCCGGGGCCTGGTCTTTGCGGCGGTTGCGGATAAACACCAGTTCAGACTGAAAATCCACGTAATGGGGCAGCTTGAGATGCTGGACAAACCCGGAAGATTCCACACTGTCGCAGTGGGACAGGACAAATTCCGGGTCCTGGGCCGGAAAACTGGATTTTCCGGTTTTCTCACTGGTGCTCAGTGATCGGTAGAAAAGGGACATGGACATGGCTTTTCTTTCATTCTGCCCGAACACCAGGCCGTAACCGGTTTCAAACCCTGCCGTGTGTTTTTCTGCACCATCCTGGCGGTTGACCATGACACATTCGGTGAGCTTCACCCGTCCGATATGGATCTCAAACCCCAGTTCCGGCGGGGTATACCGGACAGATACATATCCCACTTTGAGTTCCCCCAGAAACGGATGCCGGTCTATGCCGAATCCCCGCTGGAGTGAGTATGCCGTTCCCAGGACAAACCCTTCATCCCCCCGGGTCAGACCCTGGAGCCGCAGGTTTCTGGATACAGGAAATGTCAACGGCTGCCGGGTAAGATCCGCTGCCGCATTTTTGGACGGCGTTTCGTCCTGCTGCAATAACCCCTGTGCCTGCAGTATATCAATGACCCGGGGCAGTTCACCGGGCAATGGAGACGCATTGTCACAGGGATCTGTCTGGTCCGGGGGTACCGTGTCCGTTTCCGAGGGCCGGTCACAAGGGGCATGGGGGTCAAGGTCTGGATCGGATTCAATCAAACGGTGGGTATAATCATAGGTGGGCCCTAAGATCTGGCCCCCGGGGATATCCTTGAAGATACCGGACACCCGCCTGATGGCGGTCATTTCTGTGGTCTGGATCGGAATGCTGTTGCCGAAGCGTTTCAGGGTGGTGCGGAATGCCCGTACCAGAAAAGCCGCTTCCGTCATATCCCCCTGGGCTTGCTGGATAGCCATGGCAGCGGCGGTTGCATCATACAGGGACCCTTCAGCCATGACCCGGTCCACCCCGAGCCCCAGCTGGTTTGCAATCTGGTCTATGGAAATTTTTGGCACACGGGTGTCCCCCCGGCGCTTGTCCGCCAGCAGACGTTGCGCGTTTTTTACGGCTTTTTCTCCGCCTTTTACTGCCACGTACATCAGCACACCTCGATTTTGGTGGTTCTGGGAAGGGCGGTAAACCGGTGGTTATGCACAAAAACCATATCAATACCGGCTGGATAAGCCTGGTTCACACTTGTGCGGTTTTCCCAGAAATCCCTGGGTATGCCTGCAATGTGGATAAAGGTATCCTTTTCAATGCCCGGCCCGGTCAGGCGCAGCTGCCGTGATTCGTCCATTCCCCGGGTCTGGATGATCAGGGTGGTGGACAGGTCCGGGGATTCCACTGTACCGGGATTGAACCGGGCGGGGTCCATCAGTTTGTCACAGTCTGTAAACAGGCCGAACCCGCACTCGGAAGGGGCATGGGTCAATCGCGCACCGGAGTGAAAATGCAGCCATCGGATTTCGGCTGTATCCAGCTCCAGATCCGCCCAGAAAAGCGTTTCAAAATCGAGCAGGGTCAGCAGGAGGGCACCGGCACCGGACTGGATTCGTTCCGGGCAGGACAAGCGTATGCCGGTGGTGGTAATGGTGCCGGGACAGGCCATGGCCAGAAGCAGGTGCCGGAAAACCGCCTGGCTGTCAAACACTTCGGAATCGAATCCTTTCTGCATCATGTCCAAACCTCTATTCTCCGCGTTTGAGGGTGAAAAATTCCACCGTGGTGTCGGATATTTCCCGGGTCAGGGTCTGTTGTCTTTGCTGTTCCCTGGCCTTCAGGTCCGCCATCAGGGTGCCCATAAGTGTGTCATGAAAGGCGGGCATCTGAAGCAGGGCATCGAACAGGGCCGCCAGTCTGGCATGGTCATGGTCACTGCCCGGGACCATGGCATACCCTTCGATGCTGTTCATAACCTGCACCATGCATCGGGTCACGCTCATCTCCCCCAGGCAGAAAGGGGTGCCGGTGCCGTCTGCCCGGGCTTGGACCATCACCATTCCGGTTTCCGGTCTGATCAGCCAGGAAAAGGAAATTTTGTTGCCGAAGCGTTCATATCCGGCCTTGAGGTCATCAACATCGGCATCCGCCAGCATCTGCATCCACATCTGTCTGTTTGTTTGGGTCATGAAGGATATTTAACCGATATGATGTGAGAAAATGATTAATCGACGGTTAGGCTCTTGTTAAAAAGCATCAAAGCAGGTACCCGGAACAGGAAAGATGGCCCGGGTTTGTCACGGTTTTTCTCTGGTTGATTTGTATAAGATTGACAAGGAGATACAACTCCAATAAAAGGGGTAATAAAGAAAACAGGTACCAGCATCATACGCGATTACAAATGAACCCCAATGGACGTCACCGCCCTTCTGGTAATGATACAGCAGGAACACAGATGAAACAGACCGATAAACAATATAAGGCCTATCTTGCCATTTTGCACGAAGAGCTTGTTTCGGCCATGGGCTGCACCGAACCTATTGCCGTTGCCTATGCCGCGGCAAAAGCAGCAGAGGTGCTTGGCTGTCAGCCGGACCGGGTGAAGATTGCGGCCAGTGACAACATTATAAAAAATGTAAAAAGTGTGGTGGTGCCCAATACCGGGGGGCTGCGGGGTATTGCAGCAGCCGCTGCCGCCGGCATTGCAGCAGGTGATGCTGATAGAACCCTGGAGGTTATTTCCCGTGTGGATGCGGCAGGGCAAAAGAAAATAGCAGCCTTTCTTGAGAACACAGAAATCACGGTGTGTAAAATTGACTCCAGCCTGATATTTGATCTGGCGGTGACGGTCTACAATGGCTGTGCAAGTGCCATGGTTCAGATTTCCCATTTTCATACCAATATCGTTCTGATCAAAAAAGATGAGGGTATTGTGTATCAGAACCAGGATTGCGATGAGATCAAATCAAGCGTACTTACTGACCGGTCCATATTGAATGTCAAGGATATCCTTGATTTTGCAGCATCTTTACAGCTGGGTGATGTACAGCCCCTGATACAAAGGCAGATTGATTATAATACAAAGATTGCTGAAACCGGTATCACAGGCGACTGGGGGGCCAACATCGGGTCTGTGCTGCTGGAAACCTGGGGGGATGACATAAAGGTAAAGGCCAAAGCCATGGCTGCGGCAGGATCAGATGCCAGAATGAGCGGATGCGGTCTGCCGGTGGTGATCGTATCCGGCAGCGGAAATCAGGGCATTGCCGCATCTGTGCCTGTCATCGTGTATGCACGGCACATGGGGGCTGACAGAGAAACCCTGCTCAGGGCCCTGGTGGTCTCCAGTCTCGTGACCATTCACCAGAAGACCGGTATCGGCAGGCTGTCTGCCTACTGTGGTGCTGTCAGCGCAGGGGTCGGGGCCGGTGCCGGTATTGCCTGGCTCCACGGGGGCAGGTTCCGGGAGGTGGCCCACACCATCGTCAATGCACTGGCCATGGTGTCCGGCATCATCTGTGACGGGGCCAAACCCTCCTGTGCCGGAAAGATTGCCGTTTCCGTGGAAGCAGGACTTCTGGGGTTTTACATGTTCCAGAAAGGCCGGCAGTTTTACGGCGGGGACGGCATTGTGAAAAAAGGGGTGGAAAACACCATTGCCAATATCGGCCGGCTCGGCAGAGACGGCATGCGGGAAACCGACCGGGAAATTATTCGCATCATGCTCGGGGGATAGGTTTCATAATACCTTCCCAACCGTTTCAGAAGAACATAAAACCTGTCGAAAATTATCTGCCAAAGGACAAACAAAAATTTTTTTAGGGCTTGATGTGTATTTTTTTCCTGGCCGGGTGAGACCCGTTCCGCTGGTCATACCAAGATACGTAAAATTTGCTGCCTGATAACAGGTCCCATCAAAATGTTGCGGATCAACAAATGTCTCCAGCAAAACCGGTCGATAGCCCCATTGTTCATACCAATCCTGTGCCAGAACCCTGACCATTTTGCCCAGTACATGGCTTGCCAGATACCTGACGTTGACCCAGGGAAAAATCAAAAACCGTCCGTTGTTTACAATAAACCCCTGATTTCTCAACCGCTCATTGGTATTCCACCCAATCCACTGATCCCGTGATTTTATAGACTTGGCTGGTCCTGATAACAGAATACATCCCAGAATTGTCCCGGATATTTCAATATAATAGCGCAAAAAATATCCAAAAGGCTTTTTATAACCAAGATAATGGTATTGTCGAAGGTATTCATTGAAAAGGGTTTTCTCGTTTTTGTCCGCTACGATCCTCAGATTGACGGACCCAATATCGGATAGATTGCCTTCTACAGGTGTTTCATCAAAAATGATCCTGTTTTTTACCGCCTTTTTTTTGGGTGGTATAGAAGTGGTTTTCTTTTTTGCAGGCAATTTGATCAAACCCCGATCTTCCAAAAGAGAGAGTAACTTCTTGCAAGCCTCAAATTTGTTGGCCCCTGATGCTGTATACCATTCCAGTTGCTCACACACGGTATGGGTTAATTCAGTTTGGCTCAGATTGCCAAAAGTTTCAACTATTTCAGAAATTTGGGTGATTTGTTCTGTTGTAATCTCTCGGCCA
>Ga0102943_1002078_pt1 | contig 11945 bp, 6 predicted proteins | sample SalPonC_black_MG_FD_78174 | JGI IMG/M metagenome (GOLD analysis project Ga0102943, IMG submission 78174) | Salt pond soil microbial communities from South San Francisco under conditions of wetland restoration - Salt Pond MetaG... | ecosystem: Environmental > Aquatic > Marine > Intertidal zone >...
GCCAGTATGTCCAAATTCAGTGGTGTGGTTCAGGCCGACACGGTTATTACCAACTCCGTCGTGAGCGCCAGTTACACGCCTGGCGCCGGGAACATCTGGTAGGAGCCAGTATGAATATGCAAATGAAGCTGCACCCGATCAAACTGAAAGCCCCCTTCTATCTGACGAGGGGCGGCGCAGGGCTGCATCGTTACCTGGACCCGGACTTTGTGAACCGCTTCCGGCAGGACGTGGCGTCGGGACATCTTACTGCTGTCAACTTCGATGGCTGGCAGAACGAAGAACGGCACAGCCAATGGGACAATCGACCGGTTCTTCGTCTGCCAACACACCGGACATTCCATCTGGTTTGTTGCGAAGCAGTCTGTGACCAGTTGGGGCTGCCCGCCCTGGATCCCCAGAAAATCACCTCCGCAGGCTTTGTTATTCGCCGCATCACACCGGAAGGAGAACAGGCCTGGATGTTGGAAGGCGGCGATGCTATCGGCTGGAAGCCGGCACCCCAAAACCCCGGTGATCCGGATCTTGACCGGCGTCTGTGCGCCAATGGCTTACTCGGAAACCGTACCTCGAACCCTTCCTTTACCGGAGAACAAACCCACCCCCTGCATACCCTGGGCAGCCGCGATTCGAAAGGTAAACTCCACACCCTGCTGTTTGGGTATCTGCCCCTGGGCGGCTTTCGTTACCATCGGGACGCGACCTCCGCTGTAAACTCTGAATCGCTCGAACAAGCGAGCAAACTCGACGCAGAATCACTGCGCTGGCCCTTTGGTTTTCAGGATGGGACTGGCGATCACTGGCAGGACACCGATGCCTTGCAGGTTTCTTCGGGCCAGCCCACCCTCGCCTTCCTGGACCTTATCCGTGTGCTCGCAGACCGTTACCGATTGGGGACGCCCGGCACGCCTGAAAACAAATATCTTGAAACACTGTGTGCCAACATCTGGTTTCATGATCGCCCACGGCACCTCGATTTCCTGTCCGGAAAACCAGGACCGGAACAGGAGGATATGCTCTCCCGATACCACAGACAGACTCTTCTGGACTATCTCAGAGACTGCTTCCAACAACCAGAAAATCCGCTTGTCGCCTGGCTGGACCAACAGGATGAACGGAGCCGGTCCGGAGCCGAACCTTCACCTCTCCCCGATTCCAACGGTTCAGGCCTCCTCAGCTGGCACCTGACGCTGTCGCAGGAACAGGCCTATGGGTTCCGGCATCTACTCGGCCAGCGTTACCAGGAACTGGTGCTGGACCAGGCCCGGGAAATACCGGTGGCCAAATTCGGAGACGGTGAAAACGATGTCTACCGAGTGGTTCCGTTTCTGAGGGCCCGCAACGAAAACGGCAGGGAGCAGATTATCTGGGCAGACGAGACCAGCCAAACGGAAACATTCCGTGTGGCCAGCCCCCTGGACCCGGAGGCAAGTCGGCCGTCTCTGATACCAATTCCCGGCATGCGTGACCTGAAACGGGGTATGGCAAAAGGTGCCAGTCTGCTTACGCCCTCGGACACTTTTGCAATGCTCAAGCGGCTGAGACCGAAAAAAGGGATTGGCGAAGACCTGATGGGCGCGGAGGTGCCGCAGACCGGAATTCAGTGGATTCTGGTATTCAGCCTTCCGGTAATCACCCTGGTGGCGATGATCCTCCTGATGGTCATGGTGTCGCTGCTGAACCTGATCTTCTTCTGGCTCCCCTGGGTGAAGATCTATCTGCCATTCCCGAAGATCAACAGGTGAGCACATGATGCAGACACCAACACCGAACATACTGAGCTGGTCACTGGGTGGCATTGATGAGTCTGGCCGGCTGGACTGGGCGAGAGACGATCAAAGTATCCGGGAAGTCATGCTGAATATTCTCCTGACACGCCCGGGAGAGCGAATACAGCGCCCTGGCTTTGGTGCAGGGCTGCCGGATTACATCCACCAACCCAACAATGGAACTACCCGAAACCTGATCGCCGGTGTCGTGCGCAAGAACCTGGCTCTGCTGGAACCCAGGGTCATCGTGGACCAGGTCATTGTACAGCCGGGCGCAGGGCGACTTTCAGATGTGCATATCAACATCCGCTATCGGCTGAAACACCGTCGGGAAACGGCGGAACTGGGCTTCACGCTGAATCTGGGAGCATAAAGAGGACTGTCTATGCCATTACCTGTTCCCAATCTTGATGACAGACGCTTTGACGACCTGGTAAAGGAAGCCAGGGAACGGCTGAGCGCACACCTGCCGGAACTGACCCAGGTCGCCCCTGGTGATCCGGTACATACGTTCACCGACCTGTTTGCCTGGTTTACCGAAACCATCCTGTACCGGGCCAACCTGATTCCCGAGCGACAACGGCGTGTCTTCCTGAACCTGCTTCAGATACCCATTCGCCCTGCCCGGGCGGCGAGAGGCATTCTCTGCATAGACGCTGCACCAGGCAGCACAACACTGGTTCCACTGGTACGGGATGGCAGCCAGCTGCGCGGCGGAAAACAGGTTCTGACGACACTCGGGGAATTGCAGCCAACGAACCTGAGCTGCCGGGTCCTCGTGAAAGAGACCATAGGCCCCGATGCACTGGACAAGATGGGAATCACGCCCATCGACCTGAAGGAACAGTTCGGCCTGGCCGACGATGAAGAACCGACTCCCTTCCGTCCCCGCCAGTTCAGCCCGGGACAGGAACCCCTGCCCATGGCGGGAAGCCTTGATCACGCTCTTTATCTGGCCTGTGTCGCACCCAAACCAATGGCAGGCCAGCTGGGACAACTGAGGGACAGGCTCGCCGGCATTGTCCTGAACATCGCCATTGCGCCTGCCGATGAGGAGCCCGAAGAGCAGGTGGACAACATTGGCCCACGGACCCTGGTATGGGAGCTGGTCAATCAGGCCGGTGACGGCAGCATACGTTTCCTTCCTCTGGAGATTATCGCGGACAGTTCCGGTGGTGGCCGCCAGACCGGAGTCGTAAGGCTGCGAATTCCTCGTAATCCCCAACTGCTCCAGAGCCTTGCCGGTGCCGATCCGATGTTTGACGGACTTCAGGATTTGCCACCGGCCCTTGAAGACCTTGAGGAAGCGGCGCGGACCGCTTTCTGGCTAAGACTGCGGTGCCCGGATGAACCGGAACTGACACTGGGTTATCTGGATCTCAACGGCATCGACGTGGTCGCCCAGGGACAGCGAACCAGCCAGATTGTCGGCATGGGAACCGGCATGCCGGATCAGGTTATCGCCCTGCCTGATAGCCAGATTGAGGCAACGTCTCTGCATCTGCAGGTAGAGGAGAACGGCCAGTGGCGAACCTGGACACAACGGGACTTTCTGGCCGGCCAGACTGCGGAAGCCCGGGTGTACCGGCTGAACCCACAAACAGGCTATGTCTATTTCGGCGATGGCGTGTCCGCGGGCCGAAGAGTCCCCTCTGGAGCAAGGATCCGCGCGCTGGAATACCGGTACGGAGGGGGTGCCGAAACCAATCTTCCAGCGCAGATCATCAAGGAAATTATCGGAGCCAGCAGTACTCTGCGCCTCAGACATCTCTGGCCGTTGAGCGGAGGTCTCAATGCAGAAACGGTCGAGCAGGCCGAAAAACGCATTCCGAAGTTCCTGACACACCGAAACCGGGCCGTCACAGCGACGGATTTCAAAGTCATTGCCGAGGGCAACCCGATCAATCCGGTCGCCCGCGCCGAAGTCATTCCGGGGTTTCTTCCGGGCAGCAGCATTCATGCCGTGCGCAGGAATGTGCCCGGCGCCGTCAGCGTGTTCGCTCTGCCTCCCGCCGCGCCGGCTCTCGGGGTTGCACCCAGGCCCAGCCGTGGCCTGCTGAAAGATGTATTCGGATACCTGCTGCAGCGCATCACCATTGGCACGGAACTGTATGTGCTCAGCCCCGAGTTCATCCCGGTGGCGGTCTCGGTACGCATAGAAGTAACGGACCCGAAGACCGAACAACAGACCCTGCAGAATATCCGTGAGGCACTGGTCAGTTACCTGTGGCCGCTGGCTCCGGGCGGGGCGGATGGCGACGGCTGGCCGATGGGCCGGTCGGTCAGCGCCAATGAGCTTGCAACTCAGGTTGCGCGAGTCAGCGGGGTAAAGTCCTGGCATGGCCTGGCTTTGTTCACCCGTCCTGAAGACAAGGCTCCCGGGGGGTCTCCGGCGGACGGTGAATCACTGAAACTGCTGGATTTTCAGCTTCCGGAATTGCTCGGCGTGAGAATCGAAAGCGGTCCGGGCCCGCTGATACTTCCGGATGGCATAGGACCGGGTTCGGGCGAACAACCCGAACCCGGCTCGGGCATTGCTGTCCCCGTTATTCCGGATCTCTGTTAGGTGGACTATGGACGTCAATAACACCGGGTATTTCCTGCTTCGCACCGCCGAGGAGTTTGCCAACGCCTCGACAAGACTGCAGTGGCATCCACTCTGCCAGGCCCTCACGCTGGCCCAGAATCAGGGCCTGCGCCTGCCCGCCAGTCAACCGGAAACAGCCATGGAACAGTGGCGGGCCGCCACGCCAATGGCCAGGGACAGCTTTGGTCAGATCGCCCGCCTGTCAGAGGACCAGCGACAGATCATGTTCAACAGCGGCCGGGGAAGTATGCCGCTGGAGGACGACCAGTTGGACGTAATCAGACCCGAAGACGACTGTCGTTATCTGGACATGAATCTTAACCGCGAAGGCCTGCTGGCGCTGACCTGGAGTAACGGGATAGATCGCCATGGACTGACTCTTTTCCATCTTGGCCGCCGCTGGCACGCCAGCTGCTCCCTCCCTGAGCGGGCGCACAGGGTCTGGCTGGATCGGGAAAACCGTGCCTGGTGTCTGGGCACCAGTTTATTGATGCTGTGCGAGGGTGAGCCGCTTCCTCTCCCCTACCAGCCGGATCCGGTACGCTTCGAACCGGTAATCACCAACCCCGGAAAACTTGCAAAAACCTGGGAATACCCGCTACCAGATCTCCAGCAAGCCCTCGCTCTGTGCGGTGATGAAACGCATCTTTATCTCCTTGGTCTGGAGGACGGCATTCAACAGGCCGTGTTCAGCCGTCCGTTGACCCTGGCACCGGAAGAAGGATGGACTCGCTACACGCTGGATGAAGACATACCGTTCGTGATTGACCTTGGCCTGACCCGTTCTGGCAGACTGGCCGCGCTGGCTCCAAAGGAACAGGACGACGCCGGGTTCGTACGCCGGGACTGCCCGGTGCTCGACCTGCACCGGGACGATACCGGGGGGAAGCACCTGGCGCGCCTGGTAAGGGAGCGCTATCCGATGCTTTCACTGGCGGTGCCGCGGTTCGTGACCAGTGCCGACGGCCTGCTTCGCTACCAGGCAGAGTCGGGGCCTGAATTCCCCGACATTCCAGTACGCCCCCGAGAACTGCACCCCCTGCGGCAGGTGCGTTACCATCCGGAAAGCAGCGCATTGCTGACCCACACCCTGGATTCCGGAAATCCGGATACCCTGTGGCATCGTGTCTACCTGGACGCATGCATCCCGGCAGGCTGCAGCCTCACGCTATCGGCACGGGTCTATGACAACCCGGATGACCGATCGTCCGCGCCACTGTTTGACCAGCCGCCCCCCGTCTGGAATCACCTCCACTCCGAGCTGCCATTCCAATCGGCACTATCCGGATATGAACCGGGGCAGCGCGGCCTGTTCGAACTGCTATTGCAGGCTCCGGACGGTGAGGTTCGGGAAATCCGCGGGCGCTACTTGCAACTGCAGGTGCATTTCCGGGGAACACTCCGTCAGACTCCCTCCCTGCACGCCCTGAGGGTCTACCACCCACGTTTCTCCTACCAGCGGCGTTACTTTCCGGAGCTTTACCAGCAGGAAAAACGTCGCGGCGATGGAGCCAGCAGCGGCCCTGCCAATGGTGCCGATGTCCGGGAGCGGCTGCTGGCCAACTTCGAAGGCATGCTGACCCCTCTGGAGGGGCGAATCGCTGCCAGCGAACAGCTGGTGCATCCGGACTCCGCGCCAGCCGAAAACCTGCAATGGCTTGCCGGGGCGATTGGAGCGGATCTTCCCACTCACTGGCCGGAAGAACGTCAGCGTCGCTGGCTAAAACACGCCACATTGATCCAGCAATACAAGGGAACCCTGCCGGCAACCAACCTGGCATTGGATATTGCCTGCGACGGAGCGGTCAAACGGGGCGAGGTTGTGCTGGTAGAAAACTTCCGTCTGCGACGCACCATGGCCACCATCCTCGGGCGCCATATGGACGACGGTGAACACCCGCTGACCCTGGGTACCGGCATGAGCGGCAACAGTATTGTCGGCGACAGCCTGATTCTGGCTGACATCAATGCCAGGGAGTTTCTGTCCCTCTTCGCGCCCGAACTCGCAGATGAAGAAGAGCAAAAGGCCGTGGAGACTTTCTTTGAGAACTACGGGCACAAGGTCAGCGTGGTGCTGAACGGGCCCGGCATAAAGCTCCGGAGCCGTGTCAGTGACATCTTGACCGATGCCATGCCGGCCCATATCCAGTGGCAGTTTGTGGAAAGTGAACAGCCCTTTGTTCTCGGTACCGCGCCCCTGCTGGCAATTGACACATTTATGGAAAACCGGCCCGCAGTGCGACCGGTGGAACTGGATAACACCTGGCTCGGACAGGAGGGAGTGTTGCGCAACCCCGCCGCTTTTTCGCCGTCCGACGTTCACACCAGGACCTGACATCAAGGAGGCCACATGAGTAGTGCTGAGGACTTGTCCGCGCTGGAGCAGGACGACCAAATGGCAGAACCCCTGCGCCGCGTTGCCTATGAAGCCGGCATGATGCTTGGGCTCGAAGCCACACGGGATGAGCAGGCTTATCACCGGCGCCGGCTCACCCGCCATCAGTACTGGCTTCACGGCTTCGGAACGCTGGCCGGCATGCGGGTCGCCGTGAGTCCTGAAACTCACGGAAACAACACCGACCACCTGGAGGATCTGCAACTGCGTGTCGGGCCGGGCGTCGGAATCGACGGCCTGGGACGGGAAGTGATGGTGCATGAGAGCCACTGCATTCGCCTCACCCAGTGGCTTGCGGCTCAGCCGACAGAGCAGCTGCTGGAGGGTTTTGACAGCGAAGCCGGCGAGCTCTGGCTGAAAGTGACGGTTCGCCAGAAGGACTGCCCGATCGCACGGCAACCGGTCCTGACCCGCAAACTCAACACGTCAACCGATGCGGTTCAACCCAGCCGCATCGCTGATAGCGTCCAGTTGGAACTGACACCCGAACTGCCTCCGGGCTCACCAGAAGAACGCTTTGTTCCCTGGGGCAGCCACAACCCGGTAGACGGTGAAATGCCTGCTTTGTCGGCCGACGAACAGCAGACCCTGGATGATCTTGAGGTCAGCAATCCGGTGGCGGCACAGCAACTGGCCCTGCAGACGCAGCTGCTGCACTGCCTGGAAAACAGCGGCGTGTCCACCCATAACCTGACCCACGAACTGGAAGACGGTGCCCGATTACTGCTGGCGCGCATCCGGATAGAAACCTCCGATCCGTCGAGCACAGTCGTTAATCCGGGTCTGATCCATATCAATAATCTTGTCCGTCCGTTTCTGACAACAGCCAGTCAGCTTGCCTGGCTCGCCAGACATAACGGCAACGGGTAACGGTCTAAACAAGGAACGGTTATGAGCGACATACTCTTCCAACCTCTCGGCGATCCGATTGCCGGAGGCGACAACCTGGAAAAGCTGGCGGATATTGACCCGCGCATGACAAGAACCCATTACTTCGACGGACGACTGCTGACCGCCGAAGACCTGGAGCGGGACCAGACCTATCTGGACCAACGATTGCGGGAGGTTGGCAAGGCCCTGGGCTCAGGCATCATTAGCGGTCTTGAGCTGAGTTTCAGCACCGATCCCTACCGGTTGGTTATCGAAACCGGCAAAGCCATGACGCCTGCCGGTCGGGTACTTCATCTGGGGACACAAATGTCCGTGAACCCCGGCGACAAAGCGCTGATCACGCAGCTTAACGACGGCAAATACCGACGGTTTAATCGCGGTCTCTACGCCGTGGTTCTGCGCTATGTTGATGTTCCCACGGACATCGCCGAGGTTTTCCCCACCGATCTCAAGGACCGACGGGGCGCAGATTATGCCCTGGTAACCGAATCGGTTCAGCTTGGACTGGTTCCGCTTCCGGTTGCACTGCCCGCTCAGGATCCCCTTCGTCTCCGGGCCCGATTAATGAGGGAGCTGCTGGGTTACGGGCTGTCCGACAGCGTGATACCCGAGGATTCGGTAGCGCTGGGGGTTCTGGCCATTGCCGAAGACACCCCGCAATGGATCGACAGCGAACTGCTAAGGCATCCGATGCGTCCGGAGCCGGATCATAACGACTTGCAAGGGGACCTCTACCGCCAGTATCAGTTATTGCTGCGGGATATCACCGCACATCGGGCGGCCGGAGGATTGGATCAGCCATTCGCCGCGTCCGATTATTTTCCGGTCATTCCTCCGGCCGGGCGTTTGCCCGCCCATACCGTAGACCCGGAAAATGGATATCAGGGCTATTTCCCGAGGTCTTTTGATGTCTCTGTTGCGCCGGTTCGCGAGACGGACCTGGAACTGATTCGCATGGAGTCCATGGGGCTTCCGCCTATTGACCTGGACCGTGACAGTGATGTCAGCGTGATGATTCTGGCTCCACTGTCGAACAAGGATTACCAGACCTTGTCGAGGCAACTGGTTGCCGATAACCCACAGAATGAACGGGACTTTCTGTACCCCGACCCTCTGGCTCTGAGACTTTACCGAACCCAGCCTTCCCACAGCCTGGATACCGATGCCAGTGTCTGGGCCGAAATCTGGAACCGGATCGACCGTGACCAGCTGATCTATGCAAGACGCCCTGTAAGAGCTGCCGAAACAGCCATCAGCGGCATCATTCTGGCCCGTGGCGCCAGCGTTCCGGAATCTCCGTCGGACACCACCGGCGACAGCAACACGGCCCCGTCAGTGCACACCGAAATCGAGGATGAGCACACCGTTTTCATGCGAATGGTCAGTGTTCAGTCTCTGGCGAATGTCCGCCCCCCTACCAATGAGGCCGGGCAAGAGGCTGTAAAAGCACTGACTGAAAACCTGCCAAAGGAACCCAAGGCCATCCGGGCCGTCATGGATATTCTTTTACGCGCAGAGCGGCACTACGATCCGGTTATCTGGCAAACCCTGGAGAAGGCGATGCAGGAAGACAACCTGGTCAGACTGCGTGACCTTCTCATGACTACGGATTCAGATATCAGAAGTACTGCAAAACAGGTCATCCAGTCGGGTACAGACCTGGGCCTTGCAGAAACCCTGGTGCGGCAATGGAAAGAGCGACTGGAAGCCCTTCGCTGAGGAAATCGCCATGACACTGATAGCACTGAATCGCCCCGTTCGCAGCAACTACCGTCTCGAACGGGTGCATATGTTCCCCGGCAGACATCTGGGAGAACAGGAACTGGATCGACAACAGGCCTGGGCCGATGCGCGGCTCGCTCCCCTGCTCCTTCACCGCAATCCGGGCATTGTCCATGGACTGACACTGGCTGATGAATCACTGGAAAGTGTTACGGTGACACCCGGCCTGGCCATTGCAGGTAATGGCAAGACCATCCATCTGTTCTCTGAGCTGAAAACCGATTGGCAGGCGCTGATCGACCAATATCTGGAATCGGTGGCAAGCGATGATGCCACCGGTGTCTACTTTCTCACTCTCAGCCAGAACCTTCGCCATGTTGACAGCCCCCGGACGGAACCCTGTCAGCGGTCAGAGTTCGACCCGACTCGCGACTCTCAACTGGTCACTGTGACCACGGTGTCTTTCCTGCGGCTCACGATTGCGGGAACCTCCGTGAGTGATCAGCCTCGCTCGCTGATTGAAAACCGGGTAGCTGTCGCGGGTGTCGGTGCCAGCCTGTTGAGAAAACATCCGGACTCCGTGCCGGTGGCGTTGGTTTGTATCGCGCCGGGAGAAGAAGCGACCCCGGACGTAAAATGGGTCTCCCCCGAAACCGGACGTTATCCGGCGACAGCAAACAGTGGTTATCAGGTTTTGCTGGCCCAGACCAGCAGCGCGATCAATCGGGTAATGGAAAAGCTTCAGGACAACGGTGCATCAGCCCCATTGGATCAGCACCGTTTTATTCGACAGAACCTCGACCTGGACCATCTTCCGGCGGCCGGCCAGCTCCCTGTTAGCTGGTTAGTCAGGCCCGAGACAACCGGGGTACAACTGATCGGACTGCCCCGACATATTGCCCTGGATATGATTCCGGTGTCGGAAGACCGGATACCGGATCTGATTCAACGCCACCTGCCTTCACGACCGGTGAGCCTCGGCAGCGCCTCTGGTGAGCGCCTGCGGCTTTTGCTGGCAGTGAATCCCTCCGACTACCGTCCAGACCTGCTCGATATCCCACCCACCGACCAGCGGCTGGACGAGGATCTCTACCGTTATCAGATGCGTGCCCACCTGGCATGGATGCGCTGGAAGTCCCAGTTTTACCGCCTATACCACATTGTCCCCAGCCATGGGCCCTCTGTTGGCAGAACCGAGGAAGAACGGCGACTGGAGCAGATCATCCATGATCCAGACAGGCTGGGCGATCTTGGCTTGCCCACGGCAGAGCCCCATCCGATAACCCCAGACAGATTCTTCACAGAGCTTCGGGGAAGTTCAGGCAGCAGCTCCGAGACGCCGGTCTATCCCTATAACCAGCCCCAACCACAACCGCCGCAAGATTACCGGGCCTGGCTCGCGGGGCAAGCGGACGATGCCAGCCAGTCACCCGATGCGGACGAACCGGATGCGGATGGTCTTGTAGTCCGTTACGCGGCACTCTTGGTGGATATTGAAGAAACCCGCAACCAGATCCGAGATCTGACCAGCCGGGGTGGCAGGCTACGAGACTTCCTGCTCTTGCAGCGCCAGCAGCTGGATGTCCAGTCTGCCTCCCTCTCTGCCCTCGCCCATGGTATTGCTTCAGGCAGCAATACCGCCAAGAGCAAAGGCACGCTCCAGTACAGCTATACGCTGAGCCCCGATGCCTACAATATTCCCAGCATCCAGGGAAATCAGCGGATTTCCGGGGAGATTTTGAAAACAGGACTGGCTGGCACTCACAAAGCCAGCTCTCTGGAGTTACTGGAACAGAGCGCCGTAAAACGGGCGTCTGTGCAAACAGACCCCCTGCTCCGGAAAAACCCGGACGAGACTCCGGCGATCGAGATCATGGCGCAAACGCATGGTCGGGCGTTATCGCCTCTCGGTGTCAACATGCCGATCATAAAGCAGCCACTTACGGCGTCGGTCTCGGGATTTACTGTGATGGAAGATGCCAGTCCCGCTGTAGCCCAGTATCAGAAAAACCATGCCAAACTACTTGAGCTGAACACCCTGGCGGCCGATCAGCTCGACAAGGGCGACGCCAACAATCTTAAAAAGCTGTTCAAACCTGACCAACTGGTCGACCCGGGCAAACTGAACGTCAGCGACAAGGATACCGACAAGGTCATCAAGGACCAGTACGATGCGCTGCTCGACGCCGGTAAAGCCCTGACCCGCTGGATCAAGGGCACCGAATCCCGCTTCAACCTTCTCGAACGGAGTCGGGAAGCGAAAATCAATCAGCTCAAGCGCCTTGAAGCCGAGGCGGAGAAGCTCTCCGCCAGCATCCGGATTGCCCGGGAGAGACTGGACAGCCTTACGCAGGTACTGACCGAGCGAAAAGGTGATTACACGCTCGCCCAACAGCTTCTGATGGAAGACTGGCAACGGGCCCAGAAACGCACTGAGGAGCGCTCACGCATACTGACAACGGGTATCCGTGGGCTCTGGTATGTGCGGGTGCGCAGTGCAGAGGCATCACTGCCAGCCGCGGATCCACTGGTGCTGCGATTCCAGCAAGGTAATGATGAGCTGCCCGCCTGTGATCCGGAC
>Ga0102943_1002079_pt1 | contig 11941 bp, 11 predicted proteins | sample SalPonC_black_MG_FD_78174 | JGI IMG/M metagenome (GOLD analysis project Ga0102943, IMG submission 78174) | Salt pond soil microbial communities from South San Francisco under conditions of wetland restoration - Salt Pond MetaG... | ecosystem: Environmental > Aquatic > Marine > Intertidal zone >...
CAGACCGCCGCCCTAATGGAAAAATTTAAGCCCGACTATGTGGTGGGCTCCCTTCACCATGTACAGGATGTCTGCTTTGACTATTCCCCCCAGGCCCGGAAAGGGCTTGTCCAGGCCCTGGGATCGGAACAGGCCCTGTACCTTGCCTATCTGGATACCCAGTATGAGATGCTCAGACGCCTGCAGCCATTTGTGGTGGGGCATTTTGACATCATCCGTATCCATGATCCTGATTACGAATCCCGGTTCAGGATTCCTGAAATATGGGAAAAAGTGGACCGGAACCTTGCTTTGATCAAGGATCTTGGTCTGTGCATGGATTACAACCTTCGGCCCTTGTCCCGGGGGGAGGCCCATGCCTATCCCTGCCCGGACATCCTGAACCGCGCCCGTCAGCTGGGGATCATCATGGTCCCCGGGGACGACGCCCACGGCCGGCACCAGGCCGGGGCTCATGTGGCCCGGGCAGTCCGGGATCTGGCAGCCCTGGGATTTTCAACGAACTGGCCCGCACCTTTTTGCCGGCCCTTTTACCATACCAAAGAGGCGCACCCATGAAAGCCGTTATCCAGCGGGCCAAGACCGCCCATGTGGTGGTGGACAATACCATTATCTCGAGTATCGGCAACGGCATCGTCGTGCTGCTGGGGGTGGCCCACGGCGATGATGAGGCCGCTGCCGATTACCTGGTGGAAAAGATCATCAACCTGAGAATTTTCCAAGATGACCAGGGCAAGATGAACCGCTCTCTTAAGGATGTTCGCGGGGAGCTTCTGGTGGTCTCCCAGTTCACCCTTTTAGGGGACTGCCGCAAGGGCCGGCGCCCCTCATTCACCAAGGCGGCACTGCCGGAAACCGCGGAAAAGCTCTACCAATACTTTGCCGCCACCGCCGCTGCCAAAGGCGTGGTTACCAAGACCGGGCAGTTCCAGGCCAATATGGATGTCTCCCTGATCAATCAGGGACCTGTAACACTACTCTTGGAGTCAAAACCGGCCTGACCATGGGATTTTTAGGCAGCAGGCCCGGCATGGCCATGACGCTTCTGACAGCGGTGACAGGTCTGCCCCTGGCCGGCCTGCTCATTGCAGGACGGCAGATCTCTCCTTATTTGGACTTTCCCCCTAAACCGGGCATGATTTCCCATGCCCCCTTTTCCATGACGATTTTTACGATAATCCTTGCGGCAGTGGCGGTATCAATTGCCCCCCTTGTCCGGGCCGGGCTGAAACGCCCCGGCCAGGCAATGGCGCGCCAGGGGCGGCCCATGCCTTGGTGGGGATGGACAGGCCTGGCCCTGTTCCTTGTGTTCTGGGCCCTGGCCTGGACCCGCATGCCCTGGGCAGCGTCCATCCAGGCCCACACCTTTTTTCCCCTGTGGCTGAGCCTGATCCTGACCATCAACGGACTGACCGTCATGCGGTGCGGCACCTGCCCCCTGACAGCCGCCCCCAAAGACTTTGCCCGGCTCTTTGCCGTATCTGCCGTGTTCTGGTGGCTCTTTGAATACCTGAACCGATTTGTGGGCAATTGGATTTACTCAGGCAGCGACTACGGTCCCTGTACCTATTTTCTTTTGGCCACGTTAAGTTTTTCCACGGTTCTGCCGGCGGTGGAGAGCATGAAAGCCCTGGTCATGACCTTTGACCGGATTGCCCTGAACTTCAGATGCCTTTGCCCCATGTCCGTTTTAAACGAAAAACCCGCCGGAATCTGGTTTATCGCCTTGGGAAGTATCAGCCTGCTGCTCATCCCCCTGTTTCCGGATCCCCTCTTTTTCACGGTCTGGGTGGCTCCCCTGCTCATCTGCTGGGGCCTGGCCAATGTCACAAGGATCTTTCATCCTTTTGCCCCCCTGTCCCATGGGGATATCACGGCGGTGGCCGCCTATGCCCTGGCCGCACTGATCTGTGGATTTTTCTGGGAAATGCTCAACCTTTACAGCCTGGCCAGATGGACCTACAGCATCCCCTATGCCGGGGTGCTTCACATATTTGAAATGCCCGTGCTGGGCTATGCCGGCTACCTGCCATTCGGCCTGGAAGCCGCCATGATCATTCACCTTGTAACCGGAAACAAAACTTTTCTATGATGTCTGACACTCTTACCATTATCCTGGTCCGGCCCCAGGGCCCCATCAATATCGGCTCCGTATGCCGGGCCATGATGAACTTCGGCGTGACCCGCCTTCGCCTGGTCAGCCCCTGCAGCGGGTACAAAAGCCTTGAGGCCAAAAAAATGGCCCTGACCGCTTTTTCCGTGCTTGAAACAGCACAGATCTTTGACACCCTGGACCAGGCCCTGCATGACATCCATGTGGCTTACGGCACCACCCGGCGCTTTGGCAAGTACCGGAAAAACTTTTTAACCCCGGCCACGGCTGGGGCGCAGATTGCAGGGGCCGGGCCCAAGATCCGTTCAGCCCTGGTCATGGGGCCTGAGGACACCGGGTTGGAAACAAGGGACCTGGACCTGTGCCAGCAGTTCATCACCATTCCCACCCACGATGCCTACCCCTCCATGAATCTGAGCCACGCCGTGTCCGTGCTGCTGTACGAAACAAGGATGCACTCGGATTCGGCAAAACAATTTTACGATCCCAAGGTAAATAATCCGGCCACAGGAGAGGAAATGGAATCCATGTTCGACCACATGCGCCAAACCCTGCTGGACATCGACTACCTGGATCCCCAGAACCCGGATCACCTGCTGCGCACGTTTCGGCGGATTTTCGGCAGTGCCGGGCTCTCCGCCAGGGATATCCGCATCATCCGGGGCCTGATGAGCCGCATCGACTGGACCGAGGCGCAGCGAAAAAAAGGCAGCTAACGCCTCAGACAGGCAATGAGGCGGCCGGGGTGCGCCAGGAACCCGAACAAATCCAGGATATCCTTGATTAAAATATCCCCTGCCGTCAGGGTCTGGACCGCCAGGCCCTCGGCCTGAAGGACAGCCACCCCCAGAACGGCCTGTTCAAGCATGAGTTCATCGTTGACCCCGTTGCCGCAGGCCAGGGTGACGTCTGGCCCCAGTTTTTCCAGGTAGGCTGCCTTGGCCCGGGCCTGGTCCCCGGCCGGGATGGTGACCACTTCACAGGCTGTATCCTCAAGGGCCTGCTTTACAGAACCAAAGGTGTCAGCCGTGATCACGTGGAAAAAAAAGTCGTCCTTGAGCTGATTGATCTTTTCCCTGACCCCGGGGATGGGAAAGCCGTCCACGGCCAGGGTGCCGTTGTAATCCAGGAGGATATGTTGAATTTCAAGGGTCTTGCCCCCGGGGATGTCAAATAATTTCATATGTATTGTCCTTTTTGTGTCAGTATCTGGTCCCGAATCTACTCCAAAAGCGCCGGCCCGGCAAGGGGGGCTTTCGAGGACAAAAAAGGACAACCTGTTCACACCCACCTTAAAAAATCAGGGAACCGGATTGAATCCGGTCCCCTGGTCTGAACACTTATCTTCTTTCAAGCCTGAATCAGGATCAGTCAAAGGCCATGTCTGTGGTCCACTCTTTCCAGACATTGCCCACCAGTTCAGGACCGGGTTTGAGGGTCTTCTTGCCCGGGGCCCATCCAGACGGGGTCGCCTGGCTGCCCCCGGACTTTCGGACCAGCTGAAAGGCCTGAACCTGGCGCAGGGTTTCACTGACATTTCTGCCCACAGGCGGGGTCAGGACTTCATATCCCTGAACCACCCCGTCGGGATCGATGATGAACCGTCCCCGGGTTTCCACGCCAGCCTCCTCGTCGTAGACGCCGTATGCCTGGCCCACCCGGCCTCCGGCATCCGAGAGCATGGGAAAGGGGACGCCGCCGTCCACCATCTTGGACAGCTCATGGTCATCCCACATCTTGTGGACAAACATGGAGTCGATGCTCATGGAGAGCAGTTCAACGCCCAGCTTCTGAAACTCAGGGTGTTTTTCAGCAACTGCTGAAATTTCAGTGGCTCAGACAAAGGTGAAATCACCAGGGTAAAAACACAGCAAAACCCATTTGCCCAGGTAATCAGACAGATTGACATTGATAAAGCTGCCCTTCTGGTAACCGGGGGCTGAAAAATCAGGGGCCTTTTTACCGACTTGGATCATGGGTGATTTCTCCTTTACTTTGATGTCGTCTTGTTTTTCTGGAACCGGCTCGCCCACAGGACCCCCTGTGGGTCTTGCGCATCCTGCACTGACTTCTTCTGCCATATATCCTCCTTTCATGGGGATGAAAATGGATTGACACATCATGGCCAAAGGAAAGAGAAAATGAATCATAGCCATGATATCGGCTTATCATACAATATTTCAGACAAAAATAAAAAGAAGAATAAAGCACCGGTACGAAACAAGACAACTGCGAATAGAAATCAGGAATCAGACCGCTGCTCCAGGATATCCAACACCCGGGTACAGCAGTCGGCAGCCCGGTCTCTCAGGGCCCTGGCCCGGGCCAGTGTGGTGGTGCGATAGGCATCGTCCCGGATGCCGGCCATGTTGATGGCCACATTTTTATACGCTCCCCAGATGCCCGTCTCCAGGGCTTTTGCCCCCACCTCTAGATCGGATTTACACGCGATATTGCCGTGGCGGGCCGTCTCGATCATGGCCTCCCAGGCGGCATCGGCCAGGGTCATGGTTTTCAGGGGGATGTCAATGGCTGTTTTCAACCCCTGCTGGAGCTGTTCTGTGCGAAAAGCCTTTTGGTCTTCGGTCTCTTTGGGCAGCCCCAGGGCAGCCACATAATCGGCAAAAGCGTTGGTATCTGCATCAATCATGGGAATTAATGCATGAACAGCCTCGTGAAGCCGGGGAATCAGTTTTCTCATTTTGCCGTCCAGGTCCTGGAATTTTCTCACCCCATAGGTCAGCTTGGCCGCCATGGCGCCTAGACCTGCCCCCATGGCTGCGATGGCTGCCGAGGCAGACCCCCCGCCCGGGGCGGAGGTCCGGGCGGCAATCTCCTGAACAAATCCCCGGAGGCTCATATCGGCCAACGGCTCGTCCGGCGCCTCAGCAATGATGTATTCGATGATTTTTTCTTCTGGTTTAAAACGAGAAATCGAGTTGAGCCCCAGGCGTTCAACAGCCAGCCTTACCTTCTGATCCTCGTCCAGGATAAAAAGATCTTCTTTTTCCATGTAATAGGCAGCCGCCTGCAGCAGCGCATCCAAAGGAATCACCCCGACGATCTCAGAGCCGGCCACGCCGACCTTGAGTTTGGCCGCCTCTTGTTTTACCGCCTCAAACAGAACATGGGGCGGGGTGATCTCATAGTTGGTCAGGTTCACCGTGACCTGGGCCAGGTTGTAATCGTCCACGTACCAGCCCATGCCTTTGACCGCTTTGAAACGCCCAGGCTCATTATCCCCCCGGCCCGCCTCTCTCAGGTTCAGGGCGATGCGGTGGGCCTGGTTGGGGGTGGACAGCAGGTTTACATTATAGGCGATGAGAAAGAACCGGGCCCCTGTCACCGTAGCCCCCCATTCGGGCACGAACCGGGCCGGCCCGAAATCCGGGACCCACTCCGGCTGGACAATGCGCTGGGCCAGGCCCTCGTACTGCCCCTTGCGGATCTGGGGCAGGGTCTTGCGATGGGCGTTTTGTGAAGAGGCTTCGTAAAGGTAGACCGGAATATCCAGCTCTTGGGCGGCCCGCCTGCCAAATTCCTTTGAAATTTCCACACAGTCTTCCATGGTCACATTGGCCACCGGAATAAATGGGCAGACATCCATGGCCCCCATGCGGTGATGCTCGCCTTGGTGGCCGCGCATGTCAATGCGCTCCCGGGCCGCCCGGGCACTGGCCAGGGCCCCGGCCACAACAGCGACCGGGTCCCCCACAAAGGTATAAACAGTCCGGTTGGTGGACCATCCCGGATCCACATCTACCAGGGTGCAGCCCGGGGTTGTGCGTATGGCCTCGGCAATGGCCTCAATGGTTTCCTGGTTTCTCCCCTCGCTGAAGTTGGGGACGCATTCAACGATCTTTTTCATCCCGTTCACCTCTATATTTTTATGCATCAACTCATGACAGACCATACCATGCCTGTCAAAGCTTGTATATACAGGCATGCGCCTGGAGCCAAGTCCCGCGCAACAGGATCAGGGCACCTGAACCGAGGGAAACTTTGACCCCTGGGTATGGGGGTAAAACTTGGCCCCGGAAAACATGTTCATGAATTCCTGGTTCACGTTCAGCTCAATATAGGTGATGGTCTCCCGGATGGCCATGACCCGGTCAAAGGCCGTGGGATCGGTGAGCACCATGGCAGCCCCGCCCAGAGACGAATTGCCCAACACCTGGAACACTGACCGGTCAAGATCCGGGATCATGCCGATGGAAATGGCGGATTCAGGATTGATAAACGACCCAAAAGTCCCGGCCACATAAAAGGTCTCCAGATCTTCAAAGGACAATCCAGCCGTATTTTTGACAATGACTTCCAGGATGGTATACATGGCAGCCTTGGACGAGGTCAGGGAGTTGAGATCCACCTGGGTCAGGCAGATGGGGTCCCCGGTGCCCGAGTCTGTTGCCCGGACCAGAACAAAGGCTGGAATGTCATCCATCTCAATGAGGCGATCCTTGCAGATCTCCTTTACAAACTTGCCCCGGATATCCACCATACCCGAAAGAAACAGGGCTGCGACCAGATCGATCATGCCCGATCCGCAGATTCCTACGGGCGGCTGTTCTTCTATGGTATGGACATTTACTTTCCGGGTGCCAGGATCGATGGCCACCCGGTCGATCACCCCGGGGCCTGCGGTCATTCCCATCTTGGAAACCCCGCCCTCCAGGGCGGGACCCGCCGCCCCGGCACAGGCAATGAGCCAGTCCCGGCATCCCACAACGATTTCCGCATTGGTGCCCACATCCACCACCAGGCTGGGCCGTTCCCGCCTGTCCAGATCACTGTAGATGATCCCTGCCAGAAGATCCCCGCCAAAGTAAGACCCGATATTGGGAAAGAGAAAGACCCGGCCGTTGGGACGGATGCAAAGGCCCACCCGCCCGGCCGCCAGGGTGTCCGGGATATTGGTGCAGGGGATATACGGCTCTTTGATGATATCAAAGGCCTCAATGCCCAGAAACAGGTGGGTCATGGCTGTATTGCCCGCTCCGGTGACAATAAAAATGTCTTCCCGGGTCCATCCGGCAGTCTCGGCCAGTTCCGCCAGGTGGGTGTTCACCGCCCCGATGACAAGGTTTTGAAGTTCGGTCAGGCCGCCGGGTTTGGCAGAGTGATGGATCCGTGCCAGAACATCGGGGCCGATCTGGGCCTGGGGGTTGTCCAGACCGGAATTGCCAAGAATCTTTCCTGTCTCGAGGTCCAGAAGCTGGATAACGATGCGGGTGGTGCCGATGTCAATGGCCGCCCCCAGCACCGGCCGGTGGTAATCCAAGGCCAGCAGATCCACCAGCCGCCAGGACCGCCGATCCTTAAACAGCACCGCCCTGGCCCGAAAATCCGCCTGCCTCAATTTCGACGGCAGGGTTTGGACCAAATGCCAGGGGATGTGAACGGGACGGTCTTGGTTCCCCAGACCCAGACTTTTTTTCAGGGCCATTTCCAGGCGCTGGCAGTCTGCAAGGTTGTTGCCCAGGACCGGTGTTTCAATCTCTATGTGTCTGACATATCCTGCTGCAGCGGCACTCATTTGTGAAGGGCCTCCAGCCGGGCCTTGACCTTGGGAAAATAGTTCATCTGCGTATGGGGCAGAAACAGGGCCCCCATATAATGATCCATATAAGACCCGATGGCAGCCAGTTCAAAGTTGGTCATCATGTTCACCACCTCGCCCACATTTCGCCGCAGGGCGTTGGTCAGGCAGTTAATCCGGCAGCCCAGAAGAGAGCCGTTGCCCAGATAGGTCACCTTATCCGGTTCGATCTCCGGCAGAAGCCCGATGGTGATGGCGCTTTGCAGATCCACGTAGGAGCCGAATCCCCCGGCCAGGATGATCCGTTCCACATCCTGGATGCCAAGGCCGATCTCCTCCAGCAGGGTCAGGGCGGCCGAGTACATGGCCCCCTTGGCCCGGATCAGGTTGTCCAGGTCTGGCTCGGTAATGGTGATATCCCGGTCAATCTGGGTATTTTCCCTGTACACCAGCACATACTCCCAGATATCCTCATTCTCCCGGATCCGGTCCGTGGGAAGTTCCCGGTTGAACTTGCCCCGGGAATCAATGACACCGGCCTCCAGCAGCCGGGCAGCCAGGGTGATGAGGCCGGAACCGCAGATCCCCTTGGCCGTGACGTTGCCCACGGTGATGAGCATGGGCTCATAGGTTTCAGAATCAATGGAAAAATCCTCAATCGCCCCCTTGGCGGCGCGCATGCCGAATTTCACCCCGCCCCCTTCAAAGGCCGGGCCGGCAGAGGCAGCCGTACAGACCATCCACTCCTGGTGGCCGATGACAATCTCCGCATTGGTGCCGATGTCCATGTACAGGGTCAACTCCGGGGACCGGTACATGCCCGAGGCCATGACGCCTGCAATGATATCTCCCCCCACATAGGAGGAAACCCCTGGATAGACCAGGGCAATGGTATGCTCGGCCATGGAAAGGCCCACCTCCCGGGCCAGAAAAGGGGGATAATGGATAGAGGCCGGCACATAAGGATCCTTGCGGATATAGGTGGGGTTGACCTCCAGCAGCAGCTGGGTCATGGTGGAGTTGCCGGCCAGGGTAATGGTGGACACCTCATGGGCCTGGATGCCGCCGCGTTTAATCAACCGCTCAACGATCTTGTTGATGGTCTCCACCACCCGGTCATGAAGTGTTTTCAGGCCATGGCCTTTTTCTGCAACCATGATCCTGGAAATCACATCCTCTCCATAGGAGATCTGGCCGTTGAACTCGCCGTGCTGGGCCAGGGTTTCACCGGTGTGCAGGTCCAGGGCCTGGCCAAAGATTGTGGTGGTCCCGATGTCCATGGCAATGGCAAAGTTCCGGTCTGCGGTGTTCCCGGGCTCCACATTGGTGATCTGGTTCTTTCCGTCCTTGCGCACGGGCCGGACAATGGTAACCGTCACCTTGAAGTCCCCCTGCCGGATAATGTCCGGGACCTTCTGGATCACGGGCAGGGTCATGAGCAGCCGGTGCTCGTCATGCTGGAGGCGAAGGTGGTTGATGATCCTTGCCACATCTGCCTGGTTGTCTCCTTCCACGGCCGGATCCAGTTCCAGATAAATTTTTTCCACAGGCGGAATAAAAAGACCGTCTTGCCTGAGTGCGTCAATATCCGTGGACATGGCCCGGGCCGTATGGCGGCTGGTCCCCTGCTGGTTGAGCCGGCTGGTCTCCATTTCCGATTCCACCGGCACCCGCACCACAAGGTCTGACACCACCTTGGATATGCAGGCCAGCCGGTATCCCTGGGCTAAATCTTCGGAGGAAAGGTGCTCTGAAATGCCGCCGTCAATGGCCCCCTCTTCCACAAGGACCCGGCATTTGCCGCAGACCCCGCTGCCGCCGCAGGAGGCGTTGATATGGACGCCAGCCTCCATTGCCGCTCGGATCAGGCTTTCATTCTCTTCGACTTCAACGGTTTTTTCATGGGGAAGAAAGGTTACAGTGTAAGTCATTTATATCCATCCTTAATCTGAGTATGTCGTTTAATCCCGCCGCCCCAGCAAAGATTGTAATGCGCGATGAATTATACTCTCCGGGATCTATTTTGCCAAGGGTAGAGATTACCCGCCCTGGAAGACCGGGGCCTGATAGGGCAATCCCCGGGCCCCGCGAAATTGCAGGCTTGCGTTTGCAGGGCCCGTAACCTGTGGACAGCAGAAGCACTTTTGCAATGCCCTGGTATCTCCTTGCCCCTGACCATCAAACCAACCCCTTGAATTCATAATCAATTTTCCAACCACATCTTTTCTGGCACTGAATTTGCTAAAAAGAGCTGAGAAGATAGGCCAAGTTTGTTCATTTTAAATTTAAAACAGGAGAAACACATGCCGTTGTTACCCCAGGAAGTCAGCCTGGCATGGGACAAGCGCAAAGGTCCCGTCATTTTTTCCACCGTGGACCAACAAGGACATCCCAATGCCATCTATGCCACCTGCGTTGGAAAATACAATGACCAGACCCTGGTCATTGCCAATAATTATTTTTCAAAAACCATTCAGAATATTGAATCCGGCAGCACCGGATCCATCCTATTTATCACGGAAAGAGGAGAGGCCTACCAGGTCAAAGGTCCCATTGAATACCATACCCAGGGCCCGGTGTTTGATGACATGAAGCAGTGGAACCCTGAAAAGCATCCCGGCCACGGCGCCACCGCCCTGAAGGTAGAAACCGTGTACAAGGGCGCTGAAAAGCTGCTGTAGCAGGCGCACAATGACAACCGCCGCCCCACTGGTATTTGGCCCGGTGCCGTCCAGGCGCCTGGGAAAGAGCGTGGGAATCAACAATATTCCCCCGAAAACCTGCTCTTACTCGTGTATCTATTGCCAGCTGGGGTCCGGTGCCCCTGTACCGCCCCAACGGCAAGACTTTTACGACCCGGGCCTGATCCTGTCCCAAACCCGGGATAAACTGGAAAAGGCCTGCCTCACCCATGAGGCCATTGACTATCTGACCATTGTGTCAGACGGTGAGCCCACCCTTGACAGGTCATTGGGGCAATTGATCCGTGATCTTTCAGCATTGGGCATCAAAGTGGCCGTCATCACCAATGCCAGTCTTCTCTGGTCCGCCCATGTCCGTGAGGCCCTTTATCCGGCGGACTGGGTCTCGGTGAAAATCGATACCCTGGACCCTGCAACCTGGCGGAAAACAGACCGGCCCTTCAGGGGGCTATGCTTCAGAAAGATACTTAACGGCATTGAAGATTTTTCCAAGGCATTTACCGGGCATCTGGTCACCGAAACCATGCTGGTCCAGGGAAAAAACGACACCCCTGACGGCCTGGAAGCGACCGCTGAATTTGTCCGGTCCCTCAGCCCCCGGACCTCCTACCTCAGCGTTCCCACCCGGCCGCCGGCGGTAAAAAGTGTCCGGCCGCCCAGAGAAGATGCCCTGAACCGGGCCTGGCAGATTTTCACCACCAGGGGAATCACCACTGAATATCTCATCGGATACGAGGGCAATGAGTTTGCCTTTACCGGGGATGTTGAAACCGATCTTCTGAGCATCACTGCGGTTCACCCCATGCGGGAGGATGCGGTCATGGCCTACCTGAAAAAGGCGGACAGTAAGTTTTCAGCCATTGAGACCCTGGTCAAAGAAAAAAAAATTCTCATCAACACCTATGGCAAAGAGCGCTTTTTTATGCGGCAGCTATGAATTTGGCCTTCCATTGGCCCATATCTGCCCCTCAGGACTTTATGAACGGGTGATTTTCAATATAAAAACCGCCAGGCCGCCTTGCCCGCAAGCCAGGAGACCGGACACACAGGACGTTGTGCCATGAACGAATCAGACGGCAACGCCGAAGACCCTCATCAGATCTATAAAATTGCAGGCCTGGCCTTTTTATTGAATCTGGTCTTAACACTTGTAAAGCTTGCCCTTGCCAGTTTTACCGGCAGCCTGGCAATCACAGCCTCTGCCATTGATTCCGGAGCAGATGCCGTGGCATCCCTGGTCATTTACGGCGGCGTGCGGCTGTCAACCCGAAAAACCCGCTCTTTTCCCCTGGGACTGTATAAGCTTGAGAATGTGGCCTCTGTTGTCATTTCACTGTTTATTTTCATTGCCGGATATGAAATCGCCAGACAGATCTTTACTGCCACAGACAGTCTTCCCCACATCACCCCGGTGGCTATTTTCCTTTTGATCGGCAGCACCCTTGCCATATTCGGCTTTGGTCAATACGCCCTCCACGTGGGTAAAAAAACAGGTTCCCCAGCCCTGATCGCCGAGGGCCGCCATCGCCAGGTGGATGTCCTGTCCTCTATTGTGGTTCTGGTATCTGTGATATTCAGCTATTTTGA
>Ga0102943_1002080_pt1 | contig 11937 bp, 11 predicted proteins | sample SalPonC_black_MG_FD_78174 | JGI IMG/M metagenome (GOLD analysis project Ga0102943, IMG submission 78174) | Salt pond soil microbial communities from South San Francisco under conditions of wetland restoration - Salt Pond MetaG... | ecosystem: Environmental > Aquatic > Marine > Intertidal zone >...
CGGGTAATTGCAGCCCTTGGCCCCGCAAAACCGCATTGGTGTTTTCGACTGCGCCGTGCGTCAGGATCGGCGCGATGTCCGGGTCAAGCAGGGACAGAACCCGCTGCGCCTTGCCAAGGGAATAGGCCCCTAACAGGCTAAAGGCCCCCTGCGCCGCATTGTTGGCCCACCATGCGTTGATCTCGGCCGCGACCTGATCTTCGCTTGGCCAGTTGAATACCGGCAGGCCAAAGGTGCATTCGGTGACAAAGCCATGACAGCGCAGCGGTTCAAACGCCGTGCTCAGGCGGTCGGGTTCGGTTTTGTAATCGCCCGAGACCACCCAGACCTCGCCGTTGACCTCGAGTCTGATTTGCGCCGATCCGGGCACATGGCCCGCCGGATGAAACGAGACTTGCGCGTCGCCGATTTGGCGCAGCTCGCCATAGGCTACAGTTTCAAGGGGTATATCCCCAAGTCTATGGCGCATCACAGGGGCGGCCATGTCTGTTGATAGGTAGCGTTGGTGGCCGGGTCGGGCGTGATCGGCGTGGCCATGGGTAATCAGGGCGCGATCGACCGGTTGCCAGGGGTCAATGAAAAAATCCCCGGCTGGGCAGTAAATGCCTTGTGGTTTGAATTCCAGCACCATGCCGCAACAATAGCGCTTGCAGAATGATCGGCCAGCCTCTTGCACCGGACGGATCAGCGGATATTCTGCGACCCGAATGGATAGGGGATAGATCATGCGGTTCGTCAGATACGGAGAGCCGGGGCAAGAGCGACCGGGGATGTTGGATGCCGAGGGACGCTTGCGCGACCTGTCGGGCGTGGTGCCGGATTTGGCAGGCGCGGTTTTGGGCAAGCTGCCCAATATTGACCCCAACGGCCTACCACTGGTCGAAGGCGCGCCACGTCTTGGCCCGCCGGTTGGTCAGGTTGGCAAATTCATCTGCATCGGGCTGAACTATTCGGATCATGCCGCAGAACTGGGTGCGACACCGCCGGATCATCCCGTGGTTTTCATGAAAGCCACTTCGGCGATCTGTGGACCCAACGACACAATCCTGATGCCGCGCGGATCGGAGAAAACCGATTGGGAGGTCGAACTGGCCATCGTGATCGGCAAGCCGGCCAAATATGTGTCCGAAGCCGATGCTATGAACCATGTGGCCGGGTTCTGCATCGCCAATGATGTGTCCGAGCGCAGTTTTCAGATGGACCTGTCCGGTCAGTGGACCAAGGGCAAAAGCGCTGACACGTTCGGCCCGATCGGGCCATGGTTGGTCACCCCGGACGAGATGGGCGACCTGAATGATCTGGATCTTTCGCTTGAGGTGAACGGAGAGCGGATGCAAACCGGCAGCAGCCGCTATATGATCTTCTCGATCCCGTTGATCGTGTCACATCTGAGCCATGTCATGAGCCTGCACCCCGGCGACGTGATTGCCACCGGCACTCCGCCCGGCGTGGGCATGGGTATGACGCCGCCACGGTTCCTAAGCGAAGGAGATGAGGTGGTTGCCAAAATCAGTGGTTTGGGTGAGCAGCGGCTGACAGTCGGTCGGGACGGCTGATCAGGCGGTTTCCGCCGTTTGGTCAACCCGGCCGGTGGCGCGGTCATAAAATGCGCCGATCTTGTCAAACACGTGGCAGCGCATCGCGGTGCTGTCCATCATCACCTCGTGGCGCCCGCCGTTGATGATCTCAAGCGCAGAGCCGGGCCAGCGGTTCATCCGGTCATATATACGATCCACATCGACGATATCCTCGTCGCTGCCCAGAACGGTCAGGCAGGGCAGGTTGGGTGAAGGCCGGCGCGCCAAGCTGCGGGTTTCTTTCAACGCTTCGTGCAACCAACGCAAGCTGGGGCCACCCAACCCCAATTCAGGATGCGCATGGGCCTGCGCGATCATGTAATCATACATGCCACGGTCGCAGGTCAGTTTGTTGGTCTCGAACGGTTCGGTCAAAACATAATTATCCGGCGCCGTTCCGGGGGCATAAAGGTGCCCAACCCCCAGCCGTCGGCTGCCCCAAGACAGGGACCATGCCAGCGGCCTGAGCGATGACGCCATGCGAATCCCCCACATCGGCCCCGAAAACGCACAACTGGCAATGGGCAAACCGTCCATCGCAGCCCGCAACCCGATGCAGCCGCCCATGGAGTGGCCCAAAAGGTGCCAAGGCCGGGGCAAATCCAGCGCTTTGGCGGCGGCCATCACGGCCGTCACATCGCGCTGGTAGTCGGTGAAATGCATGACATGGCCTGACATCGGATCATCCGATATCCGGTCGGCCAGCCCTTGGCCGCGCCAATCCACGGCAAGCGTTGCATAGCCGCGCTGCGCGAAGTCGTGCGCGGCGCGGCCGTATTTCTCGATATACTCGGTGCGGCCGGGGAACAGGAGAACAGTGCCCTTCGCCGCCTCTTTGGACCAAACGCCGACGCGAATCCTTAGACCGTCATCGGCTGTCAGCCACCATGCAGCGCCACCCTTTGGGCCATCGTCGATATCCGCAAAGAAAGGCGCGCGCTCCATCAGGCCAGCACGCTGCCCAGTTTCATCGCCATGCCCATATCGCCATCGACGGTCAATTTGCCGGACATAAACGCTGCGGTCGGGTCCATGTCGCCATCAAGGATGGCCTGAAACGTGTCGGCATCCGCCGTCAGGGTCACGTCAGCCTCGTCATCCGAGGCGCGGGCACCGTCCGAATCGATCACGATCGCGCCTTCGCCCTCGATTTGGAATTTCGCCGAGCCGTCGAAATCGCCGCTGATCTTGTCGTTGAGGGCCGTCACGGCCGCTGTGATGGTGTCGCTCATAGGGGTCTCCTCCTGCTTTTGCCGCACCGGGGGGTGTGCAACCCGGCGTCAAACGCTACAATCAATGGGGTTATGAGCGTAAAACATCCACATCTCAATCGTACCGTTGCGGCATTTTTGGCTGTAGTCACGTTTTCCCTACCAGCGGCAGGGCAAGATCGGGCGCCGCTGGACGACCTGTTTGACCGACTGGAACAGGCCCAGCCTGCCGATGCCCGTCGCGCCGAACGCGATATCGAACACGCTTGGGCGCAATCAGGGTCGGCGGCGATGGACCTTTTGCTGGACCGGGGACGTGATGCGTTGGAGGCTGGCGATTCGCAGGCCGCGATCGACCATTTCAGCGCCTTGATCGATCATGCGCCGGATTTTGCCGAAGGCTGGCACATGCGATCGGTCGCGTTTTCGCGGGTTGGGCGCTATGGATTGGCGCTGGCCGATATCGAACGGGCACTGGCGTTGAACCCGCGCCATTTCAATGCGATTTACGGGCTAGGGGTCATCTTGGAAGAGTTGAATCAGCCTGATTTGGCGCATCGTGCTTTTACCCGTGTCTTGGCTATACATCCCCATCACGAAGCCGTAACCAAGGCCTTGGAGAGACTGGACAGTCAGGTGGGCGGCTCTGCGCTGTGATTTGACAGAAACGGAGCAAGCCAATGGCCGAGCAGTCAAGAACCCTTGCGGTTCTGGGGCCGACGAATACGGGGAAGACCCATTTCGCAATCGAACGGATGCTGGGCTATCGGACCGGCGTGATTGGCCTGCCGCTGCGGCTTTTGGCGCGCGAGGTCTATGACAAGATCGTTGCGCTGCGCGGCCCGTCGGTGGTGGCCTTGGTTACCGGCGAGGAAAGAATTGTGCCCGAGCGGACGCAATATTGGGTCTGCACGGTCGAGGCGATCCCTGAAGGTTTGGGCGCGGATTTCGTGGCGATTGACGAAATTCAGTTATGCGCCGATCCCGAACGCGGCCATGTCTTTACCGACCGGCTGCTGCGTATGCGCGGCTTGCGTGAAACTCAGTTTCTGGGCAGCCACACCATGCGCGGTGCGATTGCGGCACTTGTTCCCGGCGTCGAGTTCCTGAGCCGTGAGCGAATGTCGCAACTTTCCTATGTAGGTTCGAAAAAAATAAGCAAAATGCCGCCCCGTAGCGCAATTGTGGGGTTCTCGGTTGATAATGTATATGCAATTGCCGAGTTGCTGCGCCGTCAAAAGGGCGGCGCGGCTGTGGTCATGGGCGCGCTCAGCCCGCGGACCCGTAACGCACAAGTGGCGCTATATCAGAATGGCGATGTGGATTTTCTGGTGGCCACCGATGCCATTGGCATGGGTCTGAATCTGGATATCGATCACGTCGCGTTTTCGTCGCTGAGCAAATTTGACGGGCGCCGCATGCGCGCGCTGGCCCCGAACGAACTGGCGCAGATCGCAGGGCGTGCGGGACGTGGGATGAGCCATGGCACATTCGGTGTGACCGGAGAGGCGCCTGCGATTCCAGATGAGATGGCCCGTGCGATTACCGATCATCGTTTTGTCCCGATCCGCAAATTGGAATGGCGCAATGCCCGCTTGCCGTTTGCAGACCTCGATGCGTTGATCGGCGCGCTTGAGGTCAAGCCCGAGGATGAATGGCTGGCCCGGGCACGCGAAGCCGATGACCTTGGTGCGCTGAAAACTTTGGGGCAGGTGGCCGAAGTCCGGGCGCGGGCCAGTGACGGACCGTCTGTGCGCCTTTTGTGGGATGTCTGCCGCGTGCCGGATTTCCGGGGCATCAGCCATGCCGAACATGCGGGCTTGCTTGAGCGCATCTATTGCGACCTGCACGAACATGGCCGGGTGCCAAATGATTGGCTGGCCCGGCAGGTGAATCGGATAGATCGCACCGATGGGGATATCGACACATTGTCGAAACGGCTCGCGTATATCCGAACTTGGACTTATGTTGCGCAGCGAAAAGGCTGGGTCGATGACGAAACACATTGGCGCGGCGCGACACGCGCGGTAGAAGACCGCTTGTCAGACGCGCTGCACGAGCGTTTGACCCAAAGATTTGTGGACCGGCGCACATCCGTGCTTTTGCGCCGGCTCAAGCAGAAGGAGGCCATGGTGGCCGAAGTGAACGAAAACGGTGATGTGACGGTCGAGGGCGAATTCGTCGGCCGTCTGGAAGGGTTCCGCTTTAGGCAGGACAAGTCAGGGGCGGGCCCCGAGGCCAAAGCGATTTCGCAGGCCAGCCTACAGGCGCTTGCGCCGCATTTTCATCTCAAGGCGGACCGGTTCTATAATGCACCGGATACCGAGATTGATTTTACCGAGCAGGGTGGCCTGATGTGGGGCGATCAAGCTGTCGGGAAACTGGTGGCCGGGGCGGATGCCCTCAAGCCGCAGGCCCAGGCGTTTGTCGATGACGAAGCCGGCGCGGATGTGGCCCAAAAAGTGCAGCGCCGCTTGCAGCATTTTATCGACCGCAAGATCGCCACCTTGTTCGAGCCGCTGTTGAACATCCAGCGGGACGAGGCGTTGAACGGTTTGGCGCGCGGGTTCGGCTTCCGGCTGGTCGAAAATTTCGGCGTGATCCCACGTGGCGAGGTCGCCGATGAGGTGAAAGCGCTTGATCAGGAGGCGCGCGGCGCGTTGCGCAAACATGGTGTGCGCTTTGGTCAGTTCACGATTTTCATGCCACTGCTGCTGAAACCCGCCCCGACGCGCTTGCGTCTGGTGTTGTGGTCGCTGGCCCAAGGTCTGGATGATTTCCCCGAAGCGCCGCCGCCCGGTCTGGTCACGGTGCCAGCGGCCAAAGGCGCGCCGCGCGGGTATCATTCGATGGCCGGCTATCGCGCCGCTGGAGAGCGTGCGATCCGTATCGACATGCTGGAACGTCTGGCCGATATGCTGCGCGCCGAAGACAGCCGCGCAGGTTTTGAAGCCAAGGCCGATATGTTGTCGATCACCGGCATGACGCTGGAACAATTCGCCGATCTGATGCAGGGCCTTGGCTACAAGGCCGACAAGGGCGAGCGTGAAAAGGTCAAGCCGGTTGATCAGGCGATGGCCGAGGCCCCCGCCGAGGATACCACGGCAGCGGCCCCCGAGGATGTGGTGAATGCCATCCCCGATGAAGGCGAAGCGCCGATTGCGGCCGATCCCGCCGAACAGTCCGAGCAACCTGCCGATATACCCGCTGCCAGCGAGGGTGAAGGCCTGCCCGGTGAGGCGCCCGCCGCCGAACCGTCAGAGCCGGAAATCGAAGTGTTCTACACCTTCACTTGGGCTGGTCGCGCCGTGCGCGCAGGTCAGGACAGCCGCGGCAAACCCAAGGGCGACAGGCCCAAGGGTAAAGGCGGCAAGCCCCCCGCCAAAGGCAAGCCCCGCCGCGATCAAGGCGCCAAGACATTCTCGGCCAAACCGCAGAAAAAAAAGGAGCAAATTGATCCTGACAACCCGTTTGCCGCAGCCCTTATGGGGCTGAAAGACAAAGGTTGATCGGGGGCTGACGCTTGAGCGAGGTACCGGCCAAGATACGGTTGGACAAATGGCTTTGGCATGCGCGGTTTTTCAAAACGCGCAGCCTGTCGGCCAAGCTGATTTCGGCCGGGCATGTGCGCGTCAACAGCGACAAGGTGTCGAAACCCGCCCATGCTGTCGCGCCGGGCGATGTTTTGACGTTTCCACAAGCGCGCGACACGCGTGTTGTGCGCATTGTGGCGCTTGGCGAACGGCGCGGCCCCGCCCCCGAGGCGCAGGCGCTGTATGAAGACCTTAGCCCACCACAAGAGCGGCCAAACGTCCCATCCGCGCCGAAATATGAGGGAAAAGGTCGCCCGACCAAGCGTGATCGGCGCAAACTGGACCTGAACCGCCCGGATGCGCTTGATTGATCTAGGCGGCTGGATTAGGTGAACCGTAAACGCGTCAAGTTGAGAGACCAAGATGACATATGTCGTGACGGATAACTGCATCGCATGCAAATATACCGATTGTGTAGAAGTATGCCCCGTGGACTGTTTCTACGAAGGCGAAAATATGTTGGTCATCCATCCTGACGAATGCATTGATTGCGGTGTCTGTGAACCGGAATGCCCCGCTGACGCGATCCGCCCGGATACCGAGCCGGAAATGGAGCAATGGGTCGAGTTTAACCGTAAGTATTCGGAAATGTGGCCGGTGATCATCACCAAGAAAGATCAAATGCCTGACGCCGATGACCGCGACGGCGAGGCCGGCAAGCTTGAGAAGTATTTCTCGGAAAAGCCCGGTGAAGGCGGCTGATTCGGATAGATCGCACCGCAACGTTGGGAATTTTGAAAAGATCATGCTGCTAAGGCGTTGGTTTCAAACAGGAAACCAAACGTCTGAGAGTGAGCCACTTTCGAAAGCACGTTTTTTGTGATATGGTTCCGTTACAAATGTAGAATGCTGCCAAATATCCATTCCCCACGACACCTGTTGTCGGGTCTGGGTATTTTTTCGCTGAAACCATCTGTACGGGGGTTGGCCTTGCGCAGACAGGGTTTGGCCTAGTCCCGCAGCCCTGTGAGGAAGACCTGAATGAGCAAAGCGAAAAAGCTAGAGTTTCGCCCTAACGATTACGTTGTTTACCCGGCCCATGGTGTGGGGCAGATCGTGTCGATCGAAGAACAGGAAATCGCCGGAATATCGTTGGAATTGTTTGTTGTGTCCTTTGAGAAGGATAAGATGACACTGCGTGTGCCGACAAACAAAGCCACCGAAGTTGGCATGCGCTCGCTGTCCAGCCCTGATGTGGTGTCCAAGGCGATGACAACGCTGAAAGGCAAGGCCAAGGTCAAGCGCGCTATGTGGTCGCGTCGCGCGCAAGAGTATGAGCAAAAGATCAACTCGGGTGACCTGATCGCCATCGCAGAAGTGGTGCGCGACCTGCACCGTACCGACGACCAGCGCGAGCAGAGCTATTCCGAGCGTCAGCTATACGAGGCGGCGCTTGAGCGTTTGACCCGCGAAGTGGCCGCCGTGAGCGGTGGCGACGAAGTGCAGGCAGCCAAGCAAGTCGATGAGGTTTTGATCTCACGCGCGGCGTAACGCCCCGAAATTCAAGTGAACAAAGGCCGCGCCCACCGGGTGCGGCCTTTTTCATTGCAGCGTTAGCAGGGCGAAAAGAACTGCGATTTCAGACAGTTGCTGGATCGCTCCAAGAATATCGCCGGTTTGGCCGTCAATCTTCTTTTGGGCAATGGTTGCAACTATGATCGCCGCCAGTCCGGCGCATAGGACCACCCATAACCCGCCCCATCCCAAAAGCAGCACCGACAGTGCAAGCGCAACGCACAGGCCAACTGCAGCCGTGGTCGCCGACGGTCGCCCTGTGCTATGCGACAAGCCGGTTCTGCGCGCGTTTGGCAGCGCCGCCATCACCGCGGGCATCATGGCGCGCGACGCCACCGCGCCGGTCAATATGGCCGCAAAAGCAATGCCTTGGCCGATATCGAACAGCAGCCAAAGGGCGGCCCATCGGCTGGCAAAGCTGAACAGCAGGGCTAAAACGCCATAGCTGCCGATATGGCTGTCTTTCATAATCTCCAAGCGGCGCGCGGCATCCCATCCGCCCCAAAGGCCATCGGCGCTGTCGGCAAGGCCATCCTCATGCATGGCCCCGGTTAGGAAGACCAGAAAAAATAGTGAAATCAACGCAGTGATCGGGTTTGGTAAGCCAATCCAATTGGCGCAAAGCCCGGCCAGCCCCGCCAGCCCGCCGACAATCACACCGACCAAAGGAAAGGCCCAAACGGACTGTGCGGAGCGGTCGAACTGCGGCACATGCACCGGCAAACGTGTTAACAAGGCCAAGGCCAAAGGGAAATCTTGCGTGGAAACAAGCGGTTGGTCGTTTTTCATCAGCTTGGGGCCTTTTTCGGCTGCGACCGGAGACCAGCCTGCGTTACATGGAAGCCAACCCGGCATGCAATGGGGAACACGAATGCGCCACGATTTCACGACACTATCCGAGTTTTCCAAAATACTTCAACAGCTTCCCGAATTCGACCGTGTCGCGCATGACGCGGCCCAAGCACGCAACGGGCAATTGACCAAACCACCCGGCGCGCTTGGACGACTTGAGGATTTGGCCGCGTGGTATTGCGGCTGGCGCGGTGACCCGCAGCCAAGCATCTCCGCCCCTCAGGTCATCGTTTTCGCGGGCAATCATGGGGTGACGGCACAAGGCGTCAGCGCCTTTCCCGCCGAGGTGACCGCGCAGATGGTGTCGAACTTTCAGGCGGGCGGCGCAGCGGTCAACCAATTGGCCAAGTCGGTTGGCGCGCGGATGGATGTGCATGCATTGGCGCTGGACAGCCCGACCCAAGATATGACCCAAGGTCCGGCAATGAGCGAAAGCGAGGTCGTAGAGGCTTTGTTGGTGGGGTGGCACGCGGTTGACCCAACAGCTGATGCCTTGGTTGTCGGTGAGATGGGGATCGGCAACACCACCAGCGCGTCGGCGATTGCAACGGCGTTGTTCGGGGGCACGGCCACGGACTGGACCGGGCGCGGCACGGGCGTTGAGGGCGATGCGTTGACCCACAAGGCCGAGGTTGTTGCGCGGGCCGTCGCGGCCAATCCCCAGTGCCAAAGCAACGGCTTGCAGGTCTTGCGCTGCCTTGGCGGACGAGAGTTGGCGGCGATGGCCGGGGCGATGCTGCGGGCGCGCGTGTTACGTATCCCGCTGATTTTGGATGGCTTTATTTGCACAGCGGCTGCGGCTTGCTTGCATGTGGCACAGCCCGGCGCATTGGATCACGCAGTTGCGGGCCATGTCAGCACCGAGATTGGGCACGGGAAACTGCTTAAGGAACTGGCCAAGACCCCCATCCTCTCGCTCAATATGCGATTGGGCGAAGGCTCTGGCGGGGCATTGGCCATTGCGATTTTGCAAGGTGCAGTGGCCTGTCATTCCGGCATGGCCACCTTTGCCGAGGCGGGCGTCAGCGACGCCTGAGGCGTGCACGGCGCACGCAACTTATCCCTTGGTTCCGGTGGCTTGGTCCTCGATGGTTTCTTCCAGTTGCGACAACAGCATCGTCTGAAGCTCGTTCTCCAGCTCTTTCGCGCGGGCGATATAGGCCTTGTTCTCGATCGTCGGAGTTTCAGGATCCCATAGCGCCGCCAGATCGCGAACGGAGCGCCTATCGTGCTGGTAAAAGGTTTTTTCCAGCTCGGCGGCCTCAAACTCGGTCAGCCCCATGTTTTCCAGAACGTAGCGCCCGGCGCGCATCGAACTGTCGAACAATTCGCGCACGATGTCATTTGCCCCGGCTTTGTACAGGCGGAAAACATGGGTGCGATCGCGCGCGCGGGCCACGATATGCAGATCGGGGTTTTCCCGGCGGGCAAAGGCCACAAGCCGGGTTGTGGCCTCGGGGTTGTCCAAGGCCGCAACCAGCACTTTGGCCTTATGCAAGCCAGCAGCGTGCAACAATTCGGGGCGGGTCGGATCGCCGAAGAACCCTTTGACTCCGAACCGGCGCATGCGCTGAATGGCGGCCAAATCGTGATCAAGGACAACTGTGTTGAAGCCGCTTGACCGGACCAGCCGATTGACCACCTGACCAAAGCGGCCAATCCCTGCCACGATCACCGGGGCCGTTTCGTCGATCTGGTCGGGCTCCAGGTGTTCCACCGTGTCTTCCATTCGGCTGGAGAGCCAATCGTAGAGAATGAACAGCAGGGGCGTGATCAACATGGTCAGCGCCACCACCAACAACAGCATTTCCGTCAGGTGCGACGGCAGGACGTTTTGCTGTGCCGAGAAAGAAATCAGCACAAACCCGAATTCGCCAGCCTGCGCCAAGGATAGGGTGAACAGCCAAAGGTTGCGCCCGGTCAGGCCAAAGGCACGTCCCAGACCATACAAAATAAGCCCCTTGAGCAGGATCACCGCCAGCGCCAGACCCAGCACCGCAAAGGTATCCCGCGCCAAAACGGAAAAATTGATGCCCGCGCCCACGGTGATAAAGAACAGGCCCAGAAGAAGGCCTTTGAAGGGGGCGATATCGCTTTCCATTTCGTGGCGGAATTCCGAGTTGGCCAAAACCACACCAGCCAGAAAAGCGCCAAGCGCAGGCGACAGCCCGACCAGCATCATCACGAATGAAATGCCGACGACGATCAGCAGGGCCAGTGCTGTGTACATCTCGCGCAGGCGGGCGGCGTGGATATAGCGAAACACCGGGTTGATCAGGTAAATCCCGGCCAAGATGATGGCCCCGACCGCGGCCAACGTCACCAGCGTGACACCCCATCCCGGCAAGCTGTCTATGAAGGTCGCCGCGACCTCGTGTGCGCCCGCTGTTTGATGGCTGTCTGCGCCGGTTTGGCCCATCCGCTCCAATGTTTCGGACAGCACCACGTCGGGGGATTTGGGCAACGCCAACAGCGGCAAAAGCGCCAGCATGGGGATAACGGCGATATCCTGCGTCAGAAGCACAGAAAACGATGAGCGCCCGCCGCCGGTTTGCATCAGGCCTTTTTCCGAAAGGGTTTGCAGCACGATGGCGGTTGAGGACAGCGCAAAAATCAAACCGATCGCAAACGCCATACTGGCGGGTTGGCCCAAAACCATGGCCCCGGCCATGACGGCCAATGTGGTCAGCCCGATTTGCAGCCCGCCTAAGCCCAACAACCGATGGCGCATGTCCCACAAGGCGCGCGGCTCAAGCTCAAGCCCGATGAGAAACAGCATCATCACCACGCCGAATTCGGCGAAGTGCTGTAACTCAAGGTTTTCATGGCCGCCGACAAGCCCCATGACCGGGCCGATCACAATTCCGGCGGCCAGATATCCCAGAACTGAGCCCAACCCCAAACGCGAGGCCAACGGCACCGCGATCACCGCAGCGGCCAGAAATATCGACGCCTGAAACAGGAAACCTTCCATTCGGGGTGTGCCTTGCCTGTTGAATTTGTGTGTCCGGCGAGTGCCTAGATTACAGGGTAGGGCCTGACTATGACAGCCGCAATGCGCAGGCGCATCCAATGGGTATTTTTCAGCGGATTGTGGTTGTTGTGTTGATCGGGCGCTTAGCCGCGCGGCATCTGTAACACGATGTTGCGGCCGCGCTTTTGATAGCGAAGCTCGCTATCGCCAATAGC
>Ga0102943_1002084_pt1 | contig 11923 bp, 10 predicted proteins | sample SalPonC_black_MG_FD_78174 | JGI IMG/M metagenome (GOLD analysis project Ga0102943, IMG submission 78174) | Salt pond soil microbial communities from South San Francisco under conditions of wetland restoration - Salt Pond MetaG... | ecosystem: Environmental > Aquatic > Marine > Intertidal zone >...
CCGCGGCCGAGGAGGCGCCGGCCGAGGATGCCGCGGAGGAGACGGCGGCGGCCGAGGAGGCGCCGGCCGAGGACGCCGCGGAGACCGCCGCCGCCGAGGAGGCGCCGGCCGAGGACGCCGCGGAGACCGCCGCGGCCGAGGAGGCGCCGGCCGAGGATGCCGCGGAGACGGCGGCGGCCGAGGAGGCGCCGGCCGAGGACGCCGCGGAGACCGCCGCGGCCGAGGAGGCGCCGGCCGAGGATGCCGCGGAGGAGACGGCGGCGGCCGAGGAGGCGCCGGCCGAGGACGCCGCGGAGACCGCCGCCGCCGAGGAGGCCCCGGCCGAGGACGCCGCGGAGACCGCCGCCGCCGAGGAGGCGCCGGCCGAGGAGACGGCGGGCGCCGAAGGCGGGCTCTCCGACGCGACTCCTGTCGATGCGCTGCTCGCGGCGCTGCCCGGCGATCCCGATGCGGGCGAGCGGGTGTTCCGCAAGTGTTCGGCCTGTCACATGGTCGGCGACGACGCGCGCAACCGCGTGGGTCCGATGCTGAACGACGTTCTGTTCCGGCAGGCGGCCGTGATCGAGGATTTCCGCTATTCGAAGGCGATGGAGGCCAAGGGTGAGGAAGGCCTCGTCTGGACGCCCGAGGTGCTGTTCGAATACCTCGAGAAGCCGCGCGACTACGTGAAGGGCACCTCGATGTCCTTCGCGGGCCTGCGGAAGGAAGAGGACCGCCACGACGTCATCGCCTATCTGGCCACCTTCGAGTGAACGCCGCCCGCGCCCGGACGCCCCCCGGCGGCCGGGCGCGCGGCGCATGAGGGCCGGCGGCGGTGACGCCGCCGGCCCTTCACGTCAGGGGAGGACCCGGCTTCCGGGGGCGTCGCCGTGACGCGACGCGGCCGGCGCGATGTCCGGCGGTCAGGCTTCCGAGGCCGCGGCCGGCTTCAGCGAGGCGACCAGCCAGTCGATGAAGGCCCGGAGCTTGGGCTGGGGGAAGCGCCCCTGCGGATAGATCGCGAACACGCCCAGCGGCGGGCGCCGGGTCTCCGGCAGCAGTTCGACCAACGCGCCGGTCTCGAGCGCGTCCTCCAGGATGAAGTCCGGCACCAGGGCGATGCCGAGCCCGTCCTCGGCCGCCCGGCGCAGCGCGTCGCCGTTGTTCACGGTGAGGCGGCCGACGGCGCGGATCTGGCGCTCCTGCCCGGTGGGGGTGTTGAGGCGCCAGTAGTTCCCGGTGGAGAGGTTGGAGTAGTGCAGCAGCTCGTGCTCGGCGAGTTCGGCGAGCGTCCGGGGACGGCCGCGGGCCTCGAGATAGGCCGGCGAGGCGACCACGTGAAGTTGCACGTCCATGAGCTTGCGCGCGCGGAGCGTGCTGTCCGGCAGTTCGCCGATGCGGATGGCGAGGTCGAAGCCCTCGGCCACCAGTTCCACGAAGCGGTCGTCGAGGACCATGTGGACGGAGATGTCGGAATATTCCCGCAGGAAACCCGAGACCGCCGGCGCCAGCGCGCGCGTTCCGAAGCTGACCGGCGCCGAGACGCGCAGCTCGCCGCGCGGCATGTCCTGCATCGCCGAGACCATGGCGTCCGCCTCCGCCGCCTCGGCCAGCACGCGGATGGCGCGGTCGTAGAAGGCGAGGCCGATGTCGGTCGGGCTGACGCGGCGGGTGGTGCGGTTGAGCAGGCGCGCGCCGAGTCGCTCCTCGAGCGAGGCGACGTGCTTCGAGACGGCGGACTTCGAGAGCCCGAGCTTGCGCGCCGCGTCCGTGAAGCCGCCGAGATCGACGACGCGGACGAACGCCTCCATTTCGTTCAGACGGTCCATTCCAATCTCCGTTAAAATTCCGGCGCAAATGTCGACCATTCTTTCAGGATCGTCAACGTGCCGTCATCGTTAAGAAAACGCGAGGTTCGCCCCCGGCGCCGCTTTCGAAGGCGCGACGGCACGGAAGCACAAGACTTGGGCGGATCGAGGCGGTTGCGCTGAAGGGGGCGCCTATGTTTAGCTTCCACCCAACAAGTTTGATCGTCGGCGCACGTCCGGCGGCGGAACGGGGAATCGATGCATGGCCGACACCGGCGACGCCTTCGTCGCGTTCGAACGCGTCCAGAAGAGCTACGATGGCGAGGCGCTGGTCGTGAAGGACCTGAACCTCGGCATCGGCAAGGGCGAGTTCCTGACGCTGCTCGGCCCCTCGGGCTCGGGCAAGACGACCTGTCTGATGATGCTGGCCGGATTCGAGACGGCGACGCATGGCGAGATCAAGCTGGACGGACGGCCGATCAACTCCGTGCCGCCGCACAAGCGCGGCATCGGCATGGTGTTCCAGAACTACGCGCTGTTCCCGCACATGACCGTGGCGGAGAACCTCGCCTTCCCGCTGCAGGTCCGCAACATGTCGAAGGCCGAGCAGGAGGAGAAGGTCAAGCGCGCCCTCGACATGGTGCAGATGGGCGACTTCGGCGGGCGCCGCCCGGCCCAGCTCTCGGGCGGTCAGCAACAGCGCGTCGCGGTGGCGCGCGCGCTGGTGTTCGATCCCGAGCTGGTGCTGATGGACGAGCCGCTCGGCGCGCTCGACAAGCAGCTGCGCGAGCAGATGCAGTTCGAGATCAAGCATATCCACAACAGCATCGGCGTCACCGTCGTCTACGTCACGCACGACCAGTCCGAGGCGCTGACGATGTCGGACCGCATCGCCGTCTTCAATGACGGCAGGATCCAGCAGCTGGCGGATCCGCCGACGCTCTACGAGAAGCCCGAGAACAGTTTCGTCGCCCAGTTCATCGGCGAGAACAACACCCTCGAGGCAAGAGTGACCGAGCGCGAGGGCGACATCGTCACCGTGCGCTTCCACAACGGCGAGACGGCGACGGCCCTCGCGGTCAACTGCGGCGGGGTGGGCGAGCTGACCCGCCTGTCGCTTCGCCCCGAGCGCGTCGAGATCGGCGCGCAGGAGGATTTCAATTCGGTCGAGGGCAAGGTCCTCGAGCTGATCTATCTAGGCGACCACATCCGGGTGCGCATGGACGTGCACGGCAACCGGGACTTCGTGGTCAAGCTGCCGAACTCCTCGGATCACGCCGCTCTCAGCGTCGGCGAGACGACGACGCTCAGCTGGCGGGCCGAGGACTGCCGCGCACTCGACGCGGCCTGATGGCGCGCGCGTCGCGCCCGAACGCGCGCGCCCGACCCCCGACGACGTCGGGTTTCCACCGAATGGAGAGAGAGAGATGATGTTCAGGACCATGCTGGCCGGCGTTTCGCTGGCCGCCCTCGCCGTTCCGACGGTCGCGCAGGAGCTTCCGCCCTGCGAGAACTGCGTCGACGAGATGACGATCGTGTCCTGGGGCGGCGCCTACTCGCGCTCCCAGCAGAACGCCTATCACGACCCCTACATGGAGCGGACCGGCGTCACGATCGTCAACGAGTCCGCCTCCAACGAGGCGGTGGCCAAGCTGCGCGCCATGGACGAGGCCGGCAACGTCACCTGGGACGTGGTGGACGTGGTGGCCTCCGACGCGATCCGGCTCTGCGACGAGGGCCTCGCCAAGGAGATCGACCACGACGAGCTGCTGAAGCCGGCGCCGGACGGCACGCCGGCCTCGGAGGACTTCGGCGAACTGATCGTGTCGGACTGCTTCATTCCGCAGATCGTCTACTCGACCACCTTCGGTTATCGCACCGACGTCGAGGAGTGGGAGGGCCGCGAGCCGGAGAGCGTCTGCGCGGTCTTCGACCTCGAGACGTTCCCGGGCAAGCGCGCCCTCGAGAAGCGCCCGATCAACAACATGGAATGGGCGCTCTACTGCGACGGCGTGGCCAAGGAGGACATCTACGACGTCCTCGAGACCGAGGAGGGTCAGGCCCGCGCCTTCGCCAAGCTCGACGAGATCAAGGACCAGGTGGTCTGGTGGTCGGCCGGGGCCGAGACGCCGCAGCTTCTCGCCGACGGCGAGGTGGTGATCGGCTCCACCTACAACGGCCGGCTCTTCGCGCTGATCGAGGAGCAGGACCAGCCGATCGAGATGCTGTGGGACATGCAGGTGTTCGACCTCGACGGCTGGATCATCCCGGCCGGTCTGCCGGAGGAGCGGCTGAACCGCGCCGAGCACTACGTGCGTTTCGCCACGGACACGCAGCGTCTCGCGGATCAGGCCAAGTGGATCTCCTACGGGCCGGCGCGCGCCTCCTCGGCGCCGCTGGTGGGCGAGCACGCCGAGCTCGGCATTCCGATGGCGCAGCACATGCCGACCGATCCGGAGAACGCCTCCAACACGCTGCTCTACAACTACGAGTGGTGGGCGGACTACCGGGACGACCTGGACGCCAAGTTCCAGGCCTGGCTGCTGCAGTGACGCGGCCCGCCGGGGCGCGCGCGGCGCGCCCCGGCACGGCCTGACGACGGCGGCGGGGCCCGGCCCGGGCCCCGCCGCGCACTTCCCCCGGAGACATCGGAGGCGGGATACATGGCCGACATCGCGGCGGACTCCGGTCCGCAGTCGTCCGACCGGCGCCGTGAGGCGGAGCGCGAAGAGGCGCCCTCCGGCCCGCTGCTGGCGGCCGACGGGACGCCCCTGAAGGTCTCCATCCGTCGCGCCGAGGCGCGCGCGCGCCTGCGCGCCTTCCTGCTGGTGCTGCCGCTGCTCGCCTTCGTGCTGCTGACCTTCGTCGCGCCGATCGCGGACATGCTGTTCCGCTCCGTCGAGAACGACATCGTCCCCGAGACCCTGCCGCGCACCGTCGAGGTGCTGGACGACTGGGATCCGGAGACGAGCGAACTGCCGCCCGAAGAGGTCTACCGAGCCTTCTACCAGGACATGCTCGAGGCGACCGAGGCCAAGATCCACACGCGCCTCGGCTCCCGCCTCAACTACGAGGAATCGGGCATGTCCTCGTTGTTCCGCAAGACCAACGAGCGCCGGCTCGGGCGGATCGATCCCGCCGAGCCCCTGATCCCGCAGTTCGCCGACATCGACGAGGACTGGGCCACGCCGGAGCCGTGGCGGATCATCCAGACCTTCTCGGACCCCTACACCGCCGGCTACTTCCTGACCGCGGTCGACATGAAGCTGACGCCGGACGGCATCGAGGAGGTGTCGGAGTTCCAGCAGATCTACGTCAAGCTGCTGTGGCGGACCATCGTGCTCTCGGTCACGATCACCGCGAGCTGCATCCTGCTCGGCTATCCGGTGGCGTGGCTGCTCTCGAACCTGCCGATGCGGACCTCGAACCTGCTGCTGATCCTCGTGCTGCTGCCGTTCTGGACCTCGCTGCTGGTCCGCACCTCGGCCTGGAAGGTGCTGCTGCAGGGGCAGGGGGTGATCAACGACTTCCTGGTCTGGATCGGCGTCGTCTCCGACGCGGGCCGCCTGGTGATGATCAACAACCAGACCGGCACCATCATCGCGATGACGCACATCCTGCTGCCGTTCATGATCCTGCCGCTGTATTCGGTGATGAAGACGATCCCGCCGAGCTATCTGCGCGCGGCGAAGAGCCTCGGCGCGACGGACTGGACGGCGTTCTGGCGGGTCTACTTCCCGCAGACGGTGCCGGGGATCGGGGCGGGGTCGATCCTCGTCTTCATCCTGGCGATCGGCTACTACATCACGCCGGAGCTGGTCGGCGGCAATTCGGGCACCTTCATCTCGAACCGCATCGCCTTCCACATCTCGACCTCGCTGAACTGGGGTCTGGCGGCGGCGCTCGGCTCGCTGCTGCTGGTGCTGGTGCTGGTGCTCTACTGGCTCTACGACCGCATCGTCGGCATCGACAACGTCAAGCTGGGAGGCTGAGGACATGGCGGCGCTGCAGCCCTACGCGACCACCGGTCAGCGGATCTGGTGGTACGCCTTCCGCGTCATCGTGGCGGCGATCCTGTTCTTCCTGATCTTTCCGATCCTCGTGATCATGCCGCTCAGCTTCAACGCGCTGCCCTATTTCACGTTCACGCCGGGGATGCTGCGCCTCGAGGCCGACGCCTACAGCCTCGAGCACTACGTCGACTTCTTCACCAACCCGGACTGGCAGACGGCGCTCTGGAACTCGCTCTCCATCGCGCCGGCGGCGACGCTGCTCTCGACCTCGCTCGGCACCATCGCGGCGGTGGGGATCAGCCAGGGCAAGCTGCCCTTCAAGGGCGCGATCATGGCGATCCTGATCTCGCCGATGATCGTGCCGCTGATCATCTCGGCGGCGGGGATGTACTTCTTCTATTCCCGCATCGGCCTGCAGGGGACGTGGTTCGGCGTGGTGCTGGCGCACGCCGCGCTCGGCACGCCCTTCGTCATCATCACCGTGACGGCGACGCTGGTCGGCTTCGACAACAGCCTGGTGCGGGCGGCGCAGAGCCTCGGCGCCTCGCCGGTGCGGACCTTCTTCACGGTGCAGATGCCGCTGATCCTGCCGGGCGTGATCTCGGGCGCGCTCTTCGCCTTCATCACCTCCTTCGACGAGGTGGTGGTGGTGCTGTTCCTCGGCTCGGCCGCGCAGAAGACCCTGCCGTGGCAGATGTTCACGGGCCTGCGCGAGCAGATCAGTCCGACGATCCTGGCGGTGGCGACGCTGATGGTGTGCCTCTCGATCATCCTTCTGACCACGCTCGAGATCCTGCGCCGGCGCTCGGAGCGGCTGCGCGGCATGTCGCCGGGCTGACGATGCGGCAGGCCGCGGGGCTCGCCGCCCTGCTCGCGCTGGTCGGAGGCGGGGCGGCGGCCGAGGTGATCGCGGCCGCCTGCCCGGGGCCGGGGGCGGCCGATCTTCTGCTGCTGCCGGAGGACCGGGCGGCAGCCCTCGCGCCGCCGGCGGGCGCGGTGGCGGTGACCGGCGCCTACACCGGCGCCGAACCGAGGGCGGAGGGGCGGCCGAAGCCCGTCGGCGTGTTCCTGCGGGACGGGGCGACGGTCAGCCTCGAGCTTGCGCGCATGGACGGGATGCTGGTGATCGACGCGGCGGGCGCGGCGACGCTGGCGACGACGCGGGCCGTCCCGTCGGGGGGGATCACGTTCGACCTTTCCGACCTTGCCGGGCGGGTCGCCTTCGCGGAGGCGGCGCGGGCCGAGGGCGCGTCCGCGATGCAGTCGCATCTTCTGATCCGGGACGGCGCGCTCGATCTCCGGGCGGTGGAGGGCGCCCCCGAGGCGCGTCGGCGGGCGCTGATGGAGACGCCGGACGGGCGACTGCTGCTCTGGGAAAGCGACGGGCCGTCGACGCTGCACGAGGCGGCGGAGGCGATGCGCGCGGCGCATGCGCCGGCGATGGCGCTCAATCTCGACATGGGCTCGTTCGACTTCTGCCGGCGCGGGCTGGCGACGGGGTGGCGGAGCTGCGGCTTCGTCACCGAGGAGACGGCGGATCGCCTGTCGAACGCGCTCGTGATCTCGGACGATCCGGCCTGCCGTTAGCGGGCGTGGCGAAGGCGCGGGTCCGCCCGGTCGCGGAGGCCGTCGCCCAGCATGTTGAAGCCGATCACGGCGGCGACGATGCAGAGGCCGGGCCAGACGGCGAGGCCGGGCTGGAGATAGAGCAGCGTCTGCGCCTCCGACAGCATGCGGCCCCAGGAGGGGGTCGGCGGCTGCACGCCGAGGCCGAGATAGGAGAGCGCGGCCTCGGCGAGGATCGCGACGGCGAACTCGATGGTGGCCTGCACCGTCAGCACGGCGGAGATGTTCGGCAGGACGTGGGCGAGCGCGATGGCGGCGCGGGAGCGGCCGGCGGCGCGGGCGGCCATGACGTAGTCCATGCGCCAGATCAGGTTCGCCGAGCCGCGGGCGACGCGCGCGAAGATCGGCACGTTGATGAAGGCGATGGCGAGGACCGCGTTGGTCAGCGAGGGGCCGAACACCGCCGCCAGCATGATCGCGAAGAGAAGGGCCGGGAAGGCGAAGCCGAAATCCGCGAGGCGCATCACCGCCTCCTCCCACCAGCCGCCCATGGCGCTGGCCCAGAGGCCGAGCGCGGCGCCGAGCGAGCCGCCGATGCCGACGGCGAGCAGCGCGACGAGCACCGAGTTGCGCGCCCCGACGAGGAGCTGGGAGGCGACGTCGCGGCCGAACTGGTCGGTGCCGAGCCAGTGCGCGCCGGAGGGGGGGAGGAAGCGGCTCGGCACGTCGATGGCGACGGGGTCGTGGGGCGTCCAGACGAGGGAGAGGAGCGCGGCGAGGAACACGGCGCCGACGAGCACGCCGCCGAGGACGAGGCCGGGGCGGCCGGCGCGGGCCGTGCCGCGCGGGGGCAGGGGGCGCGCGGGGGCGGTCATGCGGCGGCGCCTTTGCGCAGGCGCGGATCGGCGAGGATGTAGGCGACGTCGACGAGGAAGTTGGCGATCACCACGGCGGCGGCGAAGAAGAGCACCAGCGCCTGCACCGTGAACAGGTCCCGGTTGGTGATCGACTGGAAGATCAGGCGGCCGAGGCCCGGCAGGTAGAACACGTTCTCGATCACGATGGCGCCGGTGACGACGTTCGCGAACTGCAGGCCGACGATGGTGACGATGGGGATCAGCGCGTTCGGCAGGACGTGGCGGATCAGCGTCGCGCGGCGCGAGAGGCCCTTGGCGCGGGCGGTGCGGGCGTAGTCGAGGCGCATGACCTCGAGGATCGAGGAGCGGGTGACGCGGGCGAGGATCGCGCTCTGCACCAGGGCGAGGGAGACGGTGGGCAGGATCAGGGCGCGCAGGGCCGCGACGGGATCCTCCCAGCCGGGAAAGCCGCCGGGGGGCAGCCAGCGGAGCGCGACGGCGAAGAGGAGCACGAGCAGGATCGCGAGCCAGAAGGCCGGGACCGCGACGCCGAACTGCGAGAGCGTCATCACCGCCCAGTCGCCGGGGCGCCCGTGGTTGAGCGCGGCGACGACGCCGAGGACGAGCGCGACGACGACGGTCAGGAGGGTGGCGAAGAGGGCGAGGGGGACGGTGACGGGCAGCCGCTCCACGATCAGCTCGGAGACCGGGACGGCGAAGGTGTAGCTCGTCCCGAACTCGCCGCGGAGGGCGCCGGCGATCCAGTCGAGATACCGCTCGGGCAGGGGACGGTCGAGGCCGAAGCGCTCGCGCAGGGCGGCCTGCGCCTCTGGCGTCGAATCGAGGCCGAGGACGACGAGGGCGGGGTCGCCGGGCAGGACGTTCATCACCGCGAACACGACGACCGAGACGACGAAGAGCGTGAGGGTCAGCGTGAGGACGCGGCGGGCGAGCAGCAGGGTCATGCGGGCTCCGGGCCTTGGACGGGTCCGCAGGACGATGCCGCCCGCGGGGGGCGGGCGGCAAGGTCGGCGCGACGGCCGCTGCGCGGGGGCGGAGGGCTCAACCCTCCCAGCGCAGGTCCTTCAGCGGGGCGAAGAGCACCGGCGCCGAGGCCCAGTAGCCCGAGAGGCCGGCGTCGTAGACGCCGAGCTTGGGCAGCTGGAACAGGAAGCCGTGCACCGCCTGTTCGGCGAGGTGGCGCTGGCCCTGCTGCAGAAGCTCGGTCAGGCGCTCGGGGTTCGGCTCGGTGCGGATCCGGTCCCAGAGGGCGGTGAAGTCGGGATCGACGTAGCCGTAGAAGTAGTCTGGGCCGCGCGCGAAGTTGCCCATGTCGTTGGGCGAGGTGTGCGCGATGATGGTCATGTCGTAGTTCTTGTTCTTGTAGACCTCGCCGATCCAGAAGCCCCACTCGACGTTCTCGATCTTCGCGTCGATCCCGGCCTCGGCGAGCTGCTGCTGGATGATCTCGCCGGAGCGCCGGGCGTAGGGGAAGTGCGGCAGGCGCAGCGTGACCTCGAGATCCTCCGCCCCGGCTTCGGCGAGCAGCGCCTTCGCCGCCTCCGGGTCGTGCGGATACATCCCCGTCAGGTCGACATAGGCGGCGTGGTGCGGCGGGAAGAAGGAGCCGATGGGTTCGCCGTAGCCGTAATAGGCGCCGTCGATGATCGCCTGCCGGTCGAGCGCGTGGGAGATGGCGCGGCGCACGCGGACGTCGTCGAAGGGCGGGCGGGCGTTGTTCATGGCGAGGATGATCTCGCCCTCGGTGGTGCCGACGACGACGTCGAAGCGCGGATCGGCCTTGAACTGCTCCAGCGTCTCTGGCGCGGGCATGCCGGGGAAGGCGTCGATCTCCTCGGCCAGCAGGGCGGCGACGGCGGCGGGGGCCTCTCCGATGAAGCGGAAGGTGACGCGGGGGATCATGCCGGGCGCCGCGTCGCGGTGGCCTTCGACGGCCTCGAGCACGAGGCGGTCGCCGCGGGTCCAGCTCGCGAAGCGGTAGGGGCCGGTGCCGACGGGGTTCGTGGCGTTGGTCTCGACGTCGGAGGGATCGACGATGGAGGCGTCGCCCTGCGCCATGCTGAACAGGAAGAAGGCGTCGGGCTTCGTCAGCGTGATCGCGACGGTGCGCGGGTCCGGCGCCTCGACCGAGGCGATCGGCTCGAAGATGTCCTTGGAGGGGTTGACCGAATCCTCGGCCATCGCGCGGTCGAAGCTGAACTTCACGTCCGAGGAGTCGAATACGGCGCCGTCGTGGAAGGCGGCGTTCTCGACGAGGCGGAAGGTGTAGGTCAGGCCGTCGTCCGAGACCTCCCAGCTTTCGGCGAGGGCGGGGAGGATCTCGCCCGATTCGCTGACGGTGGTGAGGCTCTCGAACACGTTGGCGGTCAGCATCGCGTCGATGGAGGCGGTGGCGTCCGCGGTCGGGTCGAGGACCGTCGGCTCCTGCTGCATGCCGATGGAGACGGCGGTCTCGGCGGCCGCGAGGCCGGGCGCGGCGGCGAGGCCGAACGCCGTGCCGAGGGCTGCGAGGGGTCGGAGGGCGAGGCGCATGGCTGGATCTCCCTGAGCGTGGCGGTCTTTCCGCGCAGGAGTAGCTTGGCGCCGTGACGCCCTGATGACCACCGCGCCGATCGGCGGGGGGCCGAGCGGCGCGGTGGCGGGGCGGGGTCAGACGAGCTCGCCCCGGACGCCTTCGAGGAAGCGGCCGAGCCCGCCGGAGAAGGCGGCGATCTCCTCCGCCGTCCAGTCCGCGTCGAAGAGGTCGGCGGCGCGGGCGGCGAGGGTGGTGCGGACGTCCCCGACGCGCTCCGCGCCCGCCTCGGTCAGCGTGACGAAGGCGAGGCGCGCGTCGCGCGGGTCCGACTCGCGGCCGACGAGGCCGATCTTCTCCATCGGCGCGGCCATGCGCGTGACGGTGGAGGCGCTGAGATGCATCCGGCGGGAAAGCTCGATCCGGGTGAGGCGGCGCGTCGGCTCCGCCTCGAGATGCATCAGGAGGGTCGCCTCCGGCAGGGAGAGGCCGTGCGCGCAGGAGAGGGCGGCGGTGAGTCGCTGCTCCGCCAGCGCGGCCGCGCGGAGGAGGCGAAGGACGGGGGTGAGGGCTTCCTGTGTCATGCGGGGGCATTTAGTGCAGGGTTCTTGCGTGTGCAAGCATCTCGCAACGATCAGGTCGGCGGGCGCTTGACCGGCGGGCCGCGCGGGCGTCAGGCTCAGGAAAATCCAGCACTCGATCCGAGGACCCGTCGCGATGGACGCCTCCCCCGCCAGCCCCGCCTCCGCCTCCGCCGACCGCCGCTCGGCCGTGCTGCACCGGCGGCTCGACGCCGATCTGCCGGTCGCCGTGCGGGGCGAGGGCTGCTGGCTGTTCGACGAGGCGGGGCGGCGCTGGTTCGACGGCTCGGGCGGGGCGGCGGTGTCGTGCCTCGGCCACGGGCATCCGGCGGTGATCGAGGCGGTGAAGGATCAGCTCGACCGGCTGGCCTTCGTGCATTCGGCCTTCATGACCTCCGAGCCCGCGGAGCGGCTGGCGCGGCGCCTGGTGGACCGTGCGCCGCAGGGGTTCGGCGAGGGCGGGGTCGTGTTCCTCGGCTCGGGCTCCGAGGCGATGGAGGCGGCGCTGAAGCTGGCGCGGCAGCATTTCGTGGAGAAGGGGGAGCTTTCGCGCGGGAAGATCATCGCGCGGGACATGGCCTATCAC
>Ga0102943_1002092_pt1 | contig 11897 bp, 8 predicted proteins | sample SalPonC_black_MG_FD_78174 | JGI IMG/M metagenome (GOLD analysis project Ga0102943, IMG submission 78174) | Salt pond soil microbial communities from South San Francisco under conditions of wetland restoration - Salt Pond MetaG... | ecosystem: Environmental > Aquatic > Marine > Intertidal zone >...
CGCCGCAAAGCCTCGTCGACGATAATCTGGGCGTAGGGGTTGAGCTCGAGCCCTGCGTCAGGGCCGGTGAACAAAGGCTCGTTGATCGGATTCTTGCGCTTGAGGCAAAAAGCCGGGATGCGCTGAAAGCCCATTTTTTCGTACAAACCGATGGCCTGGCGATTTTCGTGCAGCACGGACAGATCCATGAAGCTGCGGCCCCGTGCCTGGTAGTGCCCCGCAAGGTAATCGGTCAGCGCCAGGCCGACCCCGGGATGGGGCGACTGGGGATCGACCGCCAGGCACCAGAGGCTGGAACCGTTCTCAGGGTCCTCGAATGCATTGACATGATCGATGCCCGTGGTCGTGCCGATGATTTCTCCCGTTTCCCGGTCTTCGGCGACCAGATAGGTAAGCACCCGCTTGCCGCGATTTTCCCAGATGAAACTGGTCGGAGCCGTCACCATCTGCCGGGTGGCGTAGATGCGGTTGATTGCCGCCGCATCCGCCCGGGTCCGCAGCCGCCGGATGACAAAACCCTTGGCCTGCTTGCCGTGGGGCCGATAATCGGTCAACCAGAGCCGGTAGGTATCCGAAGGGTCGAGAAACAGCTCCTGCGGGGCGATCGACAGGACCACATGGGGATTGCGGACATACAGGGCAATATCGCGCCGCCCGGTTTCTTCCTGGCGCAGGGCTGCGGCAAGCTGCTCGGGATCCTGGAAGGTGTGAGCAAAGATCAAACGCCCCCACCCGCAGTCGATCGCAATATTTTCAGGCAGCTTCTTGCTTGCCGGGCCGACCGGCCCCCCCCAGCTGCTGGCCGTCGGCGACTTGATCCGGTCAAGGCGATGGCGCTTGTGGCGTTTGTCGCTCATAAATGGTCCTCTTATCCGATGCCGTGGGTCTGCAGCCAGAATTCCAGCAGAGCGATCTGCCAGAGCTTCGACCCTTTCAGGGGCGTAATGTGGGCTTCCGGCTCGTCGAGCAGCTGGGTGACGTAATCCGGCTGGAACAGGCCCCGCTGCTGGGCGACGTTGCGGTCGAGGATATGCCTGACCTTGTCCAGGTAGGCCCCGCGCAGGTATTTGAGGGCCGGAACCGGGAAGTAGCCCTTGGGCCGATCGATGACACCCGCCGGGATGACCTTGCGGGCAGCCTCCTTGAGGACGTGCTTGCCGCCGCCTTCCACCTTGTACCGGCCGGGGATCCGGGCGGCGAGTTCAACCAGCTCGTGGTCGAGGAATGGCACGCGCGCCTCCAGGCTCCAGGCCATGGTCATGTTGTCGACCCTTTTGACCGGATCATCGATCAGCATGATCGTGGTATCCAGGCGCAGCGCCTTGTCGATCGCTTCGCTGGCTCCCGGTCGGGCAAAATGTTCGGCGACGAAACGGCCGCTGACGTCGTCGGTATGGTAATCGGGGTCCAGGGCGATCAGGACCTGTTCATGACTGCGATCGAAAAAAGCCTTGCGGTATTCGGCAACCGGATCGTCAGTGTCGAGCATCGGCGGGTACCAGTGATAGCCGGCAAACACCTCGTCGGCGCCCTGCCCGCTCTGCACCACCTTGACGTCTTTGGCAACCTCCTGCGAAAGCAGGAAAAACCCGACGGCATCGTGACTGACCATCGGTTCGTTCATGGCGGCCACGGTCAGGTCCAGCGCCGGCAGCAGCTGATCGGAATCGATGAAGATCTTGTGATGATCGGTGCCGTACTCGCGAGCGATCATGTCGGAATACATGAATTCGTCGCCCTTTTCCTCACCGACCGCCTCAAAACCGACCGAATAGGTCTTGAGATCCTTTTGCCCGGCCTCGGCCAGCAGGCCGACGATCAGGCTGGAATCGAGCCCGCCGGAGAGCAGGGCACCGACCGGGACATCGGCGACCAGCCGCCGCTCGACCGCCAGCCGCAGTTCGTCGAGGACCAGGTCCTGCCATTCCTCGAAGCTGTGCTCGGCGTCGCCCGGTTGCCGCTCAAAACGCGGCTCCCAGTAAAGCTCCTCGTGCCGGTTGCCGTCGGGCTTGATCAGCAGGGTCGTCGCCGGCGGCAGCTTGCGCACACCCTTGAGGATCGTATAGGGAGCCGGAACCACGGCATGAAAAGACATGTAGTGGTGCAGCGCCACCGGATCGATGCCGGTATCCACCTCGCCGGCCGCCAGCAGCGCCGGCAGGCTGGAAGCGAACCGCAAAGCACCGGGAACGTCGGCGAGATAGAGCGGTTTGATGCCGAGCCGGTCCCTGGCCAGCAGGACCCGGCCGCTGTCGCGCTCCCAGAGAGAGAAGGCGAACATGCCGTTGAAGCGCTCCACGGCTTGCCGCCCCCAGGCATGGTAGGCCTTGAGTATCACCTCGGTGTCGCTGGTCGAGAAGAAGCGGTAGCCTTTCCCTTCCAATTCGCCGCGCAGTTCCGGGTAGTTGTAAATGGCTCCGTTGTAGACGATCGCCAGGCCGAGTTCAGGGTCGACCATCGGCTGTTGGGCCCGATCGCTCAAATCGATGATTTTCAGCCGACGGTGGCCGAAACCGATGCCGGCCTGGGTGAACAATCCGTCGGCATCGGGGCCGCGGGCCGACATTCGTGCGGCCATTGCCTGCAAGGCTTCCATGGCGACGGTGTTGCCGTCAAAACGAATCTCTCCGCAAATGCCACACATAAATCATTTGCCTTTCCAGAAAAGGTTTTACGGCCGGATTCCAAGCTTTGAAAGCATAACAAGCGGGGGGGACTTTGGCAAATTCAGGAGTCCTATCGGCACTCCCGAACGACCGCTGGGTCGAGGGCTCCGAAAAGGCCTGGCGACCAAACCTCAACCAAGCGGAAGGCTTTTGCCCTGCTGCTGCTCGTGGACCGGAAGCAGGAAGACGGAATTTTGGGAAAAGGGTTTTGTCCAGCCGCGGCAGGTTGCCTTCATGCCGCCGGTTTGCAGGCGGTGGCGACCAGGCGGTGATTCATGAAACCGTAATCCTCGCCGGACCGCCCCGAGGAGAACCCTTTTCGGACATCGATTGCAGTGAAACCTGCCTTGTGGAGCAAGGCTTGCAGGTTTGCAGGGTCGTAAATGCGGATGGCGTAGGAATGATCACGCAGCAGACCGCGATTTTTACAGATCACGACTTCCCGGGCCCTGATCAGGTTCTCCTCCAGTTCCCGCTGGCGGCAGACAACGATATCGTCGGCGATTTCGTGCCAGGCGTTGGGATTGAACTGTGCCCGCACGGCGCTGCCGTCGGTCACATCGACCAGCAGTCGACCGCCGGATTTCAGCAGGCGCCGGGCTTCCTGCATGATGCGCAGGTCATCCTCGGCCGCGGGAAGGTAGCCCAGGGAATTGCCGAGGATCAGAACATGGTCGAAACGGTCCGGGTCCAGGCTGGTGGCGGTGGCATCGCCCTGGATAAAAGCCACGGGCTGCCCCTGTTCCGCGGCCGCCTTGCGGCCGAGGGCCAGCAGAACCTGCGAATAGTCGAGGACCGTGCAGTTCCGATAGCCGCGCCGGGCCAGTTCAATGCTGTGGCGGCCCTGCCCGCCGCAGAGGTCCAGAACCCGGTGGTCAGCCTGCAGAGGCAGCAGTTCGCAGACGAGATCGATCTCGCGGCGGGTGACTTGCTGATTGCAGACCGAGCGTGCATCGGTCAGCAGGTAGACTTCATCGAACAGGGATTTCCACCAGTCCGGGCTGACGTCGATGGTCATGGCCGCTCCGGGTGCGCCCCGAAACTGAACAGGCCGTCCGAGGCGAAGATGGCCGCGGCGCCGCTCCAGGGCTGGGACAGGCAAATGTCGAGCTCTTCCGCCTCGATATCGATCATGTCGGCCAGGGCTCCTTCCAGGTACATTTTTTCGAGCAGCAGGCAGTCCTGCCAGACCGCAGTTGTGTAGCGGCGCAGTTGTTCGAGGTGGCTGTCCTGGATCAGGCGCGGCCGCAGGGCGATCTTGATCGGTCCGAGCAGGTAGGTGAACCGATGCTCAAGGGCCATCTTTTGCTGCATTTCCACAACCCCGCGCAATTCGGCCGGGTCGACGCTGAGCATGACATCGTTGATGCGCTTGGCCGCTTCCCGGGGGCTGAGCCGGGAGCGCAGTAGGGCCAGCGGCTGGACACCGCCGCCGCTGCCGACGTTGGTCGGCACGCCGCCATAACGGACCAGGAAACCGAACAGACCGTCCCGGCCGAACAGACAGCGAAAGTCGGTCTGGAAACGCTCGAGCACCACTCCCCGGGCCGGATCAAACGTGACGCCTTCTTCCGCCCAGAGATGCAGCGGAATCTTTTCCTGGACAATATACTGTCCCTTCTCCAGGGCCAGGGCGACTGCTTCTTCGGCATCGGGGTTGACGCCGCCGACCCGGACGCCGATCCCGGAATAGCCGCGCTCGGGCTTAAGGACCAGATTGTCCCAGTTGCGACGGGTCCATTCAATCAGGTCGGCAACCGGCTCACCCTGCGGTCCCTGAGCCCTGCCGGGCAGAAACCGCCGCGTCCATGGGGTCCGCTCGACCGCTTCCCGGCTGAAGCGGTCGTTGCCTGGCGACGTCAGGACCTCGAACATGCTTTTGACGTTGATCGGCTCGGTGCCGCGCGGGTTGACCACCCGCCCTTCGCGCACCAGCTGCAGCAATCCGGCCAGGTTATGCTTGCGATGCAGCCGGAGCAGCACGTCGGTATTGAAATCGACGAAGGCGACGGAGACCGGCTGTTCCCGGAAACAGACCACACCATCTTTAACCGTGAGCTGGTGCGGCGCCAGCAGGGCGCCCTGCAAACCGTCAATGGCATTCAGGCGCAGGGCCAGATTGATGTTTTCAGTCACATCCTGCAGCGTCTCTTCCTCGGCAATCACCGCAATCAGACCGGGATTGTTGCCGGAAAGGCGTCGATGCCAAGCGACCAGCATCTGCACAAAACCGTCGATGGGGTGAAGCAGCGGATGGTCGAAATCAAGCTCGATGCCGGTAGGCCGGATCTGGTTGACCCTGGTCCAGACCGCCTTGCCGATGACCTGGGTGATCCGCTGGTAATCCCAACCACCGGGACTGCCGAGGTTCCATTCCGAATGATATCCCCAAAACCTCTCCACTGTGCCCCCTTTCCGGGAAAACCGGTTGCCGGCAGCTGCGGCATTGTTCGCCGGCCGGTTCGGTAATGCTCTTATCGACCAGTCTCGTCGGCAAGAATCTTTGCCAAGCGTTCAAAACCGACTTCGCCATGCGCCAAAACCTTCCTGACCAAAGGTCCGATCTCCTGGCGGTCATGCGCTTCGAGCAGCTGCAGGCCCTGGCGCAGGCCGATAGTGTAGCATAGCTGGTAGCCCGGCCGGAGGAGATACTTGGGGATGACCCGCCTGGCCTCCCCGGGTCGATAGCCTGCCCGAACCAACAGTTCGATGGCCTGCTCCAGGGTCATGGAGCCAACCTGCAGGCCGAGGTCGACCAGGCCGCGGGCGGCCCGCGCGATACGACGCCTGGCCAATAGAAAACGATCCCAGGGGCCGTCCAGATAACCGGTGCGGGCCATCAGTTCTTCAGCCAGGCAGGCCCAGCCTTCGTAGAAAAGCGGATGCTCGATCGGCCGGCGGACCTCGCGATTCAGGCTCCAACGGGCCTGATCAAGCAGATGATGACCGGGCCAGGCTTCATGAATCGCGGTCATCCGGTATTCCAGCGACCGGCCGATCTTGCCCTCCGGCCCCTGCGCCCGACAGGACAGGACATAAAAAGTACCTCCTTGCGGCGGATAACCCGGGGTCGCACTGTAAGCATCGGAGGCGCGAATCGCTTCGAGTTGGGCAGGCACGTTTTTCAGCTGCAGATTCTGGCTTCTCACCAGGTTTTCCGGCACCAGGCCATGCTCCCGGCAGTGCCTTTCCAGCCTTTCCAGTTCCAGCGCGTAGAGCTTCAGAAGACTGCCCTCCGGTGCCGTACAGAAGGGCAGCCTGCGCTCCACCTCCCGCCAGTCTAACCCGGCCGCCAGCCGGGAGGCTTCGCTCTCCAGCACGTTCTGCATGTCATGAAATTCGAGGGTCAGGTCCGCGGTCGCCTGTTCGATCGTCAATCCACAGGCCATATGGCTATCAACCAGCCTCGCCAGAAGACCTTCCGACATCCGGTAGTCATCCGTCCCGGAAATTTTGTCCAGCGCGGCTCCGAAGGTTGCAAGAGCGGGGCGTAATGCACCGGTCTCCCGCCCGGAACGCTGCAGCTGGTCGGTCCAGGCCAGCAGATCGGTCAACATCTCCCGTCCGGACCGCAAAAACAGCCGCGGCACCCGGTCCAGGCAGCTCGCGGCCCGTTTCAGGAATGGCGGCAGCCCGGCAAGCCGGGCGGTCCAGGCTGGGGGCTCGGCAGCCAGGGCTTCAGCCAGCCCGGCGGCAACCACCGTCAGATGAAAGGTCGGCTGGCTGCGGTGCGGCGCCACATCGACCAGTTGTTCCCGCAGAGTTTGCAGCACGGACCTCACTAGGTCGGCATCAATCCGGGCGTCCCGGCCGAGAGGGCCGGCCCTCGATTTCTCGAGTTCATGCTCCAGCAGGCGCAGGTCATGGGCCACCTTTTCGATGCTGTCGGCCGAGAAGTCGTCCCAGAAGGACCAATTGCGCTGTTCGTCCACCACCTGGGGGAAAAAATAGAATTCGTCGCTGGCGGCGCAAATCGGGAAGCGGCCGGCAATCACCCGGTATGCCCGGTGGGCGATTTCGCTGACCGCTGCTTCCTCGGGGTGGCCTGATAATTTTCGAACCGTCATGCCTCTGCCCTAATAAGACCGGGGATTTTGACTCTTTGAAACACTATATCCCGCTGCGGCCGACAACGGCAACCGGCCTTCGTATTAATCCTCTGTCCCGAACCGGTCCCGGACAGCATCGTCCGGCCAGTTTCCTAGGAGCCTGTCGGGCTATACGAACTGAAGCGAAAATTCGAGGCTTCGAGAACAGATTTCAGTTCGTTTGCAGGCGCATAGCCGTAGCTATGGGGCAAAAAGGAGCTGAAATATGGGCCGAAGGATCGGATTTGCAGCCAGCTCATGGATAGTTCGACAGACTCCTAGACAGGTCGGATGAACAGCAGGGCGGGCAAAGACCAGGGAATCTTTGACCTCGACCCGTCATTGCGGGTAAATTGTTCGGCAAAGACCTGCTTTCCCCGCCAAGCTGGTCAAATAGGCCTTGAGGGATACCAGCCGAACAGCTTTCGCAACTGACTGCAATAAGGAGCAAACCGTGTCCAGTCAAAAGAAGGTCCTGCTCGCCGATGACGTCGACTTTTTCCTGACCCTGGAAAAGACCTTTCTGCAGCGCCAGGAAATCGACATCCTGGTGGCGAAAAACGGTCGTCAGGCTTATGAAATGATCGCCGCACATCATCCCGACCTGGCCCTGCTCGACCTCTACATGCCCGAGATGAACGGCGATGAATGCTGCCGCCGGATCAAGGACAACCCGGAGCTCAGCAGAATCCCGGTCATCATGGTCACAACGGCAGGCAAAGAAGAAGAACAGAACCGATGCCGCCAAGCCGGCTGCGACGAGATTATCCTGAAACCGATCCACCGTCGGACTTTTGTGGAGACCATCCGCCGCTTTTTGCAGGTGATCGAACGAGCCGAACCCAGGACTCCCGTGAAGATGGAGATCAGGTACGGGCAGCAGCAGTTGTTGACCGGTTACTCGGTCAATCTGAGCACCGGCGGTCTATTCCTCGAAACGAACGAGCTCCTGCCGGCGGATGAGGCCTTGCAGCTCAAGTTTCACCTTCCCGCTCAGGACCATCCGATTGCCTGTCACGGCAGCGTGGCCTGGGTGAACGCGCCTGAGGCACCCAGCAAACCGTCCCTGCCAACAGGCATGGGCATCAAGTTCAAGGACCTCCGCCTCGACCACCTGCACCAGATCCGCGAGTTTCTGCAAACCCTGGAGGCAGACCCCGCCTAAGTTTGTAAACTGCCGGTGGAAAGACTCCCTCGGCAGAAGGCTTTCGGGATTTTTTCAGTTGAACATCAGGTAGAGGATCAGCGTGGTTGCGGTCCCGATGCCGGCTCCGGCAATCAGTTCTTTGACGGAGTGGATCCGCAGCTGGTAGCGGCTGACGCTGACCAGAACCGCGATCAATACCACCAGCAGGCTTATCACCAGTCCGATCTGGGCCAGCAAAACCGAAGTCGCGACCGAAAACGCCGCAGCGCTATGCCCGCTCGGCATACCGCCGCTGAGTGGTCGTCCCCTGCCGATACGCGCCTTGGTCAGGACGACGATAATAACGACGATCAGCAAGGAAATGAACGGCAGAATCGGATCGATCGGCGCCGACCGGCCCAGTTCCGTTTCCAGGGGCGGGAAGAGATAGTGCGAAAAGGCGAAAAACCCCATGATGGCAGCGCCCAGGCTGGCGACCAGGACGGCACCGGCGGCGACATCCTTGGCCCGGCGCGCCAGGGGATGGAACTCGGGCGAAACCAGGTCGACGACAACCTCGAGCGCCGTGTTGATCAGTTCCGCGAACAAAACCAGGGTGGCGGCAAATGTCAGCAGAATGAAATCAAGAGCTGACAAACCAAGAAACAGAGCCAGCAGCAGGACGACCACGGCGGCGAAAAATTGGTAGCGCAGGTGCCTCTGGCTGGAAGTGGCCCAGAGGATGCCCTCGATGGCGCAATTGAGGCTGTCGACCCAGTTGTCCGGTTTCATGGGAACAGATTTCGCGGCGGGTGTTTTCTCATAATCCGGCTTTCCCAATCTGCCCGATCTATCCGGCAACTGGTAGGCTCATTCGCACCGGCCGGGGTATTTGAGGCTTTCCCGGTAAACCTCGCTGCCGGATACGCCGTATTCCCGGGCGATCATCTTGACGATGTCGCGACGCGGCAGATCGGATTCGGCAAGCATAGTCTGCAGGGCGACCGTCATGCTCACATTATGCTCCTGCTCGCCGGCCGGCAGGACCAGGACCAATTCCCCCTTCACCTTCTCCGTGGCGAAATGCTCGGCGGCTTCGGCCACACTGCCCCGGAAGATTTCCTCGTGCAGCTTTGTCAATTCGCGGGCAACGACCAGCAAACGGTCCGGTCCGCAAGCGGCAGCGAGATCCTGGAGAGCTGCTACCAGGCGGTGCGGCGTTTCGTAAAAAACCAGAGTGTTGTCGGCCAGAGCTTTTTCCTGCAGCCGTTTCTGCCGCGCCTTGGCTTTGGCCGGCAGGAACCCTTCGAAGGTGAAGCGATCAGTCGGGACTCCGGCTATACTCAATGCGGCAACCAGCGCCGAAGGACCGGGGACCGCAACGACGATGATCCCGGCCGCGTGGCAGGCCCGGACCAGACGATACCCCGGATCGGCAATACCGGGCGTGCCGGCATCGCTGATCAGGGCGACATCACTGCCCCCCTGCAGTTTTTCCAGCAGAACATCGACCTGCCGGCGGGCATTGTGTTCGTGATAACGGACCAGCGGCGTGGTGATCCGGTAATGGGCCAAAAGCTTCCCGCTGCGCCGGGTGTCTTCGGCGGCCACGATAGAAACCTCGCCGAGAACGGCCACTGCACGGTAGGTGATGTCGGCGAGATTGCCGATGGGCGTGGCAACGACAAACAGGCGGCCCCGCCCGGGTACTCTCTCACCGGCGCTCATTCCTCTTCCGTTTCCAGCTCTTCCAGTTCCGCCAGCCAGAGGGCGGCGCTGGCGTCGCTCGGCATCCGCCAGTCGCCCCGTGGCGAAAGGGCCACAGTGCCGACTTTCGGCCCGTCCGGCAGGCAGGAGCGCTTGAACTGCTGGGAGAAAAATCGCCGGTAGAAAAGCCGCAGCCAGTGACACAGCTGGTCACGGCTGTATTCCCCGGCGAACGCATGACAGGCCAGGGTCAGCACTTTGCGCGGCGGAAAACTGCAGCGGACCACCTGGAACAGGAAAAAATCGTGAACTTCGTAAGGGCCGAGGTGCTCCTCTGTCTTCTGGCTGATCTTGCCGTCAGCCCCCGGCGGCAGCAGCTCCGGCGAAACCGGCGTATTGCAGATATCCTCCAGGATGGCGGCGGTGGGACCGGAGAATTCAACCTCGGCGCACCAGGTGATCAGATAGCGGACCAGGGTCTTCGGCACGGAACCATTGACGCCGTACATGGACATATGGTCGCCGTTGTAGGTGCACCATCCCAAGGCCAGCTCCGACAGGTCGCCGGTACCGATCACCAGCCCGTGCATCTGGTTGGCCAGGTCCATGAGAATCTGGGTCCGTTCGCGAGCCTGGCAGTTTTCGTAAGTAATATCGTGGCTCTGAGGGTCCTGGCCGATGTCTTCAAAATGCCGGGACACGGCCGGGCCGATGGGGATGGTCTGCAGGCTGACACCCAGTTCTTCGGCGAGTTCGCTGGCGTTGGTGCGGGTTCGTGTCGTGGTGCCGAACCCCGGCATGGTGACAGCCAGAATTCCTGGGCGGGGCAGTTGCAGACGATCGAATGCCTTAACGGTCACCAGCAGCGCCAGGGTCGAATCCAGACCGCCGGAAAGGCCGATGACCACCCGCCGGCTGCCGGTATGCCGCAAACGGGTCATCAGGGCGGTGGTCTGCAGGGCGAAAATTTCCCGGCAGTGCTCATCCCGCATGTCCTTGTCCGCGGGGACGAAGGGCGTACGGGGAACAGGCCGCAGCAAGGGCAGGTCCGGCACGGAATCGATGGTCAGATGCAGCAGATCGTAATGGTGGGTATCGACGGCCAGCGCAAAGCTGTTATGGCGCAGGCGTTCATTCTGCAGGCGCTGGATATCGACATCCGTCACCGCCATGTGGGTCTCGAAGTGAAAGCGTTCCGTTTCGGCCAGAATGCGTCCATTTTCCGCGATCAGGCTGTGTCCCGAAAACACCAGGTCGGTGCTCGACTCGCCGGGACCGGCCGAAGCATACACATAGGCCGCCAGACAGCGGGCCGACTGGGCTTCGACCAGGGCGCGTCGATAGGCGTGCTTGCCGAGGGATTCCGGACTGGCGGAGAGGTTGAGCAGCAGAGTGGCACCGGCCGCCGCCATATGTCCGCTGGGGGGATTGGCGACCCAGGCATCTTCGCAGATTTCAACACCGATTACGGCGCCGGGGAACCCCTCGATGGCAAACAGCAGATCTGTGCCGAAAGGGATTTCGGTGCCGTCGATAAGGATCACCGCCTCGCCCGAATCCACTGAACTCGAGAACCAGCGCTCTTCGTAAAATTCCAGGGTATTCGGCAGATAGGTCTTGGGAACGACGCCGACAATGCGACCGGCATTGATGATGACCGCGGCGTTGAACAGGCGCCCGGCCTGCCGGAGCGGTGCGCCAACCACCAGCACGGCTTCCAGGCTCCGGCTGAATTCAGCAAGTTCGGCCAGAGCCGCTTCCGCCTTGTCCAGCAGCAGGGTCTGATAGAAAAGGTCGCCGCAGGTGTATCCGGTCAGACCCAGTTCCGGATAGGTCAGGACCTGGCACTTGCGATCGGCAGCCTCCTCGGCTGCAGCCTTGATTGTCTTGAGATTGGCAACGACATTGCCGACCTCAAGTTCCGGGGAAATGGCAGCGACCCGCAGTAGACCAAAAGCCTTAAGTTGAACGGACACGGATATTCCTCCTTGGAAATGATCACATTTTAAGGCCCGAACCTCTAAAAAGCAAACGGATAGGGGACCATTCAGGCTGTTTCCGGGCCATTCGCCCTGCCCCTCCCCTTTCGCAGAATTGCAAAATCGGGAAAAAATCATATCTCAGGCGACACAAATCAGCGAACCGTCAGGAAAAACGACATAAGTGATTAATTTATAAAAGGAACCTCGCCTACCAACCATGGTTCACAAGCCCAAATATGATATTCAGGAAATACTTCAAACGAACATTTTGTTAATTTGCAAATTTTTCCAGCAACCATCTATGCAGTGAAATCCGAAAAAAAACATA
>Ga0102943_1002095_pt1 | contig 11883 bp, 5 predicted proteins | sample SalPonC_black_MG_FD_78174 | JGI IMG/M metagenome (GOLD analysis project Ga0102943, IMG submission 78174) | Salt pond soil microbial communities from South San Francisco under conditions of wetland restoration - Salt Pond MetaG... | ecosystem: Environmental > Aquatic > Marine > Intertidal zone >...
ACAATGCATCTGATATTGAGGCTCTTAAAGGATGTCTTCTTTCTCATAAGTTTGCCTGATACAGTTTTTTCAGGATGGGCCTGCGGCAGAATTTGCCAGTTTCATCCGGAAAGCGTAATTGAATTCTATCTACGGAGAAGTGAAAACCTTCTCAAAAAACCGTACCTTTATTAGCTAAATTCAATTCTAAAGAAGTTATGTCTAAAGTAGAAACAGCTGCATCTCCGGCAGAGATTGTTAAAGAAGCACAGTCGAGGAGAACATTTGCCATTATTTCCCACCCCGATGCGGGGAAAACCACCCTCACGGAAAAGCTGCTGCTGTATGGTGGTGCAATTCATGAGGCGGGATCCATCCGTCAGAGAAAAGCGAGTCGTCACGCCGCATCAGACTGGATGTCGATTGAGAAAGAGCGTGGTATTTCTGTAACATCTTCTGTTCTGCGGTTTGAAAAAGATGGCATTCGATACAACCTTCTGGATACACCAGGTCACAAAGATTTCTCTGAAGATACCCTGCGCACACTTGTAGCGGCTGATTCCGGCTTGATGGTGATTGACGTTGCAAAAGGCGTTGAGGAACAGACGGAGAAGCTGTTTGAAGTCTGTAAAATGCGACGGGTTCCGGTCATCACGTTTGTGAACAAGTGCGACCGCCCCGGTATGGAGCCACTCGAAATTCTCAGCAATATTGAAAGCAAATTGGGTATTGAAGCGATTCCGGCAAGCTGGCCGATTGGTTACGGGCAAAAATTTCAGGGTATTTATGACCTGATCGGCAAAGAGATGCACCTTTATATAAAAGAAAAGCACGGCGCCAAAAAAGCAACGACCGAAGTGTACGGCCTCGAAGAAGGCCTTAAAAAATGCAGGCTTTCAGAAGCGGAAAAGGCGGATCTGGAAGAAGAGATTTTGCTGATTGAAGATATGTTTGACAACATGGATCAGGATGCATTTAAAGTTGGGGAAGCATCACCGGTATTCTTTGGGTCTGCGCTGCACAGTTTCGGCCTTGATGTGTTTCTGAACTATTTTGAAAACCTGGCACCAACTCCGCAGGAGTATACAGATGAAACCGGCGGGATTCGCAAGCTGGATCAGCCGTTTAGCGGGTTTATATTTAAGCTGCAGGCAAATATGAATCCCGATCACCGCGACTGCGCCGCATTTATTCGTATTACGTCAGGTAAATTTGAACGCGGTCTCGAAGTAACTCACGCAGGAACAGGCAAGAAAGTTAAAATGTCGACGCCACATACATTGATGGGCGACGAGCGGCACATCATGGAGGAAGCCTATCCCGGTGATATTGTATCTCTGTTTAGTCCGGGCTTTTTCAGGATTGGATCAACCATTCATACTGATGACCCGGTTAGCTTCAACGTCATACCGCTCTTTACGCCCGAACATTTTATGAAGGTCTCGACCAAAGATCCCTTTAAACGGAAGCAGCTGCGTGAAGGGTTGAAACAACTCTCGGAAGAGGGTGTGGTTCACGTGTTTGAAGTACCAAACGGAGTGGGTAATGAACTCTTGCTGGGAACCGTCGGCGCGCTCCAATTTGAGGTAGTTGAGCACAGGATGCAGGCAGAATACGGAGTAGAACTTCATCAGCAGGGCGTGACATACCATTCAGCTCGCTGGCTTGCAAGTAAAACGGCCGATGAAGTGATGAAGAAACTTGAATCAAGTTACTCCACACATATCACTAAGGATATGGAAGAGAATCCCATTGTGCTTTTCGACAGTGCCTATGCGTTGAGCCAGGCCGAAGAGAAGGTTGGGGCTGATAATCTGTTTAAGTATAAACAGGATTAGGGACATCGAGAGACATGGCATGTCTCGTGGTTGAACCGTTGTTATTGCCCGCCGTTTGTTTTGAAGTGGAAACCTTTCCATGTTTCCGTTGGTCAGACATGCCATGTCTGGTGGGGGCGATGAGTTGGGTTACGATTAAGACATTGCATGTCTCTCGGTCGGAATAGCGAACTATGTCATGGTGGATTTAGATCCGGTTAGCTTAGCTGTGGCAGCATTGGTCAGACATGCCATGTCTCGGGTCTTGCTCGTCGATTTGTTACGAAAGACATAGCATGTCTCTCGGTCGGAATAGCGAACTATGTCATGGTGGATTCAGATCCGGTAGCTTAGCTGTGGCAGCGTTGGTCAGACATGCCATGTCTCGGGTCTTGCTCGTCGATTTGTTACGAAAGACATAGCATGTCTCGTGGTGGGAACGGCGAACTATGTCATGGTGGACTCAGATCTGGTAGCTCAGCTTTGGCAGCGTTGGTCAGACATGCCATGTCTAGGGTCTTGCTCGTCGATTTGTTACGAAAGACATAGCATGTCTCGTGGTGGGAACGGCGATCTAGGTCGTGATGGATTTAGATCTGGTAGCTTAGCCGTGGCAGCGTTGGTCAGACATGCCATGTCTTATATTTTTATTTTGCAGCCAGATTATCTCCGGTAAGCAACTCCCGATATTTTTGTTGCTCATCAGGTTTGTCCCACTTGTCATACAAGTAGATAAACGCCTCGTAAGCAACCGTAAGGTTACTTCCTTTATCCTTCAGCGTTGTATATCCTTCCAACATGAATGTTTGAGCGTTATCAAAAAGCATACGATCGGTCAGGCAGTAAGCATATCCTATTTTAGTTCGGGCAAGGCTTGGGTGATCCGCTGGTAGTGTCTCTTGCATAACAGTCAATGCATTACTGTAGAGTCGTTCAGCTTCTTCCAGATTTCCATTTAATCGAATTGCTGCGGCTAAATTTGATTTTAATATTCCGATGGATGGATGTCTATCTCCCATCACTGCAAGTGCGATAGCTACAGATTCCTGATAATAGGGTATAGAACTGGCATATCGTCCACTGTTTTTCAAAAGGGCTGCAAGATTATTCAGAGCCACAGCAACCTGCATACTTTCTTCCCCATGCTGTTTTTTCCGAAGATCTAAAGAGATAAGATAAAGTCTCTCAGCTTCATCAATTTGTCCGAGATCAGCTAAGACCGACGCGTGATTATTAAGGCTGCTTAGAGTGAGCGGGTGTTCATCACCATAGGTGTCTCTTCTAATTTGAAGCGCTCGTCGAGCATAGATCTCTGCTGAGTCAAAATCCCCACGCTCTGAGTAAAGCTGGGATAAATTATTTGAGGAAGTTGCGATCAAGGGGTGATCAGCTCCCAGAATATATTCATACTGATCAAGAGCCTCCAGATGGAGCGCTTCTGCTTCATCCAGATTTCCTTTCCGCTGAAGAATAGTGGCGAGATTTGTTGTTGCTACAGCAGTTTTACGATCAGAAACACCAAATACCACTTTGTGTATGTTGTAGGATTTTCGGTACAGATTCTCTGCCTCATCATAGTCTCCGACCGTATTTTTTAGATTTGCCAGCGCCGTGTAGCTCTTGCCTACATCTTCATGCATCTCTCCAAAAAGCCGAATTCGCATATCTAATGCACCCTCGAGATACTCTTCTGAGACGACAAAATCTTCTGTTTTGATGAGAAGATTTCCCAGGCTATTCATGCTTTCTGCCACATCCGGATGGTCTCCAGCAAAAAGTGAAGATCTGATAGTAAGAGCATCATCCAGAAGATGTTTCGATTTGTCATACAGCCCGAGTTTTTGATTCACATTCCCCAGAACATTCAGCATCTGTGCCTGGACAGCAGGCTGAGCCGCCAGCTCAGACTGTACCCTGTCTGCTCCAAGATCTAAAAAATCACGTACCATCATTGTATCTGACCGAGTAGATCCAGATGCTGGGTCAGAGGCTGCAAGCAGATCTTCCAGAAACGCTGCAACCTCAACGGCTTTGTCACGTTCTGTAATGGCGTTATTTCGCTCCGCTCTGATTTCTGACTGCTGAAACAGTAATAATCCGATAAACCCGAGGAGTACTATAACAGCGGCCACAGAAGCTACAAAACCGGCTCTATGGCGCTTAATAAACTTACCCAAACGATAACCGGCCGAGTCCGGACGGGCAACGACGGGAAGGTGGTTTTTGTGTCTATTTAAATCATCCGAAAACTGGCCGACCGTAGTATATCGTCTCTGAGGATCTGTATGTAAAGCCATCAACAAAATTGTGTCAAGATCCCCCATTAGATGTGATTCAATGTCTGATGCATGCTCACCCAGTGATTTATAATAATTTGGCTCACGACCCAATGCGCAACGTGATGGCAGCTCGGGTGTGGAATCAAAATTTACGGAGCGGCTAATCTCAGACTTCAGCGTATACGGGGGGTGTCCGGTGATCAGCCTATATAAAACCACCCCAAGTGAAAAGACATCGCACGCTGTCGTGATATGTTCTCCGGACACTTGTTCAGGAGCGGCATAGCTGGGTGATAAAAACCGGTTCTCGCGTGTAGTACGATTGGGATCTGTCCATTCAGGATCATCAGACAAAATTTTTGAGATTCCGAAATCGAGCAGCTTAACAGTTCCGTCAGATTCAACCAGGATGTTCGACGGTTTTAGATCACGATGAATCACCAGGTTTTGGTGGGCATACCCAACAGACTGACAAACAGTTAAAAAGAGGTCGATTCTCTCAGAAACAGTCAGGGTATGCTGATTGCAATACTCATCGATGGGCACTCCATCCACATACTCCATAGCAAACCAGAGGCGGCCACTCTGGGTTACCCCACCATCAATGAGTCGGGCAATATTGGGATGATTCAGAGAGGCAAGCACTTGTCTCTCTTGCCGAAACCGCCGCAGAATATCCTCGCTGTCAAGACCTGAACGCAACACTTTAATGGCCACAGGCTGATCATGGAGATCATCTGTTCGCGTAGCAAGATAAATATTACCCATACCCCCACGGCCAAGCGTTTTTTTGATACGGTAAGAGCCAATAATGGAGCCATCATCTAAATGCCAAATACCTGTTGTGTTGCGATTGCTGCTATTCGTTACGCTGTGTGTAGCAGACATGATCGGCGAGAAAAACTCCGTGACGGAGTTTCCAAGAATATCTGCAGCTTCATCGTGTATGCTCAGCAACTGCTTCAATTGAGTACTGATTTCAGGATTGATCTGACTCTGCTCATCTATAAACTTCTGCCGGTTCTCTCGGTCAAGTTCAAGTGCCCTGTTTAGAAGAGTATCGAGCTGTTTCCATTGGTTCGGAGAGATCCCTTTCATTGTAAATATCTCTGAAAATTACCGTTATCGTGACATGCCGGATGCATTACTATAATCGATAAAACAAACCAAAAAGGGCCGTCTCTTTTAAAACTTTCTCTCGGACACTTAATCGTAATGCTTTCTCAATCTACTGCCGAGGGGCTAATCTGTCAAGTTATCATGGAGCTATTTCAAACTTGATTGTCACTTTCTGCCGCCTCTTTGCGATTTACTGATTAGAGGCCCAAATAACGGGCTATTTGAAAAACAACAGTAAATCAAACCATTATAAAGATGAACAAGGGATTAAAATTTATATTCATTCTGATAACCACGATGCTGATCACATTACCTCTAAAGAGTCAGACCGTTACTATTCCGGCCGTCAATGACCCGAGATTTGAGCAACTGCCAATTATATACGTGCATGGATTTAATGATGATGGCAGATATTGGGCGATAAACCCTGAAACCGGTGGGTATGATGGAACGCCGGGCCAATACTGGGATGATCTTGGTATCGACAGCTATGTGGCGCAATGGTGGGCCCCTCAGGGATCACCCTATGCAAATGCCGATGATGGCTGGGCGCGTCTGTTTACACCGGAAGAGATACGAGGCGAAGTGGATGGGATTACACCCTACAATTCAAGAGATCCCATAGGATTCTTTATGTCAAACTTTCAACAGTTGTTTAGTCCTGTAACCGCGCCGGGTTTTATGATAGAACTCTATAATAACCGGATCATAAATAATTACAATCGAAATGGTGTTGTAGAGGCTCATGCGGAAAATCTGGTGGATGTCCTTCGCACAACAGATGGGTTTGGAGGGAAATTATCCGGACATCGCCAGGTGAATATCATTACCCATAGTGCCGGGGGATTGGATACGCGTGCAATGCTGTCGATCCTGAATGAAAGTGATAATCTGATTGAAAGAGAGAGGGTGGCTAACGTGATTTATACTGCTCCGCCATTCGGGGGCAGTAATGTGGCCGAAATTGCAAGGCTGATCTGGCAGCAAGACATCGTGGAAGCAGATATATTTTCTGATCCATGGTTTCAGTCGGCCATTGGAGAAAAGTCGATTGCTGAGTTTTTGAGAGTTTATTTAAAGTCAAAACTTCCCGGAAACTACCCAATTTTAGTGGATCGATTAAACGAAATTCAGGAAAGCCTTTTTATCGCGATTGCCACTGCGTCTGGAATAGTCCCTGCTCCCTCGTTGGACGACATTACTGTTGATGATCTGACGTCAAACCCGGCATTAGCAAATGTGGTTGCTGCCATGCTCACTCAATTCAGAGATGTAGCATCTTATGTTGTTGGGTTCCCGGGTGACCCTAAAGTCTGGGAGGATCTGATTCCTGAACAAGCAGTCGAGCACCTGAACAGCTGGGAGGCCAATCTACATACAAGACAGTTTGTAACCTGGGGTGAGGGAGGTGCTAAACTGAATGCAACACCCACGTTATCAACCGCTCAAAACGACTATAGCACACTTGCTAATCCATCAGGGTTGCAGCGCCTTGATGATGATAATGCGGTTTCGAATGTAAGTGCAAGGGTGTTGACCGGTGGGCCCAATGGGTACATGGAAGAACTCGCAGGTTACCCTGACCTTGACCATGGGGGCGTGCTGTTAGATCTGCCCGAGGTGGGAAGAGACTGGGCAAATACACTGCTCACTCCCGTTACGGAAATGATTTTAACTGGAGATGTAAAACATGAAGATCAAGCGAACCGCTATTTTGTAGTAGGTGCATCAACAACTTTTGAGTTCCGGGGACGCTCGCGGCAATTTAATGATTCATTTGGTAATCTGGTACTCGTGCGGGCACGGGGATATCAAATTAGGGTTGGAACTCAAAATATGGACCAGGAAATGGAGTTTAGTGATTGGGTTAGATTCAATCGTAGTAGATCACTAACATTTGGCGAGCTGATAGAGCAATATGACCTCGAGGGCGAACCATGGTTTAAGGTTGAGTGGAGAGCCACTAAAAGTAGAGGGGGTGTGGAAGCGATCAGAAGCGCTAATTTTACAGTTGATGACCTGGCGCCAAGCATCGTCACTATGGACATGATTCATGTAGGTGAAACAGACTCTGATGAAATTTACGGTTCAATGAATCGCTCAATGGATGGGCGCAGAGCTATATCTAATAAATTCAGTTCGGTATTCGATAAAGATCCTCTGTTTGAAAAACTCCAAAACAAGCCGCTGGCGGATTGGATTATTCGGGATCAATCAGATAAAATTCTATTTCTGCAGTTTGATCAGTCTGCTAAAATAACATATTGGTGGAATGATGTTTTGAATGATCCCCAAACCATAGAAACTGTCAATCAAAACCTCTCATTTACTCTCGCTGACGTATTGAATGATGGATTAAATACTCTCTATTATAGGACGGAAGACAATTTGGGTAATGAATCTAACATTATGGCGGTAACGATATTGGTTGACAATCAGCCACCGGCAATTGCTCTGAATTACCAGCCGCCAAGATATCTTGACTGGGTAACCGGACCCGATACCCCGCTGTCGGTTATTGCAGAGGATCTCGGGACAGGCAGTGCCACCGGGTCCGTTTCAGTGCCCGGGCTTTCATCACTGCCGGTAAACGCGACCTTTACACTTGGTGACTCGAATATAGAGCAAAATGGCGCATTTGGGGTATTTGTGCCGGTTACGGTAACGGCCCGTGATGCTGTTGGAAACAGTACAACCGAGACGTTTGAAGTGTACTATGACTGGACCCCTCCGAAGATGGATCTTCAATTTGTAGGTGAGTCCAGTTCAAACAAAGGAAGTGTTATTCTGCAATCCGACGGGTCGTATTTGACCACGAAGGATCGTGTTCATATTGAGCTGACGGTTACCACGAATGCAGCCGGAGTTCAACCGCTTACATGGCAGCTGGCTGGAACAGAGCAGGGACAGGTGCGCTCGGGAGGCCCGTTTATTGGACAGAGCTTTCCTCGAGGATTTGCTTACGGTGGTTCGGTAAATCTGTTTGATGGAGTTAACACCATCGTTGTGAGTACAACGGATGATTATGGCCAGCCTGCCTCTTATACGCTGGTCGTGGAAAAAGTGGATCAGCTGTTTGGTGACGTTGAACGGCCCATTGAAATCATCGGGGAAGGTGGTGCAGAAGACGTAGAGGTGTCAGATGACGGTTCGGCGTTCGTGTACACTAAAGATGATCACATTTATGTATGGAGAAATGGTATCACAGAACAGGTGGATCTATCGGAATCCGGTGAAGCAGCAAATGATGACTCACGAAGCCCTGAAATTAGCGGGAATGGCCGCTATGTCTATTTTGCAAGCGAGGCAACCAACCTCACTGATGATAACCTGTCCGGACTCAATTTGTTTGTCAAAGATCTGAATACGGGTGAGGTAGCCTTGCTTAGCAGAAATAGCGATGGAGACCCTGTGAATATGAATTCAATATTTGGACGGCTCTCATTTACTAAAAATACTGCGACTTCCAGCGGCCGCTATATCTTTTTTCACGATCGCTATCAGAATTATATAGCCGATGCCTCCAATAACGGGTTTGATATTTATGCCGTGGATCTGGACCCTGATGTGAACGGTGACTTCTTTGACAGTTCATATGATCTCAGACGCGTCAGTTTAGCCCCGGGTGGAGCAGAGGGCACAGGCGGCGGAACTCCCACGGTATCTGGTGGTTCCCGATACCCTTCTGTTTCGGCCGTTGGTCTCTATCTCACGTTCGAGTCGACACACACAAACCTCTTTTCAAACGATACAAATGATCAGCCCGATGTTTTTCTCACAAATTTTGGGTCAGTTGATAGTCAGGGGTCGATTGACTTTACCGGGTTTGAGACGATTCCACTTAATACCAATTCAAACGGCACTATTAATTCTGTTGGGGCGAGAGCGCCGGGCATCAACCCCACAGGTGAGGTCGTGGTCTTTACCACACGTGGAAACCTTGCGGCCGGCGATACAAATAATAATGGTGTGGATAAAGATGTCTACTCATCGGTTGCCAGCAGTATCGACTGGAAGCAGCGTTCGCTTTCTGTGATGAGTGTTAGCTCAGAGGGAGAATCTGATTCAGGAAGTGCAGTGGGAAGGCCGTCGGTTGCGCTGGCGGATGGAGATTCTGATGTCCGAACGGCATTTGTTTCAGATATGGATGGAATAGTTGATGGGGATAACAATTCAGCCCGAGATCTGTTTGTCCGTTCCGGCAACAGTATAGAAGCGATTAACTGGACTATTCCTGAAACTCCCGCAGGGCCGGATCTTGGAATTACAGGTGGCATCAGCGCCGACGGTAAGTGGGCATGGTGGAATACGGTTTATAAATATCCGGATCTGAATTATGGCGGTCAGAACGGGCGGAGAATCCACCGGCGCCACATCGATCCGGAACCACCTGTTCAGCCTGCGGTAATTGTGCAGCATCCATCAGGCCGAAGCGTATACCTTGGGCAGGATGTCTCATTTAGCGTACAGGCTACCGGGTATCCCGCACCGGAGTATCAGTGGTATTTTAACGAAGAAGCCATTGACGGAGCTACGCAGCCGGTATACACAGTTACAAATGTAACCCTGACCGACCGGGGTGAGTACCGTGTGGAGGCTATTAATGAGCTGGGAAGTGCAGTCAGCAATAGTGCGTCGCTGACGGTTACGTCGCTTACTCCGCTTATCAGTGCTCAGCCGGCTAATATATCGGTAGAGGAGGGAGATATTTTGCAGCTGAGTATATCTGCAATTGGCGTGGCGCCGCTTCAGTATCAGTGGCAGCATAATGGTGAGGATATAGAGCCAGAATCAAGAATGAGTGGTATCAACAGTGATTCATTATCCATTAGTGATGTGACTTTTGGTGATGCCGGTGAATACCAGGTGATAGTTCGAAATGGAGCCGGAAGCGACTCAAGTGACGTCGTTGTTGTGGCAGTAACGATATCTACTTCGGTTGATTCGGATGAGATACCTGCAGAGTTCTCGCTCAATCAAAACTATCCGAATCCGTTTAATCCGCAAACGCAGATACGCTTCGGTTTACCTGCTGCGTCCAGAGTATCGTTAAATGTGTATGATTTGCTTGGTCGCCAGGTGGCGGTTCTTGTGGATGAAGCTCTGTCAGCGGGTTATCATAGTGTAACATTCGACGGCTCAGAACTGGCCACCGGCGTCTATTTTTACAGGATTGATGCGGGCAGTCATCAGCAGGTGAGAAAGATGCTGCTTATCAAGTAGTACTCTGATGCCCATTAGGTCTAATCAGGTGTGTGATAACTGATGTGATAGAACAATCTCCCAATCTGGGTAATATATGGGTTGGGAGATTTTTATGTCAATCAGACGAGGATTTTTGGCCGCCAAGCTCTTGCCAAAAGACATCTCTAAAAAGAAACGCCAAAAGTAGTTCAGGGAAGTCTAACTTTCCTTCATAATAGAATAGATCCATGTGCGTGCACGCTCCCAGTCACGCTTAAGGGTCCGTTCAGATAATCCGGTCAGAACAGAAATCTCTTTATAGGTGAGACCACCAAAAAATTTAAGTTCCACAAGATTTCCCAGCCTTTTATCGTGTTGCGCAAGAAGTTCAAGGGCTTCATCAAGTGCCAGCAGATCATTTGATCGTTCAACAGCAGCCATCTGAACTGCATCAAGGGATAGGTCCTGTTGCCTGCCGCCCCGTTTTTGAGATGATTGTGCCCGGGCGTAGTCAATCAACACGAAGCGCATAGCCTTTGCGGCAACAGAGAAAAAATGGGTCCGGTCCTCCCACTCAATATCATCCGTTCCAATTAGCTTTTCGTAGACCTCGTGAACAAGTGACGTGGTATTCATTGTGGCATTATATCGACGCTTGCTTAATACTTGGTGAGCCATCTCTCTTAGATTCACGTAAATTTTATCGAATACAATATTGAGAGCTTCAGAATCCCCATTCCGGGCATCTTCCAAACGCGCTGTAATGTCGTGTTGAGCATTCACTTGGTATCTGTTTTATTCTAAAGGTATGATTTGAAAATTATTCTAATGCATAAACTCAATTAAAGCAAAATAACTTTTGATTTAAGATAGATGTGCTTCGACGGCGACAGTGGGTTGTGGTCAGGTAAGTCTTAGCATGAATCGTGGTTGACCTGCGATCTACATCTTGAAGGGTTTAAATAATGAAGCTCAGTCGTGGCAGCGTTGGTCAGACATGCCATGTCTTGGATTGGGCTCATCGTTTTGATTAGAAAAGACATTGCATGTCTCTCGGTCGGAATAGCGAACTATGTCATGGTGGATTTAGATCCGGTTAGCTTAGCTGTGGCAGCGTTGATCAGACATGCCATGTCTCGGGTCTAGCTGGTCGATTTGTTTCGGAAGACATAGCATGTCTTGTGATAGAAACGTAGATCTAAGTCGTGATGGATTCAGGTCTGGTAGCTAAGCTGTGGGAGCGTTGATCAGACATGCCATGTCTCGGGTCTTGCTCGTCGATTTGTTACGAAAGACATAGCATGTCTCGTGGTGGGAACGTCGAACTATGTCATGGTGGACTCAGATCTGGTATCTCAGCTTTGGCAGCGTTGGTCAGACATGCCATGTCTTGGATTGGGCTCATCGTTTTGATTAGAAAAGACATAGCATGTCTCGTGGTCGGAATAGCGAACTATGTCGTGATGGATTTAGATCTGGTAGCTTAGCTGTGGCAGCATTGTTTA
>Ga0102943_1002098_pt1 | contig 11871 bp, 10 predicted proteins | sample SalPonC_black_MG_FD_78174 | JGI IMG/M metagenome (GOLD analysis project Ga0102943, IMG submission 78174) | Salt pond soil microbial communities from South San Francisco under conditions of wetland restoration - Salt Pond MetaG... | ecosystem: Environmental > Aquatic > Marine > Intertidal zone >...
ACGGTCGTTCATTTGATGAAATACTCCGCGATTCTTCGCAAGATGCGGATCTTGTAATGCTGGGTATGGCTGAACCGGATAATAATTTCAGCAGATATTACAACAGGGTCCAGCAGAGACTGAAAGGGCTGCCGACGACTATCCTGGTGCTCGCTGCGGAAGACATATCCTTTGGAGAAGTTTTGATGCAGCAGGATAATTTTCACGAAGACTAACAAAGATTCGAATAAAGATATATGCGGATCAGTAGAAAATGATCGAAACCTATTAACTATCCGCAGCCAAACCTCTTCACTTTGAAACAATGATTTCATAGCCTTAAAATAGAGTTATTACTGATTTGTGATGAATATAATTATGCATGGTTTTAAAAAGCTGACCCGGTTTGTAAAAGAATGAGTATTCAGAGGGAGAAGGCTTGCTATGATTTGCTATTCGCATCAAAGCTTTTAAATTACTTCCGGCAATTAAAATATGATCTAAGAAGCGGGGTTTTAAATGAGCAACGAGAATAAAGAAGAATTAAAAGGCGGCAAAGGTATTTCACGGAAAAATTTCTTGGGAAAGGCTGCTCTGGCAGCCGGTGGTATGATGGTGGTACCACGCCACGTGTTGGGTGGAAGCGGTTACCAGGCACCCAGTGATACCCTGAATATCGCCTGCATCGGCGTCGGTGGAATGGGAGCAAGCAACACCCGGTCACTGGCAGAAATCGGGGAGAATATATATGCCCTTTGCGATGTGGATGAAGAGTATGCCGCCGAAACGCTCTATAACTATCCAAAGGCAAAGCGATATGTTGATTTCCGGGAGATGCTGGAGAAGGAAAAAGAGATTGATGCTGTGATGGTAGCCACACCCGACAATACCCATGCAGCCATAGCTATCCACGCAATGAAAATGGGCAAGCATGCCTTTGTGCAGAAACCCCTCACCCGAACCATTTATGAAGCTCGCCGTCTGGCAGAGGTTGCCGGCGAGACGGGTGTTGTAACCCAGATGGGAAACCAGGGACACAATTTTGAAGGGACCATAAAAATTATCGAATGGATTCGACAGGGTGCCATAGGTGAGGTAACCAAAGTGGATTGCTGGACCAACCGTCCGCGAGGATTCTGGCCCCAGGGTACCGATGTACAGAGGTCGGATGAAATACCCGTTGTTCCCTACACCATGCACTGGGATTTATGGATTGGCCCCTCACGTTACCGCTCCTACCACCCGGATATTGCTCCCTTTGCCTGGCGCGGGCGCTGGGATTTTGGAGCCGGCGCGCTCGGGGATATGGGTGCTCATATCATGGACCAGCCTTACTGGGCGCTTGACTTAGGCATGCCGGAAAATGTTCATGCCAGCAGCACACCTTTTAATGATGAGGCCTTTCCACTAGGTTCCATCGTAAACTATAACTTTCCTGCCAAGGGAAAAAGAAAGCCGGTTAAGCTGACCTGGTATGACGGCGGCATGCTGCCTCCTCGTCCGGATGAGCTGGAAGAAGGCAAACCCATGGGTTCCTGGGGCGGCGGAATGATCTTTCACGGCAGCAAAGGCAAGCTGATGGCTGATGTTTACGGCAATAACCCGCGTTTTATTCCAGAGTCAGATCTGGAAAAGATCGGCCAGCCCAAAATGATGATCGAGCGTCCGCCGGAAATTCACCAGGAATGGGTGAATGCCGCCAAGGGCAAAGGAAAAACAAGCTCCGACTTCGAATATGCCGCCAAGCTGACCGAAACGATGCTGTTGGGTAATATGGCCATCAAGTTCAGCGACAAAAACCTCAAGTTGCAGTGGGATGCTGAAAATATGAAAGTGCCGAACCTTGAAGAGGCTAACGAGTGGCTGGATATGCGTAACAATTTCCGGCCCGGCTGGAGAGAACTGATCGGATGAAGGTAACTTTGGCGGCAGCTGCCGGATAGCCGGGTAATTCCAAAATACACCACAGCGTGGCATCGCAATAAATTAATTTTCTTCTCCCTCGGGCCGCTTCATATTCTCTAAGCCTTTGAAATCTATCAGATCGCCGAAGGTAACCAGCTTAATGTTATTCTTTTTAAGTGCCCTGGCAAAAGAGTCTGAGGTTAAGGCATCCAGCTCTCCCTGGCGGTTGGCACTCATCTTTGCCAGCGGTGCTGAGTTGTTCATATCTTTCATAGCACCCAGTTCTGCATTGTCAATTCCCACATGCGTAACCAGGTAGCTGTAACCCGGCTCAACTCTATTCATCATGGTAATGAGACTGTCAACTTTGTCCTCGGGACTGGCACGATAGTGATCATAGAATTCACTGCTGGCAAAATAGCCCCAAAGTCCCAGCTTATATTCTTCGGCCAGCTCTTCGGTAACTTCCCTGAACATAGGGTCTCCGATTGCGGTACCCATATGGTAGTCCAGGTAATCGATTTCAAGGCCGGACGCCAATGCCCTTTCTATCTGGGCACGCAGCTCTTTTTCAAGTTCAGACCGATCGGGATTGTTATTATACAGCGTAGACGACGAGTGAAAGAAGTAGCCGTTTTCGTCAGTCAACGTTGGCACCGCTTCCCTCCCTGCAACCGGCCCCCATCGATAATGCTCCCATTCTGAGTTCAGCGTCAGGTGTACGCCGACAGGTATATGGTCGTATTTCTTCAGTACCGACACGGCTTCCTGGTACCAGGGACAGGCGAACATAACAGATACGGAAACCGGGTACCCCGTTTCAAGCAGGCGGGTTACGCCCGTATTCACCGAATGGCTCATGCCCACATCATCAGTACGAATCATGAGATACTTTTCAGATTCGCCCGAATTAACAGGCGGCTGGCTATATACTTTCATTGTGCCCATTAACAGAACCGGTAACATTATCATTATTGCCATAGAAAACCGGCGGTTCATATTTTTGCATTGTGTCATCTCACATCCCTTTTAATTGGCATTTATTTCATTATAGTAAAAAGGCATGAAATAAGTGCAGGATTTCCCTCTTCTTCAGATGGCATTATAGCATTCGGTGGGATGGCGGAATACGCTTTACTGCTTTAGCCTAAAGATGTGCTCGAATGTTATTTCATAGTTCTGCCTGAACCCGGTAATGACAACATCAGCCCTGACAAACCAGATGTTGGCACTCAGCTTTTCACCCTCCAGGAAGCCATCACTCACCCTGAACCCGGCACCGGACTCCGGACAAAAGCAGCCCCTTCTGTAAAAAGATTGTGCTTCTGACAGCTGATTGCCTGTCAGCTCAAAGGTGTCAGAGCCGGTAGGAATCTGGAAAACGAGAGTTTCTAAAAGGCCTGCGTCAGTTACGTTTTTGGGTGGGTGCACATTTCGCCCGTATTCAAATACCAGGCTCGAACCCGGTTCAATAGAAAAATTATACACCGTTATGATACTATCCGGCGCCACCTGCCGGCCGGTGGTATCCGAAACAATTTCTGATTGCCTTTGTACATCGAAGGTGAAGGTTTCCGTGAATTCACCTTCCCCGGTGACCCCACAGGATGTAAGCAGCAAAAACAGCGCTAATGCGAATAAGTAGCCCAGAAGAGCTGCCCGAAACTTAGTAAACATAGAATAATTGATTTTCACATACGGGCCGGTGCCGACTCTTCGGTGAATAGACGGTACGCGGCATGCCGGTTATCAGGAGTATTTTGGCAGTAACTCAAAGAACCGTGCCGAAGTAGCAATGCCCCTGTAAAAATCTTTGAGGGCAAATTTTTCGTTAGGCGAATGAATAGCATCGCTGTTCAGCCCAAAGCCCATTAAGATGGATTGAGCGCCCAGCACATCCTCAAAGTCAGCGACGATGGGGATGGATCCGCCTTCACGAGTAAATAAGGGCTCCTTGTCATACACATCTTTGAAAGCTTCTGCAGCAGCCTGGAGCCCGTAGAACGACAGATCCGTAATAGCAGGCTGGCCGCCATGATGCTCAGAAACCGTAACCTCGACCGTTTCAGGCGCCAGGGATTCAACATACTCTTTAAACAGCCGGGCAATTTCTTTTGGATCCTGATCCGGAACCAGGCGCATGCTGATTTTTGCTCCCGCTTCAGAAGGCAGCACGGTTTTAGCGCCTTCCCCCTGGTAACCGCCCCAAAGTCCGTTCACATCAAGAGAGGGACGCGCAGATGTGCGCTCCAGCGTGGAGTATCCTTTTTCACCATTCAGGGCGTCAAGCCCGAGATTGCTCATGAAGGCCTCTTCGTTAAAAGGGAGTTTTTTATACTCTTCGCGTTCTTCTTCGTTGAGCTGAACTACATCTTCATAAAAGCCCGGAACCTGAATAACGCCGTTGTCATCTTTTAGCTTTGTGATAATATTAGCCAGTACATTGGCCGGGTTATCAACGGCACCCCCATATACACCCGAGTGCAGATCCCTGTTGGGACCGACCACATCCACTTCCATATAAGCCAGGCCGCGAAGGCCGTAGGTAATGGATGGCGTATCCTCAGCAAACATCGCCGTATCTGATATGAGTACCATATCGCACTCCAGCATTTCTTTATGCTCCTTGATAAAAGGTACAAGGTGGGGAGAGCCGATTTCTTCTTCCCCTTCAAATATAAATTTAATATTTACGGGAAACTCCGTACCTGTTTTTCGATATGCCTCAAGTGCTTTAACATGAGTAAAAGACTGTCCCTTGTCGTCACTTGCACCGCGCGCGTATATGTCGCCATCGCGAACGGTCGGTTCAAAAGGCGGAGTATCCCATTTATTTATGGGGTCGGGGGGCTGTACGTCATAGTGTCCGTAAACCAGAACGGTTGGCTTTGAATCGTCAGTAATCAATTCTGCAAATACGATAGGATTTCCATCGGTTTCAAATAATTCCACCCGGTCAAGATCCAGGTCGTTTAGACGATCGACGAGGTAACGGGCCGCATCCAAAACATCTTTCTTGTGTTCGGAATTGGTGCTTATACTGGGAATACGTAGCAGTTCAAACAGCTCTTCTTTGAAATGATCTTTATGCGAATCTATATAATCTTGAACTTTAGACATATCTCTATTTTTGTTTCGCCGCATCAGAAAGGACCTGTTTTGATCCATGTTAAACTGCGGTTATTAATTATAAAACCTTGATTTCATTATTGGGAATCCAGCCGTACAAACCGTTGCTCATGCGAACATAGCTCCAGCCTTGCTGTTCTTCACTGCGATATTCATCCACGGTGAAGGTGTATCCTTCATAGGCCTGGCTCACAACCGCAGCGTCTTCTTGCGGCTGTTCCACTACATTCGTCTGACGGTGAACCATCACGGCTTCACTGTAGCGCTGGCTAACGTACTGAACATAAAAGCTTAAAAAAACTATTAAAAGACCGATTGCAGATGCTCCCAGTCCGGAACGCTGCACCGGTTTCTCATATGGTACCCAGAACCAGGTGCTCACAAAAGCGAGGATGCCAATATTCAAAAGAATAATTCCGATTCCTAATAGGGAAGAAGCACCCATATTCAGTTTAAGCCAGTCTACAGCTTTGTCCCAGGGCAGTTTGGGCAGTACGGCTGATTGACGGCTGAAACGCTGTTCCACAAAGTCCAGCCCCCTGTTTGCCTCCTCTTCCGTTTCCTCAAAGCGTGAAGCCTTAATAAAATAATATTTTGCCTTACCCAGTGAATCCAGCTGCACATAACTGATGCCCATGTTTAAGAACAGGGCTCCTGATATCATATTACGGCTTTCAAGCTCTTTATAGGCAGTGACCGCCTGCAGGTAATTTCCGGCAACCAGTGCATCGTTACCGCGGTCAAAAATGGGCTGCGCGTTTTCCTGCGCAAGGCCCAGGGAAGCATGCATCATAAAAACTGCAAAAAGCAGGCCGGTACCGATTCGTTTCATGATTGAGTGTTGTTCAGGTAAATTCTTACAGTTCTTTTTTCAATTTCTCGAGAATACTTTGTGCCAGCCCGACATGTGATTTCAAATAGGCGTGGGAACTGTCGGGAGCATAGCTTATGGTTGCGCACTTGTCAAGCAGCATCCGAATATTTTTGAGCAGTTCCATATCCACTCCTTCATCCTGAAGGGCTGATATGTAGCTCTGATTGGAAAGTCCGGCTTCGGGTAAGTTCAGCTTGTCGCTTATATAACCGGTCAATGCTTTTTGCAGCAGGTTGTAGGCTTCCCTGATATTTCCCCCTTCCGACTTTTCGATGGCTTTGGCAAGCCGTTCTTCTGCAATTGAGGAAGCTCTTTTAGACCGGGCGAAAGCGGTATTGTTTGTCATTTTGTCCCTATAGGTTTTCTGCCAGTAGGCGACTCCCAGCACCAGCATCGGAAATAGTATACCCGCCCAGAACCACCATTGCCCGGCCAGTTTAGCAGGGGTATCGGAAGTCCAGCTTGCAAGGCCTGTAACCGGTTTAACTGAAAAGGTCATGGGCTGATCGGTTGATGCCTGCGCATTGGGATCGCTGTTTACGGAAAATGTCAGGGCCGGCAGACTCTCCCTGATGTATTGATTACGTGAGGGATCAAAATAGGCCAGAGTTGCTTGGGGGATGGTATAGCTGCCCGGTGTGCGGGCAATTACGATATCGGTAAATACCTTAGAACCGCTAATTTGCTGGTTTCGACGGTTCAGGGAAGAAGCCTGCTGGGGATCATATATTTCAAGTCCATCGGGCAATTCGTATTCGGGCTTGGTTATCAAAGGCACATTTCCGGTACCGCGGATAGTCGTTTCAATTTCAATGGATTCGCCGACAACGGCTTCTCTGGTGCTTATTTTCCGGTTAATTCTGAAAGAGCCTACCGCCCCGGTATAGCTGGCGGGGTCAATGTCCGGGAGAGGTTCCACATTCAGCTTAAGTGGATCGGTTTTCAATTCAACCTGTCGCTGGTTAGATCCAAACCCACCAAAGAAACTGCTGAAGGGATCCTCCCTCGAGGATGCCGCACGCACTGATACAATAATTTCATAGGGACTGATACTGAGTTCGCCGGTTTTAGTCGGGAAAAGGGCAAACTGCAGCAGCCGGGCTTTACGGTATCGAACGCCGTCTATGATAGTCGATTCGGCCCGTGGCCTTTCGGTATTTTCCAATTCCTCTTTCCAGAATCCCTCTGCTTTCCAGCCGGGTATGGGCTGATAGGAGTTAACCTCAAGCCCGTCTTTGAAGTAGAGGATTACATCGGTAATGAGCTGCTGCCCCGGTACAGGGTTGGTGTCGGATACCTCCATGCGCAGAAAGATTTCCGGCCTGGAATCCGAGCCGGGTTCGTTTGCAGAGCTGTTCCGGTCTACTATTTCAACATCAATGGGATCTGTGGTAAATTCTTTACTATCAATACTAACTGTAATAGAGGGGATGGTATAAGTGCCTTTTTCCCGGGCAATGAGATAGTAGGAGTAGGTGTATGAAGAGCTCGTTTTGCCGTTCACGAAGCTATAGCTCCGTGAGGTGGAAGGATTGTTGCTGAGCAGCCGGAAGCCGGTGAATTCGGGCAGGCTTGGCCTCGATACATTATTGAAATCGCCGCTTACTTCCACAGACAAACTTATTCTTTCACCGGTATAGACGGTGGTTTGGGAAACAGTGGCCACGACATTAATATCTGCCGATTGTGCCCGGCTGTTGCCGGCAAAAATGCTAAACAGGGGGAGTAATAAGAGAAATATTGTGAAAGGCTTACCAGTCCTTTTCATTGGTACTGTTGCTCGACTCGGTTTACTGTTTTTTAAACTCTTTTAAAAGTTCTTTTTCTTTTTGCTCCAGGGCTTTTAAAATCTTCTCGGCTTCCGCCTTGCTTATCTGGGTGGACTGCTGCTGTTGCTGCGGATTCTGCTGAGACTGCTGTTCGTTTTGCTGCTGTTGTTGCTGTTGCTGGTTTTGGTTCTGCTGCTGATCCTGATTTTGTTGCTGCTGCTTATTTTGCTGCTGTTGATTCTGCTGATTGTCTGAATTCTGCTGCTGTTGTTGCTCCTGGTTCTGCTCTTCCTCTTTCTTTTTGACTGCAATCTCGTAATTATTCTTGGCATCCTGATCCAGTGGTTGATAGCGCAGTGAATTTTTGTAATGGTTTACGGCTTTATCCCATTTTTTAGTCTCGGAATAGATATTGCCAATATTATAGTCAGCCATGGCCCGCTGCTCAGGGTCTTCCGTCATGGCTTTAAACTGCTCGAAAAAGCGAATAGCCTCTTCGGTCTTGCCATCTTTGGCCAGGGCATTCCCAAGGTTGTAATAGAGCTTGGTATTTTCCGGATTCTGCTCTATAGCTTTTTTATAAAGCTCAATAGCCTTTGCATACTCCCCGTTGCGGTATGCATTATTTGCCTCACGGGCATCATTCAGGGATGCTCCCAGCAGGAATATTCCAATAAGTAATACTAAGATTCTGTTCATGGTCACAAAGTTAATTTCTGCAATCTATAAGGACTAAACATGAAGGCTAATGTATTGGTTTCCCTGCTTTAAACGAATTTTTTACAGAGAAATTGTTACAAATCAGTCCATGTTCTCGGCAATGGCCAGCGTCTCCTCGTCCATTTTCATATTTGTAAACACGTCGGATACATCATCATTGTCTTCAAATTTTTCCATCAGCTTGAAGTTAGACAGGGCCGTTCCTTCATCAACCTTGACTTCCGTCATGGGGATGCGAACGAGCTCGGCTGAGTCAATTTCATAACCCTGTTCTTCAAGTCTGTCTTTGACCTCATACATCGACTCCCGGCCGGTCGTAATGGCAAAGAAATTTTCATCGGGCTCAATCTCTTCCGCCCCGGCATCAATCGCGTCAAGCATAAACTCTTCCTCGTCATGGTCTTCTGCCTCTACACGAATCATGCCTTTCTGTTCGAAAAGGTACCCAACGGAACCGTCGGTGCCGAGGTTGCCACCGTGCTTGGTAAAAATGTGGCGGATTTCACCGACTGTACGGTTATAATTATTGGTGGTAACTTCAATAAAGTAGGCAATGCCGCCGGGACCGTAGCCTTCATAGGTCGCTTCTTCGTAACGGCCCTCGCCTTCATCGAGCTCGCCGGTGCCTTTCTTTATGGCACGCTCAATATTATCTTTTGGTACATTATCACTTTTAGCATTTTCAATAGCCGTATCAAGACGAGCATTCATTTCGGGATCACCGCCTCCTTCGCGCGCTGCTACGGTAATTTCCCTGAGGTGCTTGTTGAATATCTTAGCTCGCTTTTTATCTTCTTTGGCCTTTTTATGCTTTATATTGGCCCATTTGGAATGCCCTGCCATAGTAGGTTTGTCGGTTTATTAATTCAGTGACATAATGTAACAGTAAACCGCTTTCGAGCGATTTTTCAAAACTCTATAATATAAGGGTTCAAATACTTTGCACCTAATTGCTTAGATTGGGAATTTATCCGGCAGTATCATTGGTTAGGCTATCAGCATTAACAATACCCACCGGGTGGTGAGCGTTAGAAATTGAAACAACTTAAGTTACCTTTATTATGAATATTGGCATTGTCTGTTATCCAACATTTGGAGGCAGCGGCGTCGTTGCTACCGAACTTGCCAAAGGGCTGGTACAGCGAGATCACAACCTGCACATACTCAGTTATGCCCGTCCGGCGCGGCTGGATACATTTCAGACCAATATTTCGTACCACGAGGTCAATATAAATTCCTATCCGTTATTCGAATATCCGCCTTATGATCTGGCTTTGGCCAATCAGATGGCGAATATGATTGAGTTTGAAGGAATCGACGTTCTTCATGTTCACTACGCCATCCCTCATGCAACAAGTGCTTTTCTGGCCAAACAGATACTAGGCGAAAGGGCAGCGAATATTCCCATCATAACCACCCTGCATGGTACGGATATCACCCTGGTTGGCAGTGACGCCAGCTACAAGAGCGTGGTAGATTTTTCTATCAACCAGAGTGACGGCGTGACCGCGGTATCTGAATATCTAAAAGAGGAAACCTATAAGCGTTTCGACATAAAGAAGGATATTGAAGTAATACCTAATTTTATTGATCTGGATCGATTCAAAAAGTCGAATAAGACGCATTTTAAAAAGGCAATATGTCCGGACGGGGAAAAGATTGTGGTGCACGTTTCAAACTTCCGTGAAGTGAAGCGGGTACCGGAAGTGATTTCTGTGTTTCATGAGGTTCTTAAGAATGATATTAAAGCAAAACTATTGCTGGTAGGCGACGGTCCCGACCGGCAGCGCGCAGAACGCCGGTGCCGTGAGTTAAAAATATGTGATCAGGTGCGTTTCTTAGGGAAGCAGGAAAATGTGGAAGAGATACTTTCTATTGCCGACCTGTTCCTGATTCCTTCCGGTTCAGAGACTTTCGGTCTTGCGGCACTGGAAGCCATGAGCTGCAGCGTGCCTGTAATCAGCACCAATATTGGCGGGCTTCCTGAAGTGAATGTACATGGGGAAACCGGTTATCTCTGCGACCTGGATGATATTGAATGCATGGCAAAACATGCGGTTGATATTTTACAGGATGAAGAGCATCACGAAGAGCTATCCAGAAACGCCCGCAAACAGGCTGAGCGATTTGAAATGAGTAAAATTGTTACACGCTACGAAGACTATTACAAAAAAGTAAAAAGTGAGCTGATGAAACAGTCGGTAAGCTGATTCTATAGCGCTTTTTAATCCTGTAGGGTTTCGTCCAGTACCTTTATTTGCTCTTTCAGCTGTTTGGAAGCCATAACATAGCCACCGTTGCTTCCGTCAACAAAGTGAATGTGATCCCGGTGATACTCAAATACCATGCAGGTAACCATGGCCGCATCAGTAACGTGAATGCCGTAGGCCAGTTTTGACGCTTCAAATAGCCCGTCAAGATACTTTTCCAGCGTTTTTCGCTGTTCTGTTTTTCCGGTGATGACAACCCGGAGCATGTCGTCAAATTTCCGGTAATCGGAATTGAGCGAAAGGTCGCTTTTGTAGCGGCTCCAGTCTGTTTTAGAGCTCCTGTAACCCAATCTCATAAACACTTTGCCGGTCAGGATCTCCATTTGGGTTTTTATTATATACTTCCAGCGTTCTATCAGTCCCATGCCGAAAGTACGTAGCTTGGTTTCGCCCATGAGTTCAGAGATGGAAAAGTTCATGCTCAGGGCCGCGGGATCTATGGGGTTTGTTCCAAAGTCAAAACCGAACAGGTCTCTAAGTTTTTGTATGACCTCGGTATAAACTGAAGCAGTGTCACCGTCCCGGCCGGGCTTGGCATAGACCAGAAGGGTGATGACTTCCTTGTCGCTATGCCTGACTTCCTTCCACCGGCATTCGAGGCCTTCGAAATTCACCTGCGGGGAATGTTCGGCTTCCAAAACATGAAACTGTTCATATTTTTTATCGTCGCACTTGAGAAGGTAGTCGGAATAGGCAATGGCCTCATCCATAAACAAAGCCCGCACAAAATTATCGGAAGCCTTGAATCGGGCTATTTTCAATGGTTTATCCATCTCATTCAGATAGGAAACCGGAATGATGGCAGCCCGCAGTTCCAAACCGTAGGACTTAAAGCCGATATTCCTGCATGCCGAAAGTATTTCCCGGCAGGAATCAACAAGCTCGGGCGGAATGCAGATAAAGGCTCCGTCACCTCCAAAGACAAAAGGGATGGAATTTCGGTCGGTCAGATTGAGTATCGCTGCTATGGGCGAAGCACCGAGAATATTGACGCTTTTATAGTTTTTATCCCGGACGGCAGCGGTTGAATTGACAATGTCTGTGGCAACGATATACCAGTCAGAAGGCATTTCATGATAGTGATCTATATCAGAGGCTGCTGAAAAATCGTCGAGCAGGGGCAGTTCTTTATAAAAGTGGGCGCTTTGCCGGCACATCGATTAAAAAATTATTAAGACTGAGGTTTCTGAAACTGGTTAAAGGCCTCTGAGGATACCGGTAATGG
>Ga0102943_1002099_pt1 | contig 11862 bp, 10 predicted proteins | sample SalPonC_black_MG_FD_78174 | JGI IMG/M metagenome (GOLD analysis project Ga0102943, IMG submission 78174) | Salt pond soil microbial communities from South San Francisco under conditions of wetland restoration - Salt Pond MetaG... | ecosystem: Environmental > Aquatic > Marine > Intertidal zone >...
CGTGACGGACGGGACCCGTGCGGCCCGGCTGACGGGCGGCTCGGTGCTGATGACCAAGGCGACGGCCGTGGGCTGCGCGCTGACCGGAATCGCAGGCGCCTTTCTCGCGGGCGAGGACGACCCCTTCGAGGGCGTGATCGCCGCGCTGGCGAGCTTCAAGGCCGCCGGCGCGGGTGCGGCCGAGGGCGCGGACGGGCCGGGCAGCTTCATGCCGCGCTTCATGGATGCGCTCGCGGCGCTCGACGCCGCGGCGGTGGACGGGCGCACGGCCCGCGCCGCGGCATGAGCGACCTCTCGGTCTATCTGGTGCTCGACGCCGGGATGTGCGGCGCGCGCGGGCTGGCGGAGACCGCGCGCGCCGCCGTCGCGGGCGGCGCGACCGCGGTGCAGCTGAGGCTCAAGGACGCGCCGACGGAGGCGGTGATCGAGGCCGGGCGCGCGGTGCGGGCGGCGCTCGCCGGGTCCGGGGCGCTGTTCGTGGTCAACGACGACGTGGCGGCGGCGGCGGCGCTGGGGGCGGACGGCGTGCATGTCGGGCAGGGCGACATGCCGCCGGCCGAGGCGCGGGCGGCGATCGGGCCGGGGCGGTTGCTGGGGCTTTCGGTCGAGACCGAGGCGCAGGCGGCGGCGGCCGATCCGGCGGTGGTGGACCACGTCGGCGCCGGGCCGGTCTTCGCGACGGGCACCAAGGCCGACCACGCGCCGCCGGTGGGGATGGACGGCCTCGCGGGGATGGTGCGGGCGGCGCGGGTCCCCTCGGTCGCGATCGGCGGGCTGTCGGCCGCGTCGGCCGGGGACGCGGTGCGCGCCGGCGCGGCGGGCGTCGCGGTGGTCTCCGCGATCTGCGCGGCGGCGGACCCGGAGGCGGCGGCGCGTGAGATCGCGCGCGCGGTCCGGGAGGCGCGGGCATGATCCCGACGGCGCTGAGCGTGGCGGGCTCCGACCCCTCCGGCGGGGCCGGGATCCAGGCCGATCTGAAGACCTTCGCCGCCCTCGGCGTCTACGGCATGGCGGCGCTGACGGCGCTGACGGCGCAGAACACGCGCGGCGTCGGCGGGGTGGAGACGGTCTCGCCCGGCTTCGTCGCGCACCAGATCCGGGCGGTGCGCGAGGACGTGCGGGTGGACGCCGTGAAGCTCGGCATGATGGCGACGGCGGAGATCGCCGAGGCCGTCGCCGGGGCGCTGGAGGGGATCGCTGCGCCGGTGGTGCTCGACCCGGTGATGGTGGCGAAGGGCGGGGCGCCGTTGCTGGCCGACGCCGCGGTGGCGGCGGTGCGGGATCGGCTGCTGCCGATCGCGGCGGCGGTCACGCCGAACCTGCCGGAGGCGGCGCGGCTGCTGGAGGTCGCGCCGGCCGGGGACCGCGCCGGGATGGAGGCGCAGGCGCGGGCGCTGCTGGCGCTGGGGCCGCGGGCGGTGCTGCTGAAGGGCGGGCACCTCGAGGGGGCCGAGAGCCCGGACCTTCTCGCGGCCGAGGGCCGGATGGTGTGGCTGGAGGGCGCGCGGGCGCCGACGCGGAACACCCACGGCACCGGCTGCACGCTGTCTTCGGCGCTTGCGGCGCATCTCGCCCGCGGCTTGGCGACCGAGGACGCGGCCCGCGCCTCGAAGCGCTGGCTCGAGGGGGCGCTGCGCGCGGCCGACGCGCTCGGCGTCGGGGGGGGAGTCGGGCCGGTGGATCATCTCTGGGAGCGGCGGGGCTAGGCGCCCCTCGCGGCCGCCCTCGGGCGGTCGCGGCCGGCGAAGGGGGGTCGATCCCCCCTTCGCCGGCGCCCCCCTCGGAGGTGGCGGAGGTCCCCCGGGCATCGAGGCCGGGTCGTCGACGCGCCGCCGCCGGCGTGGCGGAGGCGGACCGGCGCCGCCGGCGTGCGGTCGGCGCGCGATGCCGCGACGGGGCGCGCGATCGCCCTTGTCCGCCGCGCCGCGACGGATAGGCTCTCCGGCGACGCCTCGGCGGGAGAGAGGCGGGCCGAGGGAGGACGAGGGAGAGCCATGCGCCATCACGACTGGCTGCACCATCATGCGCGCGCGACGCCGGGCCGGCCCTGCTGGACCGATCTGCATTCGGGCCGCCGCTTCACCTTCGCCGAGGCCGAGCGGCGCGTGCGCCGGCTCGCCGACCATCTGCAGAACGCCTGCGGGGTGGAGAAGGGCGACCGTGTCGCCGTGCTGGCGATGAACTCGACCGACGTGATGGAGGTGCATTCGGCCTGCGCCAAGCTCGGCGCGATCTGCCTTCTGATGAACTGGCGGCTGGCGGCGCCGGAGCTCGACTTCATCATGTCGGACGCCGAGCCGAAGGCGCTGATCCACGACGTCTCGACGCGCGAACTGGTCGCGGCGATGACCGAGCGGGCGCTGCACGAGATCGAGACGACGGGGGCCGGCGAGCCCTCGCCCTACGAGGACGCGATCGCGGCGTCGAACGGCGATGTGCGGATCTGCGAGGGGCTGACGCTCGATGACCCGTGGACGATCATGTACACCTCCGGCACCACGGGCCGGCCGAAGGGCGCGCCGCAGACCTACGGCATGACGCTGATCAACACGATCAACGCCGGGCCGAGCATCGGGCTCACCTCGGCCTCGGTCGGGCTGACCCTGCTGCCCCTGTTCCACACCGGCGGGCTCAACACCTGGACGACGCCCCTGCTGCATCACGGCGGGCACTCGCTGATCATGCGCAGCTTCGATCCGGGGCGGGCGCTCGAGCTCATCTCGGACCCGGAGGTCGGGATCACGCACTTCCTCTGCGTGCCGGCGAACTACCTGTTCATGAGCCAGCATCCGGATTTCGAGACCTCCGACTGGTCGCGCGTCGTCTCGGCCAATGTCGGCGGAGCGCCGACGCCGAAGCCGCTGCTGGAATTCTACGCCGCGAGGAAGGGGATCTCGATCCGCCAGGGCTTCGGGATGACCGAGACCTCGCCCGCCGTCAGCATCCAGGATCCGGAGACGGCGCTGGAGAAGCCCGGCTCGGCCGGCCGGCCGGTGCTGCACGGCGAGCTGAAGATCGTGCGCGAGGACGGGACCGAGGCGGAGACCGACGAGGTCGGCGAGCTCTGGGTGAAGGGGCCGAACATCACGCCGGGCTACTGGAAGCGCCCCGACGCGAACGCGAAGGAGTGGGTCGACGGGTGGTTCCGCACCGGCGATGCCGCGCGGCTCGACGGGGACGGCGATCTCTGGATCGTCGACCGCTGGAAGGACATGTACATCTCCGGCGGCGAGAACGTGTATCCGGCCGAGGTCGAGAGCGCGATCTTCGCGCTGGAGGGCGTGGCCGACGCCGCGGTGATCGGCGAGCCGGACGAGAGATGGGGCGAGGTCGGCGTCGCCTGCGTGGTGCGGGCCGAGGGCGCCGCGATCACGGAGGAGGACGTGATCGCGCACTGTCAGGGCCGGCTGGCGCGCTACAAGATCCCCAAGCGGGTCGCCTTCCTCGACGTGCTGCCGAGGAACGCCACCGGCAAGGTGCTGAAACGGGAGCTGCGCGGGGCGGTGTGACCGCCGGCGCGTCTTGGGAGGATCCCTCATGCCCTACGATCTCGTCCCCGATGCGCGGGCGCTTGCCGACGCCGCGCGCGGCTTCGCGCGGGACGTCGCCGCGCCCCTCGCCGCGCGCTGCGAGCGCGAGCGCACGCATGACCGCGCGCTGTTCCGGGAGGCCGCGGCGCTCGGCCTGACGGCGGTCCAGACGCCGCGGGAGATGGGCGGGCTCGGCCTGCCCTTCGCGGCCCGCGCGGCGGTGGCCGAGGCGCTGGGCGAGGCCTGCTGGGGCGTCGCGATGGCGGTGATCAACACGCACAACGCCGCCTTCCGGCTGGCGCGGATGGCGGGCGGCGATCTGCGCGGGCGGCTGCTGCCGGGCCTGCTCTCGGGCGAGCTCGTCGGCTGCACGGCGATGACGGAGCCGCATGCGGGTTCCGATTTCGCGGCGCTGAGGACCACGGCGCGGCGGGACGGGGACGGCTGGCGGTTGGACGGCGAGAAGGCTTGGGTGGTCAATGCGGCCCATGCCGACGTGATCGTCGTCTTCGCGCAGACCGGGGAGATCGGCGACGCCAAGGGCGTGGCCGGCTTCGTGGTGGAGACGGCGGGGGAGGGCGCGCGCGTCGCGACGGGCGGCGGCTTCGCCGGGCTGCACGCCATGGGCCTCGGCGGGCTGGTGCTGGAGGGCTACCGCGCGCCGGAGGAGGCGCTGATCCTGCCGCCGGGCGGCGCCTTCCGGCAGGCGCTGGAGGACGTGAACGGCGCGCGCGCGCATGTCGCCGCGATGTGCTGCGGGATGCTGGAGAGCGCGCTGGCGGAGGCGACGGCCTACGGGCGCGAACGGCACGCCTTCGGCAAGCCGCTGGCGGCGCATCAGGATTGGCGGCGGACGCTGGCGCGGGCGGAGGCGGACCTCGCCGCCGCGCGGCTGACGGTGCGCGAGGCGGCGCGGGCGATCGACGCGGGCGAGGACGCGCAGCTTCCGGCGGCGACCGCGAAGCTGGTGGCGGTGGAGACCGCGGCGCGGCATCTGCCGGCGGCGGCGCACGCGATGGGGGCCGCGGGCCTCGGCGAGGATTCGCGGATGGCGCGCCATCTTCTGGGCGTGCGGGGGGCGGCGCTGGCGGACGGCTCGACGGAGATGCTGCTGGAGCGCGTCGCGCGGCTTTCGCGAAGCGTCTGACGCCGCTCGCATACCTCTGCATACCGTGGCGTCACCCGTTTCGTTTCGGGGACCTTCGCTCTTGCGCCATGGGTTGGCGGGCGTATTGTCCGCCCGAATCCGGGCCGCGGAACGAGCCGCGGCGTCAATGATCTCAAGGGGAGGAAGGCCGTGTCCGACGTGGTCTCCTATGCGCGCGAGGGCGACGTCGCCGTCGCGACGATCGACAATCCGCCGGTGAACGCCCTGAGCCACGCGGTGCGCTCGGGCCTCTGGGAGGCGGTCGAGCGGTTCGGATCGGACGACGCCAAGGCGCTGGTGATCCACTGCGCGGGACGCACCTTCCTCGCCGGGGCGGACATCTCCGAGTTCGGCAAGCCGCCGAGGGATCCGGGGCTGCCGGAGCTCTGCTGGCTGATCGAGAGCCAGGAGAAGCCGGTGGTGGCGACGCTGCACGGGACGCCGCTGGGCGGCGGGCTCGAGGTCGCGCTCTCGGCCCATTACCGCGTCGCCCAGCCGGGCACGCGGGTCGGGCTGCCGGAGGTGCATCTCGGGCTGCTGCCGGGCGCCGGCGGCACCCAGCGCCTGCCGCGCGTGGCGGGCGCCGAGGCGGCGCTGGAGATGATCACCTCCGGCCGCCACGTCCCGGCGGACGAGGCGCACGCCAAGGGCATCCTCGACGACGTCGTCGCGAACGAGGATCCGCGGCAGGCCGGGATCGACTTCGCGAAGCGCCTGATCGCCGAGGGCAAGGGCCCGCGGCGCACCAGGGAGATGGACGTCCGGGGCGCCTCCGACGAGCTCTTCAGGAGCTGGGAGGAGAAGATCGCGAAGGCCGCGAAGGGCCAGAAGTCGCCGCTCTGGTGCGTCAAGGCGGTCGCCGCCTCGACCCAGCCGATCGAGGAGGGGCTGAAGCGCGAGCGCGAGCTGTTCGCCGAGCTGCACGACGATCCGCAGCGCGCCGCGCTGGTGCACGCCTTCTTCGCCGAACGCGCCGTCGCCAAGGTGCCGGAGGCCAGGGCCGAGCCGCGCAAGCTCGAGACCATCGGCGTCATCGGCGGCGGCACCATGGGCGCCGGCATCACCACGGCCGCTCTGCAGAACGGCTTTTCCGTGGTCATGGTCGAACGCGACGAGGACAGCCTGCGCCGCGGCGAGGGCAACGTCCGGTCGAACTTCGCCTCCTCCGTCGCCAAGGGCCGCATGACGCAGGCCGCGCTCGACGCGCTGATCTCGGAGAAGTGGACGGGTGCGACGGAATACGACGCGCTCTCGGACTGCGACCTGATCATCGAGGCGGTGTTCGAGACGATGGCCGTCAAGAAGGAGGTCTTCGCCGAGATCGACCGTGTGGCGAGGAAGGGCGCGGTGCTCGCCTCCAACACCTCCTACCTGAACATCGACGAGATCGCCGAGATCACCTCGCGCCCCGAGGACGTGATAGGGCTGCACTTCTTCTCGCCCGCCCACATCATGCGCCTGCTCGAGGTGATCGTCGGCGAGAAGTCGGACCCGACGGCCGTCGCCACCGGCTTCCTGCTCGCCAAGCGGCTGAAGAAGGTCGGCGTGCGCTGCGGCGTCTGCCACGGCTTCATCGGCAACCGCATCCTCGGCGCTTACATGAAGGCGGCGCAGATGATGGTGGAGGAGGGGGCCGACCCCTACCTCGTCGACGAGGCGGTGCGCGAGTTCGGCTATCCGATGGGGCCGTTCCAGATGGGCGACCTCGCCGGGCTCGACATCGGCTATCTCTCCCGCCGCGATCAGGACGCCACGCGCGATCCGGAGGAGCGCTATTCGGCCGGCTTCCTCGACCGGATGTACGAGCAGGGCTGGATCGGCCAGAAGGCGGGCAAGGGCTTCTACGTCTACGAGGGCGGCGCGCGTTCCGGCCCGCCGAATCCCGAAGTGGCGGCGATGATCGAGGAGGAGCGCCGCCGCCTCGGCGTCAACGCGCGCCCCTTCGAGAAGGAGGAGATCATGCGCCGCTACGTCGCGGCGATGGTCAACGAGGCGGCGAAGGTGGTGGGCGAGGGCATCGCGCTGCGCCCGCTCGACGTCGACATGGCGAGCGTCTTCGGCTACGGCCATCCGCGCTGGCGCGGCGGCCCGATGCACTACGCGGACCAGGTCGGGCTCGAGAACATCCTCGACGACGTCAAGGAATTCGCGAAGGAGGATCCGCGCTTCTGGCAGCCGGCCCCCCTTCTGGAGACACTGGTGGCCGAGGGCCGCAAGTTCGAGGATCTGAACAATGCGTGAAGCCGTCATCGTCTCGACCGCCCGCACCCCGATCGGCAAGGCCTATCGCGGCGCCTTCAACGACACCCAGGCCCAGCAGCTCGGCGGGCACGCGATCCGCGAGGCGGTGAAGCGCGCCGGGATCGAGGGGGCCGACGTCGAGGACGTGGTGATCGGCGCCGCGATCCAGCAGGGCTCCACCGGCGGCAACGTCGCGCGCCAGTGCGCGATGGCGGCCGGTCTGCCGACCGGCGTCGCGGGCATGAGCCTCGACCGTCAGTGCGCCTCCGGCCTGATGGCGATCGCGACGGCCGCGAAGCAGATCGTCGACGACGGGATGGAGGTCGCGGTCGGCGGCGGGCTGGAGAGCATCTCTCTGGTGCAGAACCAGAACATGCGCACCGATCGCGGCAAGGACCCGAAGCTCGTGGAGGAGATCCCGAGCCTCTACATGACCATGCTCGAGACCGCCGAGATCGTGGCCGAGCGCTACGGCGTCAGCCGCGACGCGCAGGACGAGTTCGCGCTCAGCTCGCAGCAGCGCACGGCGGCCGCGCAGCAGGCCGGGCGCTACACCGACGAGATCGCGCCGATGCCGACCACCATGATGGTGCAGGACAAGGAGACGGGCGAGATCTCCACCAAGCAGGTCACGCTCGAGCTCGACGAGGGCAACCGGCCGACCACCACGCTCGAGGGGCTGCAGAGCCTGAAGCCGGTGTTCAAGGACGGTCAGACCATCGCCGAGGGCAGGTACATCACGGCGGGCAACGCCAGCCAGCTCTCGGACGGCGCCTCGGCCTCGGTGCTGATGGAGGCCAAGGAGGCGGAGCGTCGCGGGCTGACCCCGCTCGGCGCCTATCGCGGCATGATGGTCGCGGGCTGCGATCCGGACGAGATGGGCATCGGGCCGGTCTTCGCGGTGCCGAAGCTGCTGGAGAAGCACGGCCTCAAGGTCGAGGACATCGACCTCTGGGAGCTGAACGAGGCCTTCGCGTCCCAGGCGCTCTACTGCCGCGACCGGCTCGGCATCGATCCGAACAAGCTGAACGTCGACGGCGGCGCGATCTCGATCGGCCATCCCTACGGCATGTCGGGCGCGCGCATGACCGGCCACATCCTGATCGAGGGCAAGCGCCGGGGCGCCAAGTGGGGCGTCGTGACCATGTGCGTCGGCGGCGGCATGGGCGCTGCGGGCCTGTTCGAGATCTTCTGAGACGACGCGCCGCTGGGCGGAGCGACGGTTTCGGTGCATATCGAAACCGACGCACCCCGGACGGAAGGGAGGACGAGATGGACCTGAGCTACACCCCCGAGGAGAAGGCCTTCCAGGAGGAGGTCCGCGAGTTCCTCCGGACCAAGCTGCCCAAGCGCCTCGCCGACAAGGTCAAGACCGGCAAGCGCCTGACCAAGGCCGACATGGAGGAGTGGCACGCCATCCTCCACGCCAAGGGCTGGCTCGCGCCGAACTGGCCGAAGGAGTACGGCGGCGCCGAGTGGACCGCGGTGCAGAACCACATCTTCGACGTCGAGGGCAACATCGCCGGCGCGCCGCGCGTGGTGCCCTTCGGCATCAACATGCTCGGCCCGGTGCTGCTGGCCTTCGGCTCGGAGGAGCAGAAGAGGCACTACCTGCCGCGCATCCTCGACGGCACCGACTGGTGGTGCCAGGGCTATTCCGAGCCCGGCGCCGGCTCCGACCTCGCCAGTCTCAAGACCACCGCGGTGCGCGAGGGCGACCACTACGTCGTCAACGGCCAGAAGACCTGGACCACGCTCGGCCAGCACGCGGACTGGATCTTCTGCCTCGTGCGCACCTCGAAGGAGGGCAAGCCGCAGGAGGGGATCAGCTTCCTGCTGATCGACATGAACACCCCCGGCGTCGAGGTCCGTCCGATCATCCTTCTCGACGGCGAGCACGAGGTGAACGAGGTCTGGCTGACCGACGTCAAGGTGCCGGTCGAGAACCTCGTCGGCGAGGAGAACAAGGGCTGGACCTACGCCAAGTATCTCCTCCAGCACGAGCGGGTCGGCATCGCCAACGTCGGCGCCTCGACCGCGGCGATGGGCCATCTGAAGGACATCGCCGGCAAGCAGACCAAGCACGGCCGGCCGTTGCTGGACGATCCCTACTTCGCCGCCAAGATGGCGCGGATCGAGATCGACCTCGAGGCGATGAAGACCACCAACCTTCGGGTCCTCTCCGAGGCCAAGAAGGGCGGCTCGCCGGGGATCATGTCCTCGATGCTGAAGATCAAGGGCTCGGTCATCCGCCAGGAGATCAACGCCCTGACGCGCGAGGCGCTGGGACCGTGGGCGCTGCCCTACGTCTCGGAGGCCCTCGACGAGGGGTCCAACGTGCCCGCGATGGGTCCGGACTACGCCAACGGCGTCGCGTCGGAGTACTTCAACCACCGCAAGATCTCGATCTACGGCGGCTCCAACGAGATCCAGCGCGGCATCATCGCCAAGGCGGCGCTGGGGCTCTGAGCCCCGCGCCATGAGACGACCGACCGCCGCCGCGCCCCGCCGGGGCGCGGCGGCGGCGCTCAGGGGAGAGGACGGATGGACTTCGAGCACACCGAGGACCGGCGGATGCTGGCCGACACGCTGCAGCGCTTCATGGCGGACCGGTACACCATGGAGACGCGCATGAAGGCGGCGGAGTCGGAGGACGGCTTCGATCGGGAGATCTGGGCGCAGCTGGCCGAGCTCGGCGTGATCGGGGCCCTTCTGCCCGAGGAGGCCGGGGGCTTCGGCGGCGCGGGCTTCGACCTGATGGTGGTGTTCGAGTCGCTCGGCCGCGCCCTTTCGGTCGAGCCGGCGCTGGCGACGGGCGTGCTCGGCGCCGGGCTGATCGCGGAGCTCGGCTCCGAGGGTCAGAAGGCCCAGCTCGAGGACGTGATCGCCGGAACGCGGCTGCTGACGCTGGCGCATGGGGAACCGGAGGCGCGCTACGATCTCGCCTGGGTCTCGACGAAGGTGGAGGGCGGCAAGCTCACGGGCCGCAAATGCGTGGTCCCGAACGCCGGGACGGCGGACATGCTGGTGGTCTCGGCCCGGAGTTCCGGCGAGGTGACGGACGAGGACGGGATCTCGCTCTTCCTCGTCGATCCGAAGGCCGACGGCGTGACGATCCGCGAGGCGCCCTCGGTCGACGGCGGGCGCGTCGCGGACGTGTTCCTCGACGGCGCGCCGGGCGAGCCGCTCGGTTCGGAAGGCGGGGCCTGGCCGGCGCTCGAGACGGCGGCGGCGCGGGCGACCCTCGCGCTTTCCGCCGAGGCGCTGGGCGCGATGTCGGTCTGCCATGAGCTGACGGTGGATTACTCCAAGCAGCGCAAGCAGTTCGGCCGCCCGATCGGGACCTTCCAGGCGCTCCAGCACCGCATGGTGGACATGGGCGTGGAACTGGAGCAGGCGCGCTCGGCGGTGATCAACGCCGCCGGGCGGCTTGAGCAGGACCGCAAGACGCGGGAGATGCAGATCTCCGCCTGCAAGAACATGATCGGCCGGGCGGGCAAGCACGTCGCGGAGGAGACCATCCAGATCCACGGCGGCATCGCCATGACCTGGGAGTACGCCGTCGCCCATTACGCCAAGCGCGTGATCATGATCGACCACCAGTTCGGCGACGCCGATCATCATCTGGAGCGCTTCATCCGGCTGTCGCGGGCCGCCTGAAGCGCGGCTTCGAGGTCGGGCGTCGATACGGGCCCGGGCGGCGACGCCCGGGCCTTCCTGCGTCCCGCCGCGCGTTCGCGGGCGTCGCGGCGCCGGAAGGCGCCGGCCGGCCGCGAAGTCAGGCCCCCTCGCCCATGTAGCCGCCGAGCTCGCAGATCACCCTCCACTCCGCTTCCGTCACCGGCTGCACCGAGAGGCGGGTGTTGTTGACGAGGACCATGTCGGAGAGGCGCGGCTCGGCCTTGGCCTGCTCCAGCGTCACCGGCTCTGGGAACGGGGCGACGGCCTCGACGGTCACGCAGTCCCAGCGGGGATCGTCGGTGGTGGGGTCGGGCGCGCTCTCGGCCACGACCCTCACGACGCCCATGATCCGCTTCTCCTTCACGGAGTGATAGAAGAAGCCGAGGTCGCCGACCCGCATCGCGCGCATGTTGTTGCGGGCCTGGTAGTTGCGGATGCCGTCCCACGGCTCGCCTTCGTCGCCCTTGGCGACCTGATCGTCCCAGGACCAGGTCTCGGGCTCGGTCTTGAACAGCCAGTGGCGCATCTCTCGGGCCTCCCCCCTCCGCGGTCTTCCGGGCGTGATAGGGCGCGGGCGGGGCTTGGGGAAGGGGGGCGCGACGTGCGACCCTGTCCGAGCGGGGCGACGGAGGGCGCGATGGGGCCGACGGGACAGCAGATCACCTTTCTCTACACCGACGACCTGCCTCGCATGGTCGGCTTCTATCGCGACGCGCTGGGGCTGCGCCCGGTGATCGACCAGGGCGCGGCGGTGATCTTCCAGGTGAACGAGGGCGCGTATCTGGGGGTCTGCGACCTGCCGCATCGGCCGCGCGGGACCGACGGGGTGATGGTGACCTTCGTGCGCGAGGTGGACGCGGAATACGAGCGGCTGAAGGCGCTCGGCGTCGCGTTCGAAGGCCCGCCGGGCCTGCTGATGGGCGGGACCGTCTACGCCGCCTTCTTCCGCGATCCGGAGGGCTATCACCTCGAGATCCAGGAGTTCCGCAACCCGGACTGGGACCGGCTGTTCGCGGCCGGGGGCTGAGGCGCGCCGCGCTCGGCCCGCCAACTCGCCGACGAGACGCCGGCGATCGACGGCGGTGCGACTCGGATCGAGGATCGCGGGACGCGAGGTCGGCGTGCGGGTTTCGTTTCTCCTCGCCGAACGGCTGTTCCTCGGGGTCGGTGATCGTTCCCGCGAACGGGGCTGGTCCAACCTCGCTTCAGGTCACGGGGGGCATGGCGAGGCGGTTCCCATGGTCCACCGACCACCTGTTCCGC
>Ga0102943_1002100_pt1 | contig 11859 bp, 7 predicted proteins | sample SalPonC_black_MG_FD_78174 | JGI IMG/M metagenome (GOLD analysis project Ga0102943, IMG submission 78174) | Salt pond soil microbial communities from South San Francisco under conditions of wetland restoration - Salt Pond MetaG... | ecosystem: Environmental > Aquatic > Marine > Intertidal zone >...
AAAACTGTCTTCCCTGCTGGGGGTGCCGGTGGTGCCCATGGTGGCCCGGACCGGCAAAGGCAGAGCGGATCTGCTCAAAACCGTGGCAACCCACGCCAAAACCCGGACCCAACCATTGCAGATCTCCTACGGAAGGGACATAGACGAAACCCTGGATGCGATGGTGGAAAAGATCTCTTCTGAACATTTTCTGACCGACCGATACCTTCCCCGGTGGGTGGCCCTGAAATACCTGGAAAATGATGTGCAGATCCTGGAAATGGGAAAAGAAGAACATCCACAGGTGGATGCCTGGCTGTCATCAAAGGCCAGGAAATTGACCCATCACCTGGATACCACCCTGGACACCCACCCGGAAGGCATGATTGCCGACCAGCGCTACGGGTTCATTACTTCCATCCTCAAGCAGGGGGTGATGACCTGTTTTCGGGACAAAAACCGGATAGAAACTTCTGACAAAATTGACAAAATCGTCACCCACCGGTTCCTGGGGCCCATGCTCATGGTGGCCGTCCTCATGGGGTTGTATCAGTTCACCTTTGCCTACAGTGCGGTGCCCGTGGGATGGTGTGAGGAATTTTTCGGCTGGCTTGCAGGCAAGGTGGACGGCCTGTTTACCGATGGACTGCTCAAATCCCTTGTGATTTCCGGCATCATTGACGGGGTCGGCGGGGTATTGGGATTTGTGCCGTTGATCATGTTCATGTTTCTGGGGATATCCTTTCTGGAGGATACCGGGTATCTGGCCCGGATGGCATTCATGCTGGACAGGATTTTCCGGCTGTTCGGCCTCCATGGTGCCTCGGTCATGGCCTTTATCGTCTCCGGCGGCATTGCCGGGGGCTGTGCCGTTCCCGGTGTCATGGCAGCCAGGACCCTCAAATCTCCCAAAGAAAGGCTGGCCACCCTGCTCACCGTGCCTTTCATGAACTGTGGTGCCAAACTGCCGGTGTACGCCCTGCTGGTGGCGGCATTTTTCAGTGAGAACCAGGCCCGGGTCATGCTCATCATCACCCTGATTTCCTGGGTGGGGGCCCTGCTGGTGGCAAAACTGCTGCGGTCCACGGTCATACAGGGGCCGGCCACCCCCTTTGTGATGGAACTGCCCCCCTACCGGCTGCCCACCTTCAAGGGGCTGGCCATCCATACCTGGGAACGGACCTGGCAGTATATCAAAAAAGCGGGCACCGTGATCCTGGGGATTTCCATTATCTTGTGGGCCATGATGACGTTTCCCCAGCTGGACACCCCCAAAAAGGCTGATGCTGGACCGGCAGGCATCCAGCAGGCGGCGGCTCAGAAAACAGGTGAAGATCATGTGGTACAGGCTTCCGCAGCCTTGAAGCATTCCATTGCCGGCCGTCTGGGAACGTTTCTGGAGCCTGTGACCCGCCTGGCCGGGTTTGATTGGCAGACCAATATTGCCCTGGTCGGGGGATTTGCCGCCAAAGAGGTCGTGGTGTCCACCCTGGGAACCGCCTATTCTCTGGGAGATGTGGACCCGGAAGATGCCGGGTCTTTGTCTGAGCGGCTGCAGTCAGCCCCTGGATGGGGACCCGTCACCGCCTTCAGCCTGATTCTGTTCACCATTTTTTACTCTCCGTGTTTTGTTGCCGTGGTCTGCATTGCCAAAGAAGCCGGTTCATGGAAATGGGGGGCCTTTTCCATGGTGTTCAACACCATTTTGGCCCTTGGGGTGTCCATCGCGTTTTTCCAGACCGCCACCTGGGTCATGTCATGATCATGGTATAAATTTTGCTGTAATGTCGCTTATTGTTGCTGTTTGGGTTGTCATGGGGAAAAACAATATTATAGTATGAATATTATTGACAGCAAATCCAATGCACAACAGAGGTGTTATATGACCGAGGAAAACAGACCCGTTACCCCTGAAATAGTGAATGGTGACGGTGAAGCGGAAACAGAAAGCACGGAAAAAAATCAAAGCGCCGGTGGACAGCTTATCCGGCAGAGCCATAAACCGGATATTCTGTATATCGTGCCCATAACCGGACGCCCCCATCTGCCGGCCCAGGTGCAGCCGCTGGTGGTCAGCAAACAGCGGTGGGAAAAAACCCTGGTCAAGGCGGCCAATGATTCCCACAGCCTGCTGGGGCTCAGCTATTTGTCTGAAGTCAAAAACAAATATGTATACAAGGAAGATTTTCCTGAAGTCGGTTGTGTGGTGCGGATGCTCAACATGGTGGATGTGGATGACAATATCCAGTTCATTGCCCAGGGCCTGGAACGGTTTAAAATCAAGAAGTTTTTGTCTGACAAACCCCCTTTTGTGGTCCAGGTGGAGTATTTCAAACCCCTGAAGGAGGATGAAGACAAGCTTAAAGCCTATGCAATTTCCATTATTAGTTCCATCAAACAGCTGCTGTCGTTGAATCCGTTGTATTCAGAAGAACTCAAACAGTACCTGGGCCGGTTCAGTCCGGATCAGCCCTCTCCGTTGACCGATTTTGCCGCCGGTATTACCACGGCATCCGGGGATGTGCTCCAGGAGATCCTGGAAACCGAATCGGTCATGGAGCGCATGAAGCAGGTGCTCATGCTGCTGCAGAAGGAAATTGAAATTGCCAAGCTCCAGACCCAGATCCGCAAGGATATCAATACCCAGGTGGATGAGAACAAGCGCAAGTTTTTCCTCAAGGAACAGCTCAAGGCCATCCAGAAAGAACTGGGGATGCAGAAAGATGACAAAACCTCGGATGTGGACCGGTTCAAACAACGATTTGAAGCACTTGATCCGCCCGAAGAGGTGGCAAAACGCTTTGAAGAAGAGATTGAAAAACTGTCAGTACTGGAAACCGGTTCTGCGGAATACGGGGTCACCAGAAACTATCTGGACTGGGTAACCGCCTTTCCCTGGGGGGTGTACTCCGAGGATAACATAGACATTGAACGGGCGGAACAGGTGCTGGACCGGGACCATGCAGGTCTGTCAGATGTCAAGGAAAGGATTATCGAGTTCTTTGCCGCCGGTGTTTATAAAAAAGATGTCTCCGGTTCCATCATATTGTTTGTGGGCCCGCCAGGCGTGGGCAAAACCTCCATTGGCAAGTCCATTGCCGAGGCCCTGGGCCGCAAGTTTTACCGGTTCAGTCTCGGCGGGATTCGGGATGAGGCGGAAATCAAGGGGCACCGCAGAACCTATGTGGGGGCCATGCCCGGTAAAATGGTCCAGGCCTTGAAGGATTCCAAAGTGGCCAATCCGGTGATCATGCTGGATGAGGTGGACAAGATCGGGATCTCTTATCAGGGAGACCCGGCATCCGCACTGCTGGAGGTGCTGGATCCGGAGCAGAATGCCGAATTTTTAGACCATTATCTGGACCTGCGCATCGATCTGTCCAAGGTGTTGTTCATCTGTACGGCCAATACCCTGGACACCGTTCCCGGTCCACTGCTGGACCGCATGGACAAGATCAACCTGTCCGGATACATCACCCGGGAAAAAATTGAAATCGCCAGAAAACACCTGTGGCCCAAGCTGCTCAAACGCAATAAAGTGGCCGCCACCACCATCACCATCACCGATCCCACCATCCGCCATCTGATTGAAGGATATGCCAGGGAAGCAGGGGTGCGGACGCTGGAAAAACTGCTCAACAAAATCATCCGTAAAAGTATTGTGACCATTTTAAAAGGGGAAAACGAAAAAGTGCGGGTGACCATCAAATCCCTGGAAAAATTCCTGGGTCTTCCGGTCTTTAAAACGGAAAAACAGATGCAGGGAGTAGGCATTGCCACGGGTCTTGCCTGGACTACACTGGGCGGGGTCACCCTGTCCATGGAGGCGGTGAAGGTGCATGAAAAAGGCTCGGGCATCAAGCTGACCGGAAAACTCGGGGAGGTAATGCAGGAATCTGCCTCCATTGCCCTTTCCCATGTGCGGGCCAATGCCAAAGCCTTTGGCATTGATGCCGGGTATTTTGATGATGCCTTTATCCATCTGCATGTGCCGGAAGGGGCCACCCCAAAAGACGGGCCCAGTGCCGGCATCACCATTACCACAGCCCTTGTTTCTTTGGCCCGCAAAAAAGGGGTCTCACGTCCCCTGGCCATGACCGGTGAGATCACCCTCACAGGCAAGGTGCTGCCTGTGGGAGGGATCAAGGAAAAGATCATTGCGGCCAGAAGATCCGGCATCAATGAGGTCATCCTGCCGGAAGGCTGCATCAGTGAATTTAAAAAACTGCCGGATCATATCAAGGAAGGCATCGATTTTTCCTTTGTTAAACACTACAAAGAGGTATTCAAACAGGTGTTTGAGAAAAAGTAGACCGGATCTTTTCCCATTTTTGTTTGGGAATCTGGGCACCCACCACCTGGCAGACCTCGTATCCGCAGGCCGATGCCAGGGCCCCGCTTTTTTCAATGGAAAAGCCGTTGGCAATGCCGAAAAGAAATCCGGCAGCCCACAGGTCCCCGGCACCGGTGGTGTCTTTGGGGGGGCGATCGGTTTTTGCGGCAATCCTGGTGACAGTGTTATCGAATGATACACAACTGCCTCTTTTTCCCAGCTTCAACACCGCATATGTGACATGTTGCGACAGGGCGTCGATGGCTTTTTCTTCCTGTGTAAAACCGGTAAAGGCGGCAGCCTCATCTTCATTGGCAATGAGAATGTCCACATATTCCCGGATCACATCTCCCAGAATCGGGCGGCAGGCGTTCACCACCTCAAAACTGGCCAGGTCCAGGGCAACCAGAGAACCGGCTTTTTTGGCTGACTGCACCGATGCCATCAGCAAATCAGGGTTGAACAGCAGGTAGCCTTCAATGATGGATATGGCGGTATCTGTAAACAGGTCCGGTGTGATACGGGCCGGGTCCATTTCTGTGGATGCCCCCAGATAGGTGAACATGGACCGCTGGGCATCCGGCGTAATTACGGAGATAACACTTCCGGTGGGAGAGGAAGACAGGGTCAGCACCGGTTCCACCCGGGCTGACCGCAAAGCGTCTTCAAAAAGGATGCCGAAATTGTCCTGTCCCCTTCTGCCGATGAACCTGGCAGCCCCCCCCAGCCGGCCCACGCCTATGATGGTGTTGCACGCAGCACCCCCTGGAACGACCACAGGGGGCACATCGGTTTTTGCCAGGATATGGTCAATGTCAGCCGCCTCCACCAGGGTCATGCCCCCTTTTTTTTTGTCCAGCATGTTGAGAAAATCATCGGTTTCATTGATGAGGATGTCCACCAGGGCGGATCCGACACCGGTAATGCGTTTGTTGTATTGTTGTGTCACAGGATATCTCCAGATTTTTCAAAAAAGTTGTTTTGGTTGCCCCAGCATAGAAAATCCCGGGCCGTTGTCAAGGGTTTTCTGAGGGTCTTAACAAAATATGAACATATATTGATATATTTCTGGATAGCTATTGACAAATGATGAAACAGCCGGTATAAAGAAATTTTTTCCATTACTGCAGATAACCAAATACATGCACACATGGCATAACCATTTTATCACTTTCATAAAAAGGAGCATGAAATGTCAGACAATTCCTCTTTTTTGTTTACATCTGAATCAGTTACCGAAGGCCATCCTGACAAAGTGGCAGACGCCGTATCAGACAGCATCCTGGATGCCATGATGGCAGAGGACAAACGCTGCCGGGTTGCCTGCGAAACCCTGGTGACCACAGGGCTTGCCATGGTGGCAGGAGAAATTACCACAGACTGCTATGTGGAGATCCCGGAAATTGTCAGAAACACCATCCGGGATATCGGGTATAATTCCTCCACCATGGGGTTTGACTGGAAGACCTGCTCTGTTATCACCAGCATTGACCATCAGTCTGCTGACATTGCCCAGGGCGTCAACGAAGGGACCGGCCTGCACAAGGAACAGGGGGCCGGGGACCAGGGGCTGATGTTCGGGTATGCCACCAATGAAACCGAAGAACTGATGCCCATGCCCATTCTGTTTGCCCACAAACTCACCAGGCGCCTGACCCAGGTCAGGAAAAACGGGGCGTTGGATTTTCTGCGGCCGGACGGCAAATCCCAGGTAACCATTGAATACAGAAACGGCAGGCCCCAGCGGGTGGATGCAGTGGTGGTTTCCACCCAGCATACCAATGATGTGACCTATGAGGATCTGAAAAATGCAGTGGTCAAGGAAGTGATCCAGAAAATTATTCCAGGCGAAATGATGGACGGTGATACCCGGTTTTTTGTCAATCCCACGGGTCGGTTTGTGATCGGCGGCCCCATGGGGGACTGCGGTCTGACCGGGCGCAAAATCATCGTGGATACCTATGGGGGCCAGGGTAGCCACGGGGGCGGGTGTTTTTCCGGAAAAGATCCCTCAAAAGTGGACAGAAGCGCTTCCTACATGGGGCGGTATGTGGCCAAAAACCTGGTGGCATCCGGCATTACCGACAAATGCGAAGTCCAGGTGGCATATGCCATCGGGGTGGCAGAACCGGTTTCTTTGATGGTGGATTTCATGGGTACCGGCAAAATTCCCGAGAAAAAAGCGGTGGAAATCGTCAAGCAGGTGTTTGACCTGAGACCGGCCGCTATTATCGAAACCCTTGACCTGCTGCGGCCCATTTACCGGAAAACCGCTGCATACGGCCATTTTGGGCGCAAAGACCCTGATTTTTCCTGGGAAAGAACAGACAGGGCAGACCAGATCCGGGAACTGGCCGGGCGCTAAAATAAATTCAGAAAATACAAGCAATCCCAAAAGGAGCTTACCCATGCTGCAGCAAACAAAAGACCCATCTTATATAGAACTTGATGTAAACTTGAAACACAAGGTCAAGGATATCAATCTTGCCGAAGAAGGGCGCAAGGACATGCAATTGTCTGAAAAAGAGATGCCGGGCCTCATGGCCATCCGGGAAAAATACGGCCCGGACAAACCCCTGAAGGGCATGAAAATCATGGGCAGCCTGCACATGACCATCCAGACGGCCATGCTCATCGACACCCTGTATGAACTGGGTGCTGACATCAGGTGGGCTTCCTGTAATATTTTTTCCACCCAGGACCATGCAGCTGCGGCCATTGCCGAAAAAGGCACTGCCGCTGTGTTTGCCTGGAAAGGGGAAACCCTGGAAGAGTTCTGGTGGTGTACGGAACAGGCCCTGCTCTGGCCCGATGGCTCCGGCCCGGACCTGATCGTGGATGACGGGGGTGACGCCACCTTGTTTGTTCACCAGGGGGTAAAGGTGGAAAAAGATCCTGCACTGCTGTCCCAGCCCGCCCACAGCCAGGACGAACGCTGTCTCATGGACCGTCTGCGGGTGTCCCAGGCACAGGATCCAAAAAAATGGACCCGCATTGCCGAAGCCATCAAAGGGGTGTCAGAGGAGACCACTACCGGTGTCAACCGGCTGTACCAGCTGGCCGCCAAAAACCAGTTGCTGTTTCCGGCCATCAATGTCAATGATTCGGTTACCAAGTCCAAATTCGACAACCTTTACGGGTGCAGAGAATCTTTGGCTGACGGCATCAAGCGGGCCACGGATGTGATGCTTGCCGGAAAAACCGTGGTGATTGCCGGATACGGGGATGTGGGAAAAGGGTGTGCCGCCTCCATGAAAGGGTATGGCGCCATTGTCCTGGTCACGGAAATCGACCCCATTTGTGCTCTGCAGGCAGCCATGGAAGGCTTTGAAGTGGTCACCATGGAACAGGCCGCTTCCCGGGGGGATGTGTTTGTGACAGCCACCGGGAATTATCATGTCATCAAAGGCGAACATATCGCTGAAATGAAAGATGAGGCCATCATCTGCAACATTGGCCATTTTGACAATGAAATCGAAATGGCCTATCTGACGGATAACCCCAAAGCCGAACGTATCAACATCAAACCCCAGGTGGACAAATGGGTGCTGGCATCAGGGCGGTCTGTCATTGTTCTGGCGGAAGGCCGCCTGGTGAACCTTGGATGCGCCACCGGCCATCCCAGTTTTGTCATGAGCAACAGCTTTTCCAACCAGACCCTGGCCCAGATAAAGCTGGCTTCGGAAAAACTGGAAAACAAGGTATATACCCTGCCCAAGGAGCTGGATGAGGAGGTGGCACGGCTGCATTTGAAAAATCTGTCCGTGACCCTGACCAGGCTGACCAGAGAGCAGGCAGAATATCTCGGGATTCCACAAAATGGTCCCTTTAAATCAGATCTTTACAGATATTGATGTTGTGGACTGTATGGTCTGTTAGACAGTGGTGTCAGCATTGTAATATCTGATTTCGGCTGTATGAACATGCCCTTTCTGCCAGGCAATGCCGCCCGGCAGGAAGGGTGTTTTTTTAGGAGCCTTTTTTTTCTTTCCAGAAATCGCGGCTTTCTTTGAGGATATCATCGATGTCATCATCCATCTTTGCGTTCTGGTCGTTGTCCTCTTCCAGATCCAGGGAGCCGAATTCCAGGCTGTCATCATCCAGGTCATCCCGGCCCAAATCAGTATCCTCAGTATGCGGGTCATCCAGATCATCCATATCACTGTCATCCAGATCTGTTTCCAGGCCTTCCAGAGAAACAGGTTCCGTATCTTCCTCTGGTTCCTGGTCAAGCGCTTCATGGTCAAGCGCTTCCTGGTCAAGCGGTTCCTGGTCAAGCGCCGTCCGGGAAAGGTCTTCACCGGCATCTGACTGCAGCGGTCTGGCATCCGGCGTTTCCAAAGATATGGGAGCGTTTTCAGGATCTTCAGACGCTGTCCGGTGGTGAGGCGTATCCGTGATATAGTTGCCCTGCCTGTCAAACAGAATGCTGCCGCGCATTTGAAGATCAAAATCCATGCGAAAGGCCACCTGGTTGTCATGCACCACTATCTGTCCACCCTTTGGCATAAGTGCTGTCTGCGCGATTTGATCAGCGATGATTTTTTTGACGGTTTCTGGATCAAGATTTTTCTGCACGGATGCAATCAGGTCATTCTCTCCGTTTTTAATGACTTGTGGATCAGTGATTTTCATGGATGGGCCTCCTTGCATCTAAATGTTGTAGGCAATATTGGCAAAACCGGGTTCAATGAATTTTTCCAGATCGATGATTTTTCCGATGTCCATTACATCATGCATGTACCGTTGAATTTTGTCCAGGTCGGCTGCCTCGGGATAAAGACCGTCCCAGCGGATGGCCTGGGGCTGGGAAAATACATTTTTCAGCACCTCCGGGTTGAGTCCCAGATTGCCCTGGGGATCCAGAAACGCCACTGCAATTTGCGCTGCCCGGCTTTTATCATCTTCAATATACTCACCCGTTTCCACCAGCAAAGATACAAATTCCCGGGCAGCATCAGGATGCTGCTGGATAAAATCCTCCTGCATGGCCACGATACAGCAGGGATGGTTGTCCCAGCTACTGGCAGAATAAAATTCCAGATCTCCCACCTGGGTGGCAATGGCTTTGGTGGCAACCGGTTCGGCCACCATGAAACCGGCCACGTCTTCGTTTTCCTTCATGATCTGGGGCATTTTCACAGGGGGGACCACCTCGAATCTTACATTGATGGCTTTTTTCCCGGGAACCCCGGGTTTGAGCCCCAGTTCCTTGAGGAATTTATGGGCCAGCATGTGGTGAATGGACATTTTATGGGGGATGTCCACCACCTTGTATTTGTAGAAACTCTGGAGTGAATCAAACCGGTGGTCATAGTGGCGGGATCTGACAAAAGTACTGCCGTTCTTGTGGGCAAACAATACCAGGCGGATGGGGGAATCGTAGGCAAACAGGTCCATGGCAATGGGCGCCAGTACAAACGCACAGTCGATTTCTCCGGATTCCAGTCCCTCCTGTATGGGGTTCCACCCGGCCTTCAGACTGGTGGTCAGATCAAAATACTGCGGTTCCACATCTCCGTTTTTGATTCTGTGTTTCAGTGCCCCCAAGGCCAGATGATCGGTGATCTGGATATGGGCCACATTCAGTTCCACCCGGTCACCCATGATGCTTCTTTGCTTTTTTCTGACGGCAGGCTGTGCTTTTTCACCGGAAAATGCGCGGTCAATGGCCCGGGCGATCTGGTCCTGGTCAAAGGGTTTGGGAACATGCCCATTGCCTCCGGCTTCCGTGATGGTAATCTGTTGTCCTTTGTCAGCCTGGGCTGTAGCCATGATAAACGGGAGGTCCCTGAATTCATCCAGTTTGCGCACTGCCTGCAAAAACTCCAGACCATCCATCTGGGGCATGTTCCAGTCGCTGATCACAAGATCGGGTTTTTCGGTTTTTACCTTTTCCAGTCCATCTGCACCGTTGTTTGCCATCACAAGGTTGGTATAACCGGCTTTGGTAAGGATCTGTTTGAACATGATACGCATGGTGCCTGAATCATCCGCCACAACAATTTTAATATCAGGGTTTACCGCCATTGAAACGCTCCTTAAGGTTATTGGGTATAATCGTTATATATTAGTAATAATTTCCGTGTGTATGCCATGACCAGCGCAACGTCTGCTGGAGTTTCTGGAACAGCCGGTCCAGACAAAATCCCAGGATGCCGATGGCAATGATCATGGCCATGAGTTTGTCATATGCCATGGTATCCCGCGCATCATTGATCAGGTATCCCAGACCGCTGGATACCCCCAAAAACTCTGCCGGTACCAGCACAATCCAGGCCACGCCCAGCGCCAGCCGCAGGCTTGTGAGCATATGGGGGATGGCAGATGGTATAACTATGGTCTTGATGAGCTGATAGCTGCCTGCGCCCTGGTTCATGGCCATTTTTATCCACCGGGGATTGATGTTGCGCACCCCGATGGCCGTGTTCAGTATTATAGGACAAACAGTGGCCATTACAATCAAAAAATATACGGCTGATTCAAAGCTGGCGAACAGGAGCAGGGCAATGGGCATCCAGGACAAAGGGCTGATCATGCGCACAAACTGGATGGCGGAATAGGACAGTCCCCGGATCATGGGATAAAATCCCACCAGAATACCCATGGGAATACCCAGAAAAGCAGCCAGGGATATGCCCACTACAATCCGCCGCAGGCTGGTGAATACCGACAGCCAGAACCGTTCATCTGCAAAGGCGGACATCAGGGCTTTGAAAGTGGGGCCTGGTAAAAATCCCTGGAAATGGCTGAACTGGGGCCGGGTAAACAGCAAATAAGAGACCAGTGCCCAGACAACAGCAAAAAGGGCAAGTCCCATCAGTTCATAGCGAAATCCCAATTTTGGGGGGGTGAAAATGACATTAAGGCCCATTTCTTTCGGGTTTCGGTATGTAGAGCGTTCAGTTGATTTCAACAGTCTCTTCTCTCGTATAGGGTAATGCCATTTGACAGTCGCAGAAGGGCGCCATCCCTCCCATTTCATCCATTGCCTGCAGTACGAACCGGTCATCCACCAGCTCGTTGATTGCCCGGCCGGTATCCAGCGCGGTTAAAAATGATGTATCTCCTTCCACCCGGGTGGTTTTCATCTGGTCGATGATGAACCGGGTGGCCGAGGGAAAGGGAAAGGGCTGAAAATCGATGCGCGGTACATTCCAGTCCGGATGCACCAGGTGTGCCGGATCAGGGGGGTCAAAAACCCTGCGCAGCACTTTTTGTGAAACCGGCAGATACCCCTCTCCGTCTCGGCTCAAAAGATGGGCCGTCTCTTTGGGATTTTTCCGGCACCAGGCCTGGGCACGGACAATGGCATTCATGGCTTTTTGCACCTTTACCGGATGGCGGTCAATGAATGGCTGGCCTGCAACAATGACACAACAGGGGTGGTTTTTCCATATATCTCCGGTATACCGCATGATCCTGGCTTTGAACCGCAGTTCAGCCAGTGCATTGAAAGGGTCTGCCATGATAAAGGCATCCAGCTTGCCGCCCAGAAGGGCGGTGGGCATGTCCGGAGGGGGCAGGATAAACAGGTTGACCTCATG
>Ga0102943_1002101_pt1 | contig 11855 bp, 6 predicted proteins | sample SalPonC_black_MG_FD_78174 | JGI IMG/M metagenome (GOLD analysis project Ga0102943, IMG submission 78174) | Salt pond soil microbial communities from South San Francisco under conditions of wetland restoration - Salt Pond MetaG... | ecosystem: Environmental > Aquatic > Marine > Intertidal zone >...
AGGGTCCAGATCAACAGGGATCACCGCCTGCACATCCAGTAAAAACTGCTGCCGGATCAGCAGCCGGATGCGGTCCCGGGCATTGTCATCCCAAATGGATGTCGGAACAAGCACTGCAGCCGGTGTGGGTGCCCCCACACCTGTATGGTCATTTTTACCGGTGCGGATCCGGGTGTTTTTTTCTGCTGTATCTGCCGTCCGGGAAGGCTGTTTTATGCACGCCTGTGCCGGGGCAGCAGGGCCTGGGCCGGTGCCGGAAAAGGTCTGCCCGTCATGTTGCGCGGTTGACCGCTCTGATTTGTTCACCGGCTGTTCTTTGAACCTGATATCCATGACCGGGGATTTCATGCGTACAACCAGGCGCCGGAAACGGGGCTGATGAAAATCATATTGTTCCAGCAGGGATTTCTGGGCATATCTGGCAGCCAGAATCAAAAACAGCCTGGGAACAATGGCATAAAAAACCATGCCAAAGCACAAAAACGGCCACCAGGAAACCAGATCTTCTGTGGCCAGAGAAGCCATACCCTGTTTGAGCAGGATCCTGGAGCCTTCAATCTGCTCCGGAGTCGGTCCGGCCAGGTGGTCCGGCACCCATGCGGCCCAGGGAAAAGCTACCAGGGACACAAGTTCATGCACAAAAGCCGGGGTGGAAATTACAGTGGACTGCCAGCCAAAAGCCACGTCAGTGACAGCCACCCGGAACAAGGTGGCCCCCAGCGCGCCAAAGGAAAAAAAGAGGGCAGACAGGGACAGCAGGATTACCAGGGGCCAGAAAAAAAGAAATCCGTATTCCTGCTTTCTGGTGCGGATGAAATAAAGGGCCGTATCCAGGCTGGCTTTACCTGCACTCCCTGGTAATCTGCCGGTTTTTTTCACAGACCGCTCCACAAACCTGGGCAGTACCTTGAATAAAAAACCCGACACCAGGGTGAAAACAAACCCGGGACCTGATCTGAACAGGCCGTACCGGCGGAGGACAAGTCCTGCCAGGGTGCAGAGGAACAATACAGCCGGCAAAAGAACAAAGACCGTAAAAAACAGGGTGACATTCACAGGGCGCACCCCATGGTATGCCAGAAATGCATAAGCCATTCCCATGCCGGTCATTCCCCCGAGCAGGATCAGGGCCCAGGCCATCCAGCGGTACAGCAGGGAAAAAATCTTTCCCGGCAGCTGCCACTGTCCTTTTTGGCCGGTCTGGTCAAAAAACACCAGTTTTCTGTAGGCCAGCCAGGACATGATCAGGTCTTTGTCAGACAGGTCTGCCGTATCCAGCTGGCAGAAGATGTCCCGGTCCCTGGCGGCAACCATCCGGGTGTGTTCCGGGGTATCAGCCTGTTCATCTAAAGCCAGCAGGTAATCCAGATCCATGATATCTGTGAGTGTAAAGGTCATGGTGTTTTTTACCAGATCCCGGCGGTTTTCACAATTGGCTTTGGTGTGTGCCGTTTGTTCTGCAAAACAAAGAAGGTCCTTATCCCGTGTTCCGGGAAACCATTTTTTCCAGGACCGCATACGGCTGGGCACCCACCAGTTTTTCCAGGCCCATGATAAAGGTGGGCACGGCAGTGACCTGCTTTTGTCTGGACAAGGCCCAGTCTGCATCCACAGCCCCGGAAAACGTTCGTTCATCAATGACCTTTTCTCCGGCAGCCCGATCCAGGCCTGCGGCACCAATCAGGTCCAGGACCACTTCTTTGCGGGCAATGTTTCTGCCTTCCACAAAATAGGCGTGGAAAGCTGCGGTGTGAAAGGCATGGCCTTTTCCCAGGCTCTGGGCCCATAACCCTGCTTCCTGGGCCAGGCGGCTGTTGTAGGTCTTGCGCCGGTCCCCCATGGCAAGGCCTTCGGCAGCAGCGGTTTTCTTCAGATGGGCCATGACCCGGTCCACATCCACATCCATTTTTTTCTTTTGAAACAGCTCTTCCAGGGAAATGCCCTCTTTTGGGGTATCCGGATGCAAAGGAAAGGCCCGCCAGATGATCTGGATATCAAAGTTGTTCTGCAGTTTTTCAATACGCCCGGTAATGAAATAGCACCAGGGTCAGACATAGTCGGAAAATATTTCCAGCACTGGTTCTTGTGTCATTTTTTTCTCCTTGTTTATTTGAAAGCTGTCAGCCGTCAGTACGCAGTTTTCAGCTTCCCGTAACAATTACCAATTTTCCCTGTTGCTAACTACCGGCTAACAGCTAACAGCTAAAAGCTATCCCTCTTGTCTGCGGGAGATGTCTGCTGAATACAGCCGCAGGCTGTTGCTCACCACCGAGATACTGGAGGCTGCCATGGCAAGGGCCGCCAGAATGGGATGCAGCTGGCGCAGAAACTGCGGAAACATGTCAAAGGGAGCGAGTACGCCTGCTGCCACCGGAATGAGCACAATATTATAGATAAACGCCAGAAACAGGTTCTGGCGGATGGTGCCGATGGTGCGGCGGCTGATGGTGATGGCCAGGGGAATGCCGGTGAGCTTTCCCGAAGACAGGATCACATCCCCTGTTTCAATGGCTATATCCGTGCCTGTGCCGATGGCAAACCCCACATCTGCTTTGGCCAGGGCAGGGGCGTCATTGATGCCGTCCCCCACCATGCCCACCCATCTGCTGGTGCTGCCTATCTCATCAATCTTATCCGCCTTTTCTTCGGGCCGGACCTCAGCGGCAATATCATCCACCCCCACCTGGGCACCAATGGCCCGGGCCGTGGCTGCATTGTCTCCGGTGAGCATGACCACCCGCAGCCCTTCTTTCTGCAGTGCGGCAATGGCCTGTTTTGACTCGGGCTTGACCACGTCTGACACACAGACAAGTCCCAGGACCTGGTCGTTTTCCGCCAGTACCATCACGGTTTTGCCCTGGTCCTGCAGCCGGCTGATCCGGCTGTCCATGGCCTCGGTCACCTGGGGGTCAAACCAGCCGGGTTTGCCCAGCCGCAGGGTACGGCCGGATATGATGCCCGAGACCCCGTCTCCGCTGTGGGAGGAGAACTCTTCCGGATCTGTCAGATCCAGGCCTTTTTGCACGGCATGTTCCACCACGGCCCTGCCCAGGGGATGTTCAGATCCCTGCTCCAGAGAGGCTGCCAGTACCAGCAGGTCTTCTTGGGACAGCCCATCGTCGGAAGCAGGCACCAGATCGGTTACATCCGGCCTGCCCATGGTGATGGTCCCGGTCTTGTCCAGGACAATGGTGGTGAGCCTGGCTGCGGTTTCCAGGGCCTGGCTGCGCTTGAACAGAATCCCGTTTTCAGCACCCTTGCCCGTACCTGCCATGATGGCTGTGGGGGTGGCCAGTCCCAGCGCACAGGGACAGGCAATGACCAGCACCGCCACCATGCGTATCATGGAGGGAACAAATTCACCGGTAACCGTCCACCAGATACTGAACGTTATAAGGGCAATGATGATAACGGCAGGAACAAACACGGCTGCCACCCGGTCTGCCATGGCCTGGATCGGGGCTTTGCTCCCCTGGGCCTCCTGGACCATGCGGATAATCTGGGCCAGAACGGTATCTTTTCCCACCCGGGTGGCGGTTATCTGCAGCAGGCCGTCATTGTTCACCGTGCCGCCGGTTACCGTATCGTCCACAGTTTTTTCCACAGGGATCGGCTCTCCGGTGAGCATGGATTCATCCACACTCGAACGTCCCTGGATTACCTGCCCGTCCACGGGAATCCGCTCTCCCGGACGGATGAGCAGCACATCTCCCTGCTGCACACTGGCAATGGATACTTCGATTTTTTCGCCGTTCTCAATGCGGGTGGCGGTTCTGGGGGTCAGGCCCATGAGTTTTTTAATGGCACCCCCGGTTTTTCCTTTGGTTCTGGCTTCCAGCAGTTTGCCGAATTTTATCAGCACAATAATCACGGCTGCGGTTTCAAAATAGACATGTCCTGTCAAAACCGGCACCAGCAGAATGGCCAGAGAATAAAAATAGGCCACGGACGATCCTAACGCAATGAGGACATCCATGTTTGCGGACCGGTTTTTCAAGGCTTTATAAGCACCGATGTAGTAATCCATTCCCGTATAGAACTGTACCGGGGTGGCCAGAAGCAAAAACAGCCAGTTCACGGCAGGTGCATGGCTCCAGGCCCCGGTCAGACCGAAATCCCTGGACATGCTCAAAATGAACAACGGCAGGGCAAAGGCTGCACCAATGACAAATTTTCTGGTCTGGTCCCTGATTTCCCTGTTTCTGGCAATCTCCTCCACGTCGGCGGCATCAGCGTCCTCATCAGCCACAATCAATTCAAAGCCCAGGTCTTTGATTATTTTTCCCATGTCATCCAGGGATACCACAGACGGGATATATTGGATACGGACCCGTTCCGAGGCAAAATTTACAGATGCCTCCACCACCCCCTGGGTCTGCTCATTAAGGGTGCGTTCTATATTGGCAGCACAATTGGCGCAGCTCATGCCGGTCACCGGTACTTCTGCCGAAGCTGTGGGTACATCAAACCCCAGGTCCTGAATTTTTTTTACAATCTTTTTAAGGTCTGTACGGTCGGAATCAAAGGATATTTTTACCCCTTCCGAGGCAAAACTGGCGCCGGCCTCATCAATACCGTCCATCCCGGCCAGTGTTTTATCGATATTGGCGGCACAATTGGCGCAGCTCATGCCGGTTACGGGCAGGGTAACTGTTTTTCTGGCCATATATATCTCCTGTTTGTTTAGTAACGGCCATACCCTGTGGGGCACAACAAATGATGAAAGCCTTCAGCCCTCAGGTATGAGTGTAATACTTAATACCAAAATACTTTCATATAACACCTGGATAGCAGGCTTTTGTTTTCATATGAAACTGATGAATATGGTAATCATCAAATTTTTATTTGCAAAAAATTTAAATATCTGGATATTTTGCTTATCATCAATTTTACTGTATAGTGATTATCACATATGAATACATACACCAAGATACTGTTGACCACCCTTCCTTTGATGATTGTTTTTTTGTTCACCATTGTGGGAACAGCCTATTATTTTTCCCGTACCGCCCTTGTGGATCTTGGTGAAACCTGGCTGGACACCCGGCTGTCTGAAGCCATGGTTATTGTCACCTCCCAGGAACAGATGCTCAACGAATACGGTCTGGCAACCATTTCCGCAAGTGTTATCAAGGCCCAGATGGATGCTGCCGAGGAAATTGCCAACATCGGCGTGGGGGAACTGGGATATATCTTTGGGGTGGACACCACAGGCACCATCGTCTTTCATCCCAGTAGATATATGGTGAATACAGATGTGAGCAAAGACAGATGGTTTCAGGACCTGCAGAACAATACCGACCGTCTGATGCTGGATATGCACCAGGAAGACAGCCTTGCCCGGTTTGCCTATTTTCAGCCCTGGGACTGGTATATTCTGGCCGTGGATCCCATGGAGGAGGTCTATGGTGTTGCCAGCCGTATGCGGCCGTATCTGTATGCCATAGGCGTGTTTGCCGCTTTTGTTGTCTCCCTGGCCCTGATGCGTCTGACCCGCGGTCTGACCCGCCCGTTAAAAGACCTGGTCCAGGGTGCGGAAAAAATCGGCAACGGCGAGCTGGACACCCGCATCCCTGTGCAGTCCAATGATGAGTTCGGGCACCTGGCAAAAGAGTTCAACAAAATGGCCTTCCGGCTCAAGGAAACCCTTACTGCCCTGCAGTACAGTGAAGAGCATTTCCGTGCGCTGATCGAAAATGCCGGGGATCTGATCTGGATTCTGGATGCCCGGGGCAATTTTCGGTATGTAAGCCCTTCTACCAGCAGAGTCCTTGGATATACATCAGACCAGCTCTTAGGTGCCAGCTCTTTTGATTATCTTCATCCTGAAGACCAGGACCAGGTAAATGACCGGTTTCAAAAACGGGTACAGAAAACTTTACAAATGTCGGAAACTCCGGCGGAACAGCGGTTTAAACACCGGGATAACTATTACTGCACCCTGGAATCCATCAGCAACAACCTGCTGGACCATCCCGCCATCCAGGGTGTGGTCATCAATGCAAGAAATATAACCAAGCGCAAAATGGTGGAACAGGCACTGCAGCGGTCCCACCAGGAACTGGAAAAACGGGTGGAGGAGCGCACCCGGAATCTGACACTGCTGAACCAGGCATTGAATACCGAAGTCCTGGTGAGAAAACAAAAGGAAATGGAACTGGAAAAAGCCAACCAGGCAAAAAGCGAATTTCTGGCCAATGTAAGCCATGAAATCAGGACCCCGTTGAATTCAGTGCTGGGCTTCAGTGAAGTGTTGTTTTCCACGGCCAGGGATGATGAGCAGAAAAGCTATATCCAGGCCATTGCCACTGCCGGCGGCAACCTGATGGAACTGGTTTCCAATATTCTGGATCTGTCCAAAATCCAGGCCGGAAAGCTGGACATCAAAAAAGCATCGGTCAGTCTGCATACCCTGTTCAATGAAATACATCACCTTTTCAAGGTCAAACTGGAACAAAAAAAACTGCAGTTTTTTATTCAGGTTGACGCTGACATGCCTGATTACCTGCGTCTGGACGATATCCGCCTGCGCCAGGTGGTCACCAATCTGGTGGAAAATGCCGTCAAATTTACCCAAAAAGGCCATATCAGACTTTCTGCCCGGATTATTGACAGGCCTTCTTCTGAAACCCTGGATCTGGCGATCCAGGTCCAGGATACGGGTATGGGCATACCAAAGGACAAGCAGGAACTGATTTTTGAGCCCTTTGAACAGGAAAATGCCGATATCAGCAGACAATACGGCGGTACCGGCCTGGGTCTGGGTATCAGCAAGCGGCTTGTGGAGTTGATGGATGGCCGGATCAGGGTTGACAGCCGGCCCCATGAGGGCAGTGTCTTTGAAATTATTCTGCCGGGCACGGCTGTCAGCAGGGCCGAAAAAGGGTCGGATGCATCCGGATCTGCAGAAAAGCCTGAACCCGGCGCTTTATGGAAATACGCTGAAACAGCGGAAGCTGTGTCAGATCTTTCCTGGTCTGATTTCCGCCAGGCCCTGGTTCAGCACCCGGATCTGCTGCCCCTGATCAAAGACCGGATTATGCCGCTTCTGCCGGATATGCGTGAAGGCATGAAAATATCAGATGCCCGGGACATTGCCGAAGACATCATGGACATGGGCCGGCAGTTTGACCTTGCATCTTTTCAAGAATTCGGCCGCCAGCTGCACCAGCACACCCAGGCCTTTGATGTGGAAAAAATCGCCCTGTGTCTGGAACAGGTCTCTGCCATCCTGGCAACCCTGGGTACGGACTGAATCATACACCGGGTTTTCCCGGAAAAATCCAGGACCGGAGCCACCCCCAGAAGGTATTTCCGGCCAGGCTTTCCTGCTCAGCTGCTTCCAGAAACCGGGAGGTTTTTTGTGTATCCCTGTACCGGTCTTTGCGGGTGATGATTTGTTCGTCCGGGTCCAGACTGCGGACAATTCTGGCGGGATTTCCCGCTGCAATGACATTGGCGGGAATGTCTGCGGTCACCACGCTGCCGGCACCGATGATGCTGTTTTCACCAATGGTGACCCCTTTGCACACAATGGCGGAATCCCCGATCCATACATTTTCTTCCAGGACAACATGGCTGGTCTCTGTCGGCGGTAATGACCGGTCATAGATACCGTGCCAGTCAGAATCCGTGATATAGGCATGGCTGGCCAGCATGCAGGAATCCTTGATACTGATGCTGCAGGCCGCACTGATGCGCACCCCCGGAGAAATGAGCACATGGTCCCCGATGGTGATGCCCGGGATATCTTTTTTGTCGGACCACACCGTAAGGCGGGTCTTTTTATCGGAACATCCCAGCAGGGTCACATGGGTGCCGATGCTGATGGGTTCGCCGAACAGTTCAATGTGCCAGGGCTTGATAATAAAAGGATGTTCCCCCAGCCCGGTGAGCTGGGGTACCAGATAGTGGCGGACATAGAGGTGCTGCAGCCGGTACCAGGCTTTTTTGATGTAATAGGGACGGGTATCCCGTATCACCGGAGAACTCCTTTGAAAAGAAACCCTTCCCAGTTGTCATGGGAGAAAAGACCGGATGCCGGGGTGAGATCATACAGGCTGTCAGCTGCCATCAGGGCCACGGCATTGGTCCAGGAAATTTTTTCTTCCGGCCAGATCACCATGTCCGGATAGGTGTACCCGCACCAGAACGTTTTGTCTTCATATACGCGGTCCTGGATCCAGGAAAACACGATCTGGGCTTTTTGCCGGTTGCCCATGGCATTGAGGGCCAGGACCAGTTCACAGGTTTCCGCAATGGTCACCCAGGGCTGATCAGACACGCACCTGGCGCCCTGGCCGTGGATCATATATTTGTGCCAGTATTTTTCCATGCGGACCTGGGCTTTTTCCCCCTGGATGGCCCCGCAGAGGACAGGGTAGAACCAGTACATGGAAAACCGGGATTTGCTCACATTATATTTGTGCAGGTTTTCCTTCAGGGAATGGCCCAGCCTTTCCCACCCCGTTTCCCAGGCCGGCCTGGGCCGGTCAAGAATATGGCAGATGGTCAGTGCACACTTGATACTCATGAAAACAGAAGAAGAGCCTGCCAGCAGAGACATGGGATCTATCTTTCCTTCAGGGCTTTTGGCCCAGAAGATTTCTCCGGTGTCCGCCTGAAGCCCCAGGGCAAAATCCACTGCCTTTTCCATGGGTTCCCAGTACTGCTCCAGCCATGACCGGTCCCCGGTAATAAGGTAGGCGTGAAAAATGCCCACAGCAATGTAACAGGCCATGTGGGCCTGGCAGGTTCTGTCTTCCGGAATTCCTTTGATATAAGCGGAAAACCATGATCCATCCGGGTTCTGTACCTGTCTGAGCCAGTCAAGCCCCTGCCGGGCGGAAGAGGTATAACCGGCGATATTCAGCCCCATGACAGATTCCACCAGGTCCCAGGGGTCTGTCTTGCCTTCTGCGTGCCAGGGGATATCCCCGGAGGCGCGCTGGAGCCTGAGAATCAATCCCGCAACTGAAGCAATGTTCAGAACGGGGAACTGCTGCATTTTTGCTGGTATCTGGTGCTTCACCCTTATCTCCACGTAGAATATATATTTAAAACCAGAGTAAATTGACGGGTTACCCTACCAGACCCATTGTATTTTTTCAAGGCTATTCCTTAAATTCATGAATGGTAATTCATTTATCTGATAATTTTTTCTTCCGGGATTACAGCCTGGGGCGCTGCCAGATATTCGTACCATAAGGATTTGAAATTGAATGGGATTATTCCTTGCTGCCCGGGAAATAATTTTCCTTGACAACCCAGGCCTTTTTCTGTTAATCAAAAATGAATACTCATTCATAAAAATTTTGGATAGACCAGAATTGAAAACTGACAACATAATTTAGGAGGACATCATGGCAAGAAAAATCAGAAAGGCAGCTGTCATCGGATCCGGCATCATGGGAGGCGGCATAGCTGCCCTTCTGGCCGGCGCCGGTGTCAAGGTGCTGCTGCTGGACATTGTACCCTTTGATCTGAAAGATGAGGAAAAAAACGACCCGGCGGCCCGGAACCGTATTGTCAAGGCCGGTCTGGATGCGGCCCTGGCATCTTCCCCCTCTCTGTTTTTCAACAAAAAAGATGCCGGACTGATCTCCATCGGCAACCTGGAAGATGACATTGACAAACTGGCTGACTGCGACTGGATCGTTGAAGTGGTGGTGGAAAGACTGGACATCAAACGCAGCCTGTTTGAAAAGGTGGAAAAAATCAAAAAACCCGGTGCCATTGTCACCACCAACACCTCGGGCATCCCCCTCCAGGACATCACCAAAGGGTTTTCCGCGGAATTCAGACAGCATTTCATGGGCACCCATTTTTTCAACCCGGTGCGGTACATGCACCTGCTGGAACTGATCCCGGGCGAGGACACCCTGCCGGAAATCTTAGGCTTTATGGCAAAATTCGGTGAGAAAAACCTGGGCAAAGGCATTGTCTGGGCCAAGGACACCCCCAACTTTGTGGGCAACCGCATCGGGATCCAGGGCATCAGTGCAGCCATGCGGTTCATGCTGGAAGACGGTCTCACCGTGCCGGAAGTGGATGCCATTTTCGGCCCTGCCATGGGACGGCCCAAAACCGCCATCTTCAAGACCACGGACCTGGTGGGCCTGGACATCATGATGCACGTGGCCCAGAACTCCTATGACCTGTGTGTGAATGACGAGCAGCGCGATATCATGCAGCTGCCGGATTTTGTCCAGAAAATGGCCGACAAAAACCTGCTGGGAAACAAGACCCAGGGGGGATTCTACAAAACCGAACTCACCCCGGAATGGAAAAAGGTCCGCAAGGTCCTGAACCTGGACACCCTGGAGTATGAAGACCTGGAACGGCCCACCTTTCCCTGCCTGGATGCCGCCAAAAAAGCCGGCACCCTCACCGAAAAGGTCAACACCGTGCTCAGGGCTGATGACAAGGCCGGCAGATTTGCCTGGAAACTGGCAGCCAACTCCTTTCAGTATGCTGCCAGCCGGATCCCTGAGATCGCCGACACCATCGTGGAGATCGACAATGCCATGAAATGGGGCTACAATTTTGAAATGGGGCCCTTTGAACTGTGGGATGCCTATGGGGTGGCAGATGCAGTGGAGCGCATGAAAAAAGACGGCCTGGAGATCCCGGCCAATGTCAAGGCCATGCTGGATGCCGGCAGTACCTGCTTTTACAAACTGGAAAACGGGGTACGCTATTTTTATGATTTTGCCTCAGCCGGTTACAAACCAGTGCCCGTGCCCGACTCCCTGGTTTCCATTGCCGCTGCCAAAGGCAACAACAAAACCGTTACGGAAAACGCTTCCGCCTCCCTGGTGGATATCGGTGACGGGGTGTTCTGCCTGGAATTCCACACCAAGATGAACGCCATCAACGCAGAGATCGTGGATTCCATTGCCGACGGCCTGGATTATGTGGACAAGAACGGTGTGGGACTGGTCATCGGCAATGAAGCCGGCGGCATGCCCGGCGCATTTTCCGCGGGCGCAGACCTGGGGTTTGTGGCCAAACTCTGCCATGACAAAAAATACACGGAAATCGCGGCATTCCTGAAAAAAGCCCAGGATGGTATCCAGGCCACGAAATACGCCCCCTTCCCCGTGGTGGCGGCCCCCTACGGCATGACCCTGGGCGGCGGATGTGAGACCTGCCTGGGTGCGGACCGCATTGTGGCCCATGCCGAGCTGTACATGGGACTGGTGGAGATAGGTGTGGGACTGCTGCCTGCCGGCGGCGGCACCATGAACCTGTGGAAAAAACATGTGAACGCCCTGCCCGGCAAAACCGTCAAGGATGTGGACCTGGCCAAAATCTTTGTGGCAGCGTTCATGAAAATCGGCATGGCAGCCGTTTCCATGTCTGCGGCCCAGGCTGTGGGCAACGGGTTCCTGGGACAGGCAGACCGCATTGTTTTCAACCGGGACACCCTGGTGGGAGAAGCCAAAAAAGAAGTGTTGAGAATGGTGGATGACGGGTACGCCCCCCCCATGAAGCAGCCTTTGAAGGTCATGGGAGATGCCGGCCAGGGCATGGTGAATGCGGAAATATTCAACATGCGCAACGGCAATTTCATGAGCGATCATGATGCCTTTCTGGCCAAACGGATCGCCTATGTGATGAGCGGCGGCGATGTGAATGTGGGATCGGAAGTGGATGAAGACACCATCCTGAAACTGGAGCGCGAGGCATTTGTGGATTTCTGCAAAGAGGAAAAAACCGTTGCCCGCATCGACCACATGCTCAAAACCGGCAAACCGCTCAGAAACTAGAAGGAGGACATACCAATGAAAGACGCATATATTGTACAATCGGTCCGGACCCCGGGCTGCAAGCAGAAAAGAGGCCTGTTCAAC
>Ga0102943_1002102_pt1 | contig 11847 bp, 10 predicted proteins | sample SalPonC_black_MG_FD_78174 | JGI IMG/M metagenome (GOLD analysis project Ga0102943, IMG submission 78174) | Salt pond soil microbial communities from South San Francisco under conditions of wetland restoration - Salt Pond MetaG... | ecosystem: Environmental > Aquatic > Marine > Intertidal zone >...
CATCAAGGGGTGTCTCGGAGCGCCGGACTGGATTATTGAGATACTCTCTGTGAGTACTTCTGCAAAAGACCTTACAGAAAAATTCCAGCTTTACGAAAGCGCCGGCGTCAAGGAGTATTGGGTTGTTCATCCGCATGAACAGACGCTGCTGGTATATACCCTGGATGCTGATCAGAAGTACCAACTCCGGGGACGTCCTTATGTTAGAACAGACAAAGTGAAGGTTGGCATTTTTCCGGATTTCGAATTGGATCTTCAGGAAATATTCCCCGAAAAGTGACCGCACCATGTACTGTATCTCATTTGCGATGTCCACTAAAAGCACGTCGCGAAATGGTGGGTTGCCTGTCTCTTCTGTCAAAAACACATCTTTTCCTTTAACATGAAGGATCTTTTGTTTATCTTCCTTCAGCTATCTGCATTCGCTCTCCTCCTCCAGCTTTTGAGACTCCATGTTTTCACCGTGTCAGTATTTCTGTGCCCTTACGAGAAAGCTATGGTTATTCGCGCAAAACACGATGCATTCCTTGGCGGTTGAAACCGTCCGTACAGCAGGTCCCCAAAAAAAACTTTGATATGAATGATCAACAAAAACTCTACCGTGTTTTCCGGCTGATACAGCTGCTCAGTCAGCGGCCCTACCGGAAGGTGGCCAGATTAGCAGAGATACTTGAAATTTCGCCGGAGACAGGTTACCGTTATATCAGGTTGCTTCAGGCTATCGGCTACCAAATTGATCATGATGAGCACTACCGGTATTTTCTGCTTGTAGACTTTACTCATGAGGACGGCAAACTGCTGGACACCGAGGAGGCCGGCTTTCTGCAGGACCTGCTCTGGCAGGCGCCAGCGGGGCATCCCCTGCGCGATCGGCTGCTGCACAAGCTCAACCGGCAATACACTTTGGCGCCCCTGATGCAAAGCCTCGTCAAGTTCAACGTCTATGAACACATCCGAACGCTGGGGCAGGCGCTGGAGTCGGAACGGCGCGTACGGCTGCACAATTACTATACCGGCGAAGGGAAAGTCGGCACCCGTTACGTGGAGCCGGTGGAGTTCCAACAGGGTTACACCTACATCTTTGCCTTTGACCTCGATAGAAAGGACTACCGGCAGTTTAAAATCGAACGGATCAGCGACGTGGAAATTCTCGACGAACCCATCACCGGCGAACACGAAAGCCGCACCCTCGATATCTTCGGCTGGACCGGCCCCCGCTGGCTGACCGTTACCCTCAAACTGAGCACACGGGCCCACCAACTCCTCCTCGAAGAATACCCCGACGCCCGCCCTTTCGTGCGCACCCACAAAGGCCGGGCTATCTTCGACGGCATGGTCCGCGACTGGCACGGCATCGGACGGTTTATCCTCGGCCTGCCGGGACAAGTCGCAGTGGTGGAACCGGAGGAACTGAAACAATATCTGCGGAAAAGAATCGGAGAGTTTGATTTTTAAACCGGAAAGCTTGCCCGATCAGACGCAGGAGGGGGGAGGAAGTCGGAAAGCGGAAATAAGTGAGTCAGGGGGAAATTGAGAAAGCGATAAGAGGTACAAATCTATTCAGGAAGAATGAAACAATAATTGAATAAAAAAAGAAACGTCCCGTTCGGGGCGTCGGTCCGGAGATGCTATCTCCGGAGGGGCGCAAATGCGAATTTCGGAAAAAATGGAAGAAAAAACAAGTTCGGTTTTTCAAATCCCGACAGAGCATAACGATACATGGTAATTACACTATCATAACCCGGACTGCGTGCAGATAGGCTGCACCCCGGATAAATAAATTTGACCGGAGAGGGATTGACGGTAGTTGACAATGCACCACTGTAATATTGCCCATGAAAAATGTAGAAAACGATGATCAAAAATTTATACCGGCTTGGTAAAGCCATTCAACAAGAGGAGAAGTATGCGGATTACTTCTCCCCCTGGCAGCATCCTTTCCCGAAAGTGGAATTGGATAAAGCGAAGGTAATTTATTTTGATATCGAGGATGGAAAAATTAAAAACGGTTATAGCATAGAGCCTTTCAAGCCTGCCTTGCTGAAAAATTATCTGTACCGCAAACCTAAAGGAGCCAGAGGAGCACCCTTGGTTCCGACGGATTATTTCTACCCCTCCGGCAAGGAAGAGGATCACGCCGAGAATGTCAGAAAGCTCATGAGCAGGCTGGAGCGGGCTTTTTCCAATGAAGGAAATCTATACTTTCAATCCAAGGGACAAAAAGAAGCGGCCCTGCAGTATATCGAGCAACAACTGCTGTCTTTCAACGGCAATCCGGATGACCGGTATCTGCTGACCTTTAGGGTGAACGACCGCTGGCTGGGGGAGTTTTCCCGGAATATTGAATTGTTTGAAGCAGAAGCTTACAGCAAGTATTATGAAAAAAGCCGCGCCGAGGATCAACTTTGCGCCATCACCTACCAGGAATCACCGGAGGTATGGGGGCGGATAGACACCTTGGGATTTACGGTCAATGATTTGACCTTTTCCCGAAGCGGTTTCAACCCGAAAGACTCCTTTAAAATGTTTCCGGCTTCACCCAAAGCGGTAAAAATATTGGAAGGAGCGCGGAGATTTGCCTTGTCGAAATTGACCCGTAGCTTTTACTCCCTGAATTATTTCATTATTCCGCATTTTATTCAGGAAGATGATGAAGCCATGCTGGAGGCGGTGGATGGGCTCATTCGGGCAAGCCAGGAGAACAGCAGCATAGGAGATTATAGCCGCTCCATTTTGAATAATGAGCGCGTCATTGCTGATATAGCAGAAGAAAATGAGCTGGCGCAACAGGGGATATTCTATGACATACTGTTTTTCCAGAAAAAGCAAGCCCAATTTGCAATCAAATTGCACTTGACAGACATATTACCCTCTCGCTTTAGTCAGGTTTTTCATGCAAAGAGGAAAATTGAAAAACGTTACGGAAGAATCAACCGGATCAAGACAAAGAAGGAAACGCTGGAGTTCTTCGTGACCTTTTCCCGGATTCAGCGATACTTTTCCACCAAGGCGAATAACGAGGTCATTTTCCACCCTTTCTTTTATCAGATTCTGGAGTCGGTATTCTACGGTCGCCACCTTGATGAAGTGACTGTCGTGAAGGCCTTTGTTGAAGAGATACGGAAGGCTTTCAAGCAAAGGCACGAGGATAAAAACCGCTATCAGTTTCGCACCAAGGAGGCCTTCGCCCTCTGGCATTTTTTTCTTGAATTAAATCTTTTCAATTACCAAAACAGACAAGCTATGGGAGATAAACCTGTCCCCAGAACCCTGGATGCGTTTGTCGAAGCGCATCCGGTATTTTTCGCCGATCCGTACAAGAAGGCAGCCTTCTACATGGGATGCTTAACCGAGTTGCTTCTACAAGCCCAGCGGAGAAAACTAGGCAGTGAGCCCTTTCTCGAAAGATTGAGCGGGCTCAATCTCGACGATCGTGATTTGAAAATCCTGTTTCCCCGCCTGCAGGAAAAGATGAACCAGTACGGAGATATCCTTTATAAGTACGTCAGTGGGAGGGAGTACATCCAGAAATTGCGCGCCGAAATCGTACCGGTGTTGATGGAGCCTTCCGAATCCAACCGGGCGGAGATTTCATTCGCTTTTTCGGCCGGTTTGGTAATGCAAAAGGAGTTCACCCAACGGGAAATTGAAACCCACCGCGAAGCCAAGGCCAGCGCCGGCGCAGAAGAATAATCCTCATTCTCTAAAAATAAATTATATCGTCATGTCTGATATCATCTCTAGCCGAAGTGAACTACTCTTCCTTTACGACTGCAAAATGTGCAATCCCAACGGCGATCCGCTGGACGCCAATAAGCCCAGAATAGACGAAGGGTCAGGCGAGTGCCTGGTTACCGACGTTCGTCTGAAGCGGACCGTTCGCGATTACCTGATGGAGAACGGCCACGACGGGTCGGACCCCGACAAGGATATCTTTATTCGCGATGAGGACGGGAAACCCGTTACCGGCGAACAACGGAGCAAATCCTACAAAGACAAGGAGGAATTTATCGGGAAGTTTATTGATGTACGGCTCTTCGGTGGAGTCTCCGCTCCGAAGGCCAAAGCAAAGGTGTTCAACCTTACCGGGCCGGTACAATTCGGCATGGGCCGAAGCCTGCACCGGGTAAATGTCAATTTTATCAAGGGGACGGGGGCTTTTGCCTCCTCGGAGGGGGCTCAGCAACGCACCTTCCGCGAAGAATACAACATCACCTACGGTTTGATCGGTTTTCACGGGGTGATCAACGAGAACGCGGCGCGTCATACTCAGCTGACTGAGGATGATGTTCAGCGTCTGCTCACCGCTATGTGGGACGGTACGAAAGGCTTGCTCAGCCGCTCCAAAAAAGGGCACATGCCCCGGCTGCTTCTCAAAATTGATTATAAAGAACCCCAGTTTTTCATCGGCGATTTACTGGAACGGCTGGATATGGAGTACGACCAGGGCGTTAAACCAGATGCCATTACGGATGTGGAAGACTACACCCTGAATACCGGCAGGCTGAATGCACTTTTGGAAAAGTACGAAGAAAAGATCGACAATATTTTCGTACAGCAGGACGATCGCCTGCGCCTGTCCGCGCCTATTTTTCAACCAAAATAACTGATCACAATGGATCGAATCATTGCTTTCGATCTGTGGGGAGCTTACGCGCATTATAAAAAAATATACGCTACAACGACGGCGCTCACCTATCCTATACCGGTCAAAACCGCGGTATACGGCACCGTGGGCGCCATTGTGGGCCTCGACAAGCAGGATAACCGGTACCTTAGGCACTTTAAGCCCGGCGCCTGCAAGATCGGTATCCAGATAATGCGTCCCTTAGCGTTTCAACGGATCAACATCAACTTGCGCGCCGTTTTCGGCCCCATGAAAGCTACGGGTAACCGCAAACCGACTCTGATGGAATTTGTGCACCGCCCCCATTATCGAATTTATTTTACCCATACAGACCATCATTTGCAGGATGATCTCAAGCAGGGGCTTCAATCCAAACAAAGCGTTTTCACCCCTTCGTTGGGGTTGGCAAATTTGTTGGCGGGGTTCGAATTCAGCGGCGAATGGGCTTATCAGCCTTCGTCTCCCTCATCAACTCAACCAGTTCATTCCGTGATTTCCAAAAGAAATTTAATATCTCTGGATAATAGCAGGACTTTCCAGGGAGGAAACCGGATCATGGAAATTTCACAGTATGCGTTGGAAATGGACGAAAATAGAAATGTATTGGACCGCGATGATATCATTCTGGATCAAAACGGACAGCCGGTTTTTGCTAAGGTAAAGGAGTTGGCTGTTCTGGAAAATAAACAAGGTATAACAAATGTCGTCTTATTCTAAACTGATTTCACATCCGGACCGGCCGTTATCCCGGCATTTGAGCGAGGTGGACAATATTTCTTCAAAAGTGCTGTCGGCAAAATACATTCAGCCCTCCTTCGCATCTCCGGATCAACTTGAATACTGGCGCCGGGTTTTGGTTTATTTTCATGATTTCGGAAAGTCGACAGCCTTTTTTCAATATAAAATCATCAAGGCTATCCACGAGGAAAATCCGCGGAAGGAAGGCATTGATGCCGCATACATTGATCACTTTTATAACAAAAATGCCCGCTTTGAATTAGAGGAAGCCTTGGCTAATAATTCCATGCTGGGCTCCCACGCCCAACTGGGCGCTTATGTCCAACAGTCCAATATTCGTGAAGACTCCATGCTGCTCCGCGCCATCTTACTGGAAGTAGTAAAACGCCATCACGGCAATTTGAAAAACTTTTCGGAGGATGAGTTCATGCTGGATCCCGAACAGGAAGAGGTGCTGCTCGAACAATGGGGACGGACCGACAGGGAGGATTACCGGCTTATCATTGAAGCCATAGCCTTTAACCTGCCGGATGAGATGGGGACTTTGCTACGGTCTTACGGCGGCCCCAGATTCTGGAGAAAGGTGAGCCGATCGTTACCCACCGAAGACGCACATCCTTACTTGCTGACTCTTTTTCTCTTCTCCCTCCTACTCGCCGCCGATAAGGGCGACATGATGCTGCAGGCCCGGGAGGGCATAGGCCGGGTTCATTTATTTGACTCGGGCGCCGTTGCCGGTTTTAAGCTTCAGGAGTTCGGCGGAATCCCCGCAAAGCCTATTGATCACCTTCGGGAGAAAGCCTATCAAATGGTGGAGGAAAACATCAGGAAACACCCCGATACTCCTTTTTATTCCATTACCTTACCCACCGGCCTCGGGAAAACCCTGACCGCCTTTAACGCGGCATTTCAGCTACAGAACTTGCTGGCGAAACAATACAAAGAAAAGGGAGGTGCAACCATTCCGCGAATAATATACTGTCTGCCTTTCACTTCGGTCATCGACCAGAACGCCCAGGTACTGGAGAAGATATTTGACCGGATCGGCATAAAGGACGGCTACCTTGCCCGGCATCATTATCTTTCCGACTGGCCCGGACGAAAAGAAGATAATGAGGAGCTGTCCGATTCTGAAAAGGAATACTTCACCGAAGGCTGGGAATACCCCTTCACGGTAACCACCTTCGTGCAGCTGCTCGAAACGATCTTTTCCAACCGGAACCGGAAGTTGCGTAAGTTCCACAATCTGGCGAACGCGATTATCATTCTGGACGAGGTTCAGAATATTCCGGCCAAGTATTTTGAAACGGTGGAGGTGATGTTTCAAGCGCTGTACGATTACTTCAATACCCGCTTTATTTTCGTAACAGCTACTCAGCCTTTTCTCATCTCCGGCCGCGAAGTGGCGGAGCTCACCGATCCCACTCATACCCAGACGCGCGCCTTTTTCACCGGCATGGATCGCATCCGGCTCGACCTGTCGCTTTGGAAAGAAGGAGCCTTGTCTCTGGAAGCTTTAATTCTACGCTTTCAGGAAGCCATGGAAGCCAACCGGGATAAATCGTTTTTGATCATTCTGAATAAGGTGAAAGCCTCTCAACAGGTATTCAGGGAACTCGAAAGGCTGAATCCCGATGCTGAACTGGAATACCTCTCCGCCGCCGTATTACCGGTACTGCGCCGGGAACGCATTGAGAAAATCAAAAACCCTCCGGAAGACAAACAGCTCATCGTAGTAACCACCCAAGTGGTGGAGGCTGGAGTTGATATCGACCTGGATATTGTTTATCGCGATCTGGCGCCGCTCGACAGCATTAACCAGTCGGCCGGCCGCTGCAACCGGAATGGGTTGAAAGGAAAGGGTGAAGTCCGGCTATTCAAAAGTGAAAAAGGCTCCGGTATTTACGATAAGGTGCTCATACACATCACCGAGGCTGTCCTGGATCGCGCTATAGAGCGCAGTGGCGGCCGGGTTATTCCTGAAAGTGACTTTTTTACCATAAATGAGGATTACGCCAAAGAGATAAGAGCAAAGATTGCCGATAATAACGCCCATTCACAAATGATCGACTGGATGAAAAATTTGCAGTTTGAGAAGGTCAATGACAATTTCAAACTGATCAAGCAACACCTCAACCACTATAGCGTCTTCATCGATTATTGCGAGGCCTCACATGGCATCTGGCAAGCATATGAGCAAATAATTAAAGAAGTGAAAGACCGCTGGGAGCGAAAAGACGCGCTTAGAAAACTCCGGCCAAGGTTGTTGCAATACGTTGTCCAATTTCCTCAGAAGGCTTTACCTTCTTCTTATGAGGAAGATGAAAATCCTATTATCCGCCTGGACAAAACCACCTATCCAAGGTATTACGACCTGAAAACCGGCTACGGCCTCTTCGAACAACCGCGAGAGAATGAGTCGGTAAATATTTGAACTAATTCGACATGTTTGAAGAGGAAGGAATTTTTCAATAATCTTAACGGTTTTTATTCCAAAAGGAAAAAAATGAATACACAAGTTTCCATTCAGATCGATGAACAAACTTTCCAGGACGCAGAGATGTACGCCAGGGAACACGAAAAAACGCTAAATGAATTGCTGACGGAGTATGTACATGCATTAGCAAAAATCCAGCGCAGCGACGGCTTCTCGCCCCTCGTAAGGAAGATGATTGGCTTAGTCAGGCAGCCGGAGAAAATGACGCCGGAAGAAGCCAAGTGGGCTTACCTCAAGAAAAAGTATTTATAAAGGATGGGCGCTTAAGCCCTTCCCGCGTCGCGCCAGACTACACGGTTGTAAACCTCGCATCGCCGCTTTCTTACTTCAGATTACAAATTCGAAACATGACTACCACTTATCACAAAAAACCTTCAACCCACCCCATGCACTTCACCCATCTCACCTTCCCCGAGCTCCGTTTTACGCCTCGCCAGGCCCATCACCTGCGCGGGTATTTCGGGCGTTTATTTCAGGAGCATTCGCCGTTGTTGCACAACCACTACGCGGGCGGAGGGCTGCGTTATAGTTACCCTTTGGTGCAGTACAAGGTGATTGACGGCGTGCCCGTGCTGGTGGGCGCAGGCGAGGGAGCGAAGCTGCTGGTCGACCTTTTCCTGCGGGTGCGCGAGCTGGAGATCGACGGCCGGGTGTATCCCCTGCACAACAAGGAGCTCGACTGCCGGGAGGTGGAGGTGGGCTATTCCGAGTCCCTTCACCGCTACGTTTTCAAGACCCTGTGGATGCCCCTCAGCCAGAAGAATTATGAGAAGTACCTGCGCCTGCCGCAGGAGGAGCGCCGCCCCGAGCTCGAGCGCCTGCTGCGCGGGCAGATTCTTTCCGCCTTCAAGGGCCTGGGCGTTTGGTTGAAGCCCGAACAGCGCATCCTTGCGCAGGTGCAGGTGCGGCAGCGCACCACCCAATTTAAGAACCAGCGCATGCTGGCCTTCGCCGGGGAATGCACTACCAACGCCGTGCTGCCCGACTGGATCGGGCTGGGGCGGGCGGTGTCGAGGGGCTTTGGGACTGTGGAGCGGGCGGAATAAATATTCCGCTGCGGAATTTGTGTGCAATATGGTATATTGTAGGGATAAAGAAAAAATGCTATGACCGGTAAGGACCGTATAAAACTGGACGCCATTACCCTCAAAGGATACAAATCGATCCATCCGGAAGGACAGGAAATTGATTTCGGCGATATCACCATATTGCTGGGCGCCAATGGCGCCGGCAAGAGTAACCTCGTCTCATTCTTTTCTATGTTGAACTACATGATGACCGGTTCATTACAAACCTATATTGCGGAGCGGGGGTCGGCCGGTTCATTGCTTTATTACGGTCCAAAGGTAACCTCCAGGATAGAAGCCTCCATCCGGTTTTCGAATGAGAGTGAATCGGATGTTTACGAGTTCAGCCTCTCTCACGCTGCGGGCGATACTCTAATATTCACAAACGAAAAGCTGACCTGGCATAAGCGGGAAGAGGAAAAACCGTTCACCATTTCCTTATCGCCGGGCGTCAGAGAGTCTGGCTTGCTGGAGGAAAGGCGAAAAAAGGAAGCCAAAACCAGCAAAGTAATATACAGATTGCTGAGGAATTGCCAGGTATTCCAATTTCACGATACCTCACAAAGTTCGAAAATTCGGAATAAGGGGTACATCAATGACAACCGCTTCCTGAGGAGTGACGGCGGCAACCTGGCTGCTTTTTTATATGCTATCCGTCAAAAAGGGGAAAGGTATTACCGGAGAATTGTCCGCCATATTCAGCAAATTATGCCCCAGTTCCATGACTTCGAACTGGAACCTGATGCGCAGAACGACAATTATATTATGCTCAACTGGTATGAAAAGGGAGCGGATTACCTCTTCGGTCCGCACCAGATATCAGACGGCTCTCTGCGGTTTATGGCCCTGACCACCCTTTTTCTCCAACCAGTGGAAACGCTGCCTTCCGTTATTATTTTGGACGAGCCGGAGTTGGGACTACATCCGACAGCCATCGCTATCCTGGCGGGAATGGCCCGTCAGGCAAGCCGGCACTGTCAGATCATCATGGCTACCCAGTCGCAGCGCCTCGTCGATGAGTTCGAAGCGGATAATATCGTGGTGGTGGAGAGAAATGATAAGCAAGCATGCAGCGAATTCAAAAAGCTGGATGAAAGCGCACTCGAGGCCTGGCTGGAGCGATACAGCCTGAGTGAATTGTGGGAGAAAAACGTCCTCGGCGGTCAACCATGAGCTTCATTCGCTTGAATATTACGGTCGAAGGGCTAACTGAACTTCGTTTTGCAAAAAATGTATTGGCCAGGCACTTGGGAAATTTCCAAATTTCAACCGACGCTCGGGCGGTCATGACGAGCAAGGACAAAAGCAAAACGCACCGGGGCGGGTTAATCAGTTACGAAAAAGCGAAAAGAGATATAAGCACCTGGCTTAAGGAAGACGCCAATCCGGAAGCCCGTTTCTCCACCATGTTTGATCTTTACGCCCTACCGAAAGATTTTCCAGCATATGAAGAGGCCCGGAAACTGAATGCCCCCTATGAAAAAGTGAATTTTCTGGAAGAAGCCATGCGAAAAGATATCGGTGACCGGCGTTTTATACCCTATATCCAGTTGCATGAATTCGAGGCTTTGGTGCTTGCTGATCCCAAAAATCTCGAATTGGAATATTTTGAAAATGAAAATGCGATCCGGGAATTGGAAAAACAATTGGAAGCTGTTGGCGGAAATCCTGAATTGCTCAATGAAGGGAAAGAGAAAGCTCCCTCTAAAAGGATTCAAAAGGTGATTCCGGAATACGATAAAGTGAGCAGTGGGGCGCTCATTGCTGAATCTGCCGGAATGGATTTTCTTCGGGAGAAGTGCAGGCACTTTGACGAATGGATTTCCCAGTTGGAAAAACTGGCTGTCACAGGGGATTGACGCTAATTGACAATCCTTCTGCTTACCTTGCAGGCGAAAACCATTTTCGCTCATGCAGTTATACCTCAACTCTTACGGTACCTACCTCCACGTCAGGGAAGCCATGTTCGAAGTCCGCGTCCCACAGGAGGAGGGGCCGGCTCACAAGCACCACTTCGCCGCCCACAAGGTCACCTCGATCATCATGACCACCTCGGCGGCTCTGAGTACCGACGCGGTGCAGTTGGCTCTTCAAAACAACATCGACATCATCTTCGCCGACAGCAGCGGCTTCCCGCTCGGGCGCATCTGGCACAGCAAGCTGGGCAGCACCACCCGCATTCGCAAGCGACAGCTGGAGGCCAGCCTTAACGGCGAAGGCGTGCGCTGGGTCATCGGGTGGCTCGACCGCAAGCTTCAGAACCAGCTCGAATTCATCAAAAGCCTGAAGAAACACCGCAAACGTCACGCAGACTTTCTACAGGAGAAAGTCGATAAAATCGACAACCTGCGCCAAAGCATCCGCCTGCAGGACGGCGCCGCCTCCGTTGACGCCATCGCTGACACCCTGCGCGGACTGGAGGGCACCGCCGGCCGCCTCTTCTTCGAAACCCTGAGTAAGGTCTTGCCCGTTGATCATCAATTCGACGGCCGCAGCTTCCGTCCCGCCCAGGACCCTTTCAACGCCTTCCTCAACTACGGCTACGGCGTTCTCTACAACCGCGTGGAAAAAGCCCTGATGATCGCCGGCCTCGACCCCTACGTCGGCTTCCTCCACCGCGACGACTACAACCAGAAGAGCATGGTGTTCGACTTCATCGAGCCCTACCGCATTTACGTCGACGAGGTCGTCTTCCGCCTCTTCGCCGGCAAACGCATCAACCAGTCGCACACCGCCGAACTGGCCGACGGCGTCACCCTCGTCAAGGAAGGCAAACAACTGCTCATCGAACGCCTCAACCAGTTTACGGAAGTGGACAAAATCCGCTACCAGGGCCGCAACCAGACGCGCATGAACGCAATGCAGATGGATGCGCACCGGTTCGCGAATACGCTTATTGGGAAATAGGAAATAGGAAA
>Ga0102943_1002104_pt1 | contig 11843 bp, 7 predicted proteins | sample SalPonC_black_MG_FD_78174 | JGI IMG/M metagenome (GOLD analysis project Ga0102943, IMG submission 78174) | Salt pond soil microbial communities from South San Francisco under conditions of wetland restoration - Salt Pond MetaG... | ecosystem: Environmental > Aquatic > Marine > Intertidal zone >...
AGCTCACCTTGTTTATAAATCTTCAAGGGAGGGATCCGAATACCCTCCTCAAAAATCGTCTGGGCATCGGTGGGAAGGCTGCCCGGCACCTTTCCGCCTACGTCAGACATGTGACCGAACATTGCCGCCCAGTTAATAAGCCGTCCGTCCTTGAAGATGGGAACCAGTACCAGCCAGTCAGGGAGGTGGCTCACTGCGCCGTCACACATGTAGGGATCATTGGTCAGGAAGATGTCTCCTTCTTCGATGGTGCCCTCATAAGACTGGGTGAAACCAGTGATAAACGAGCCGAACTGACCAACCACCATCTTACCCTCGTGGTTAGCGATCATCGGAAACGCATCGCCCTGCTCACGAATGCCCGGCGACATAGCCGTACGAATCAGGACGGCGTCCATCTCGTTTCGCGCGTTGGCCATTGCGTTCTCGATAATATCGAGCGTCACCGTGTCCACGTCGACTCGCTGTAACGGGGTGCTGTTGGGTTGAACAATATTTGCAGGCATAACTTACCCCCTACCCTTATAGCCAACAGGCTCAATCAACAAGTTTCCAACTTTGTCGACCTCAGCCTGATAGCCAGGGAAGACGACGGTTGTTGAATCCATTTCGGTAACGATCGCTGGGCCCGGCACCACATGACCTGGCCAAAGCTTTTCTCGATCATAAAGCGTGGCGGTGTAATCCTCTCCCTTAAAATAAATCGGGCTCTCGCCGGTGACCGCATCGCTCAGGTTTTCTGCCTTCGCAGCCCATTCCTTTTCGGTAATGTTGGGCCGCGGTGCCCGCGATATTGCACGCAGATTCACAAGTTCATGTTCCTCATCCAGCGAGAAACTGAACAACTGGTCATGCTCAGCGTCAAAGGCATCCTTCAGAACTGAGAGCCCCTTACTACGAAGCTCGTCCGGTTCAACAGTCTGAGTCAGCAGTAAAGCCTGCCCCTGATACCGGACATCAGCTTCCCAGGTGATGGCCTGGTCTGCGCCGGGGATATCCTGTTTCTCCAGAGAGCCAGTAACTTGCGTGGTCAGATTGTCGAGTATGTCGACAATCTGTTCCTGTTTGAGACTCGAGAAGCCTTTGATCAATGAACGGGACGCTTCATCTTTTACCCGCGTCGTTGCGTCACCGTAGGCGCACAGAACCCCCGGGGACGGTGGCACAATCACTGGCCATGCATCCATCAGAATACCCAGCGCATTGGCATGCAGAGGTCCTGCGCCACCAAAACCACACAGGGCAAATTCGCGCGGGTCATAACCCTGCTCTACAGATATCAGTCGTAGTGCACCGAACATGTGTTCATTGGCGATACGCACAATACCTTCCGCGGCTTCTTTCAACGGCACGCCCATGCCATCAGCTACCTTTTGGACGGCGGCTTCAGCAAGATCCTGCCTGATCTCCATATCACCACCCAGTTTCTGATTGGCGGGCAAATAGCCCAGGACAACGTTGGCATCGGTGACCGTGGGCGCATCGCCCCCCTTGTTATATGCAGCGGGACCGGGGACGGCACCAGCACTATCGGGGCCGACACGGAGTGCCTTGGTCAGCTCAGGAACAAACGCGATCGAGCCGCCACCGGCGCCGACCGTTCTTACGTCGACAGATGGCGCTCGCACTGCCACGTCACCCACACGCGTCTCACGGCGCAGCCGGGCGTGGTTGTCTTCGATCAGTGCAACGTCTGTTGAAGTTCCGCCCACGTCAAACGTGAGCACCTTGTCGAATCCGCCGCGAGAGCAGAACCAGATCGCTCCGGCAACGCCGCCTGCGGGCCCCGAAAGCAGCAGATTCACTGGTGTGTATGACGCGGATTCGCACGTTGCCAGGCCACCGTCAGAACGTAGAATGGACAGTTGAACATCATCTGCCAGACGTGACTTGATCTCTGTTTCAAGGTGATCCAGGTAATTGGACACTTCGGGGCGCACGAAACTGTTCACCACAGTTGTCTCTGTCCGCTCGTATTCCTGCATCTCCGGAACAACCCGTGAGGAAAGTGATACCGGAATATCCGGCATCACCTCTGCTGCAATGGCCGCAATTTTTTCCTCGTGAACACCCGTCGCATAGGCGTTGATCAAGGAGACAGTCAGCGCTTCTATGCCAGAGTCGCGCAGCGCTTCCAGTTTCTGGCGGATATCGCTCTCGTCCAGTTCGGAAACTAACTCACCTTTGGCACTGACACGCTCCTCGGCTTCAATGGTGTTTTCCAGCGACGCCAGAAGCGGTTGCTTGTTGAAAATCACCCATCCACCAAGGCCGCCAGGCACAAATGATCGCGCGATGTGCAAAACCTGGCGGTAACCTTTGGTGGTTACCAGACCAACTTTTGCACCTTTCTGGGTAAGAATGGCGTTCGTGGCGACCGTTGTACCGTGCATCACCGAGCGGATCTGTTTCGGGTCAATCCCCGACGTGCGACAGATCTTCTCAATGCCGTTCAGAACCCCCTGGGATGAATCCGAGGGTGTGGAGGGGACCTTCGCAGTGAAGGTCGCTCCAGTGTCGTCGTTGATTAGCAGCAGGTCGGTAAACGTGCCACCCACATCAACCCCTAGTCGGAAGCTCATTGCTTTTCTCCTGACAGTGTCTTTCGGGCTCTCGGCCATTAACGGGCAGCTGCCTGCTCGAGTTCACGAAGGCTGATATCGTCGCCATCGGCTTCCTGCGTATTCAGCTTCGCGCTGTCCGCCAACACAAAAATCGTTGCGTGACGGCGCTGATAGTCGATCGTGAAGCCGGCGTTAGAGACAATGCCGCGATCTCCGTCCTCAGTCTCGATGGTTTTCAGGTTGTAGTTCATCCACTTCCAGAATTCCCCTTTGCGGTCGTATACATCAGCCATGTAGAAACGGGGAAATTGGGTGTCCATATACATGATTTTCTTGCTGTATGGGTGTTCTGGTGGGGCAACGGCCTCAATCACCCAGACCTCACGTGGCTCCCATTGATCTTTCGGATTCCAGTACGGTGCGTTATCCAGATCAACGATCGGGAACTCGCCATTTCCGCTCGCATCTTGATCCCAGGAACTTGTCTGGCTATTGGCAACGACCAGGAGCTTGCGTTTACCCAACAACTTGTACTCTGGGTACCAGGTGGGATGCGCATTGAAGATCTCGATGTCGTCGTTCAACTGGTCTGTACCTCCAATCGGATCCATCCAGGTGCCACCGGACAATCGGCGGGTACGACGGACGGTCTTAAGGTAAGCCCAGCTGTCATCCAGCTTCGGGCTGTCGTAACGGACAGTGAACAGACCAAGGCCGCGGATGTCGTTCGGGTACGTGGCGTAAAGCAGCTGTTTCCACAGCACATCACCGTCACCTTCTACGGTGCTCTCTTCACCCAGCCGACCCTTCATGTAGTAGCGACGCAGAACCCATTCCTGCGTCCGCTCCAGGCCCCGCTCATCGTCAATAAAAAGGTAGGCAAACTCTGGGTAATCCTGGTAGTTCTTGGTGGGCTGGGACACATGATGATTCCAAATCAGCTTTTCAGCGGCATTCGGCGTGTCAGCGGTGACATCGGGAAACGGCATCCCCGCTTTCCAACCTTCCATCATCCGAGTATCCGGATTAAAGGAAGCCTGGTCGGAGTATTGCTCGGTGGCAGCGAGGTAGTCGTCACCCAGCTCGATTTCTTGCGACGCTTTCAAAGTGATTTCAAGGCCTTCTTCGCTGATCAGGCGCTTTTGAAGATCCGTCAGCAACGAATCGATAGAGTCACCCTCGAATGTATCGCTCAGGCGTTCATTCAGGTTGCTCTTGTTGATCACATCGCCAGAGGACAGCTCTGCCGCAACCAGACTTCCGGTTCCTGCCATCAGGCCAATCGCTAAAGTGAGACTTTTAACAGATGTCATTGTTTTCATGATGATCTCCTTAGAACTGGTACGTGAGGCGAGCGGTCAGCTGATCGTTGCCCGAAAAGTAGCCAAACAGATTGGTGTCGTTGAAGCCCTGCAGAGGGCGGTCCTGATCCGTCTCATGAAAGAAGATGTCGGCTTCAACACGAACCCGGACGTGGTCTCCATAAGCCAACTCGACCGCTGGAATCACAAACCCGCCGCCATAGGTCAGGTCAGAGCCGACCGCCAATGAGGGATTGATCTGGTCGTTTGCGTAATTCGCCGCAAGAACGGCTGTGATAATGCTGCTGAACTCCTTGGTCTCTCCGCCAAAGCCGGCGAGATTGACCAACTGCTCGTCCTTCTCAAAATCTGTAATCCAGTTATTGAACAGCTGGACGGTAAAGAACGATGGACGACTTGTGCCGAGAACCTCCTGCAGATCGAGTTGCTTATCGATGCGAAACATGGAGCGGAAAAGCTTTTTCTCTTCAATACCGCAAAAGCCCGGGAAGAATGCACAACCACCGTCCAGAACCGAGTCAATGCCCACGTTGTAAGGAGCGTTCGGGATGTAAGCCAGCTCTGTACTGAACACCAGATCAGGTCCCGCAAAATAATTGTTGGCGGTGAGCCCGAAGATATCAATTTCCGGATAAATGAACTCGCCGGCCTCGGTCGGACCACCCTGGTAGACCCCGCCGTAAGCCCCCTGCTCAATCTCTGGCGTCAGACCCGAGTACGCGCCAGGATTAGCATTGGCGACCGGATTGGGGTTCGGACCACGAAACCAGGCAACCGAATACCCCCAGTCGCCCGCAAGGCCATTCCATCTAAGACCGAAGGAATCATCATCAAGATCTGCGTCAGGATGGTCATAGTTGTACTTCACGTTGGCGCCAAATGGTGCCGCTGCAAAAGAAATGCCTTTGTTTGGATTGTTGGCCCAGCGTCCACCTTCGACGTCGTAGCTGTTGCCACGGTCTTCACCGTCATTGAGCTCGCCCGGGATATAGAGCAGTTGAAGACTGCTGTCCAGGCTGTCGACCCGCTGGACGAGATTCACCATGTTGAGTGGTTTTCTGAGCTCTTCATTTTCTGGCTCAAGGAATGAACGCCAGCGGAAGTCATAACCGTGGACCACGTCCAGAAGTTGAAAGAAATCCGTCTCGCCCCAGACAACCTGCTGACGCCCCAATTTGACATTGGTAGTGTCGGTCAGATCAGCCTGAACCCAAAACTCGCGAATTTCCTCGTCATTCAGGACATCCTTGCGAATATTCAGTGGAGTACCGCCGCCTGTTGCTGCCCACTCGTCTGTCACGTCCTGAAGATCACGGCCATAGTCCGTTGGTGATTCTCTGGATACTCGGCCTGTGAATTTGAAACGAACACCATCGAAGTCGCGAAACAGGTTTAACTTCGCAACCGTCCGGGCCATCGACATGTCGTAGCGATAATCTCCTCGTTGTTCGCCATCTGGACCAATCAGAGTCGGATTCTCCAAATTCCAGGATAAGTACTCACGAAGGTAACCACTGACTTCCCAATCTTTGGTTATCCAATCTTCCTGCTCTGCCCAGACCATCTGAGGAGCACCTAAAGAGGCAGCCATCACGCCCGCGACCAGAAGCCCGCGCTTCCAGGGGCGGCTCTCCATATGGTTCTTCTTTCTCTCAGTCTTCATATGAAATACCCATTCTTATTGAGTGGATTGAGCTAGCCGGTCCGAGCCTGAGGCAGAATCGGCCTGTTTGGGGGCGTCATCGAAGATGAATTTCGGCTTCAGCACCCGAACAAGGGAGGGCATGACGAAAAGCGAGGTGAACGCAGAAACGAGCAGCCACAGCCCAATGAGGGTTCCCATTTCCGCCTGGAAGCGGAGGGACGAGTACGACCACAGCAGCACGCCTGCAGCCAGAGTAACCGAGGTGAGCAAAACACCGCGGCCTGCCGAGAAAAGCGCCTGTCGGATAGCATCCATGTGCTCTCCTTCAGGGTTCTTTTCCAGGTATTCTTTTATCGAATCGACGATGTAGAACGCGTAATCGACACCCAAACCAATCCCCAGCGCGACCACCGGGAGGGTGCTGATGCTCATCCCAATGCCCTGCCAGGCCATGAACGCAAAGGTCACAACATTGGAAATCAGTACGGGGACGATGAAGAAGATGCCGCTTGCGGAAGAGCGGTAAACGGCAAGGCAAGACAGAATGACCACAAGAAGGGCCAGGGCAATGGCCTCAATCTGGTCAGACAGCAGAATTTCATTAACCGCCGCAATGATGCCGAGCGACCCGCCGGCCAGCCGCACGTTCACGCCTTCAAGCGGATTTTCATTGATAAAACGCTTGATCTGATAAGTCGCCTGACGAAGAGTCTCCCCCTGACGGTCTCGGAAGAACATGATGACCGATCCATTGCGGAAGTTGGTGTCGGCAAATTGGGCAAGGTCGTCTGGCGCGGCACCTTGCATGTAAAAGTTCAGCAGTTCACCGTTTTCCAGTTGCGTCGATCCCAGCTCCCGATACCGAGGATTGCCCTCGTAGAGATTGGCCCGAACGTCTACCACAATGTCCGCCAGAGAGATGCTTCCACCGACCTGCGGCATACGCTCCATCCGGCGCTGGAAGCGCTGCATCCAGTCGAGTACATCCGGGCGTTTCAGTGCATTGTCCTTGTCTCCTTCAAGCACAATAAACATCTGCTCAGTACCGGGGTAGCTGGCGTTAATCAGCGCACTGTCCTGATTGAACTGCGAGTCTTCCCACAAGATGGGCGATCCCGTTGTGGCGTCGCCAATCGTCAGGTCGGTTGCTTTAAACACCAGCAGGCCGACGCCTACCAGAGTAATCGGTAGCACCCAGTAACGGCCCTGGCCCTCGACGACCTTGACCGCAACACTCAATACCGCATGCAGCAGGAAGCGCAGATTGACAGGATGTGCATTACGCAACGGCGCCTTGACCCAGCTCAGCATTACTGGCGTCAGAATCACCGCCGAGAACCCAATCGTCATGACCCAGATAGCGCCAATGATCGACACTTTCTGCAACAGGGGAATGGGCGTAAGCACGACACACAGAATGGCGCCTGCGTCTGATACAAGTCCCAGCAAGCCAGGACGAAACAGTTCCTTCATGGTTTGTTCAGCAGCCAGTCGCGGCTCGACTCCTTCGCCATCACACAGATCGTCGAAGCGGGTAATCAACTGAACGGCGTGACTGAAACACCTAGCCGTTATGATGAAGGCAACCACGATCACCAGAGGGTCAAAGTTGAAGCCCAACAGCACACCAATACCCAAAGCCCAGATCGTCGAAACCACACCGCTCAAGAGAGGCAGGAGCGTGCCACGCCAGGTTCTGTTGAGCAGGAATAGAGCAAAGAGCATCGCACCCAGAGACAGCAGGGCGATGGAAACGGTCTCTTCCAGGTAAAAATCGACCCAGCCGTAAAGGATAGGCTCGCCTACGACATGATGGCTGACCTGATCCTTGATCGGTGACGCATCCAGGATGGCCCGTACCTGAGGGAAAATCTTGCTGTAATCGACCAGATGATCGTAGAAATCCATCTGCAATAGAGTCGAGCCCAGGTTCTGCTCTACGTAGATCCCGTAAACCAGAGGATTGTTCAAAACGGACTCGCGTAGCGTCTGGATGCCCTCGATGGTCTCAGGCACATCCGGCCACATCAGCGGCACGCTCTCGATCCCCATGGACGATGCAGAAACCGACTTGAGCTTACGAGAAGCCAGTGACACCACTTGAAAAGGGTTTACGCCGCTGACCTTGGCCAACTCGCGTGTGACCCTTTTTACCTCTTCCAGGATTGGCTTAGTGAAAATGGTGCCTTCGTTGGCTTTGATCAGGATGGATATTTTATTAGTGCCGCCAAAGGTTTCCTTGTAACCCTCGTGCACATCCACGTATTCATGGTTGCTTGGCACCATGTCACTGAAAACCGTGCTCACATCCATGCGCGTGAGGGTGAGCGCCATCAACGCGGTGGATAAGAAAATAAGCGCGGCCACAGGCCCGCGGTGGCGAATACAAATCTCGGATAATGAAGCAGCAAAACGGCCGATAGACATGATTATTCGACCTCCTTGGGCCAGGAAGTCCAGCGAAGATCGTTCAGCTTCCCTATCGCCGATCCGGCGACAAGAACACCCTCGGGCGATGGCATCAGACGCGCATGAAATCCGCTCGAGAAACCATCAGGCTCGACATGAGCCCATTCTTTTCCATCAGATGACGAGAGCAGCACACCGCTATTACCGATAGCTAGCCAACGATTGCCATCATGTGCGACATCGTAAAGGTGCTCTGTAGATTCAGTGCCCCGACGTTGCCAGGATTTGCCGCCGTCTTTGCTGATGTGGGACACACCGCCGTTTCCTACAATGACGCCGGTGTTACCGTCAAACGCGATGGAACGAAGACTTTCATAGCCCAACTCTTCTCCGGACCAGGTCTGACCACCATCCTTCGAATGAAAGAGCGTGCCGAATTCGGCTGTAATCCAATAATCGCCATCAGAGGACCGGGCAATGTCATTCAGTGCCACATCGCCATCAATACTGAATTCGCTCCACGTCTCGCCGTTCGCCTCAATACGAAAGACGGCTCCCATCTCCCCAATGGCCCAGAAGGCGTTATCGATCCAGGCAATTTCAATGAGCTTGCCTGCAATGTCGGAGACTGGAAGACGCTCACCTTCCCAACCCGATCCGTCATTCCTGAACAGCCATCCGTCATTTCCGACTGCGATCACGGTGCCATCTGGCGACGTCGCAATACCCTGCAGATTAACCAGTTGATCCATCTGGTGACGGGTCCATTCCAACGTCTCACCCTTGCGCTGCAGGACTACGCCATTGTTCGCGGCGAACCAGAACGACTGGCCGCCGGAACCGGCCACGTCGTAGAATAAATCCCTTGGTTCACTCAACGGCTGGGGCAGAGGCAAGGGCTCAACCGAAGGCTTTATAAAGGCTGCGGCGTACGCCAGGCCGCTAACCACAGCCCACGGAGCAACCTGTGCCGCAAACCCGAGCAACTTACTCACCATGGCCGGCCACCTCGGTTTGCTTTTCAAACTGTTGGGCAAGCCAGCGGTAAGATTTTCCTCCCAGTGAAGCGCCAGTGAGCGTCTCTACCGCCCGCACCACAGGAACCAGGTCCAGAGGCCTTATGCCCGTTTCGTATCCCATGCTATCGAGCAACAGAACAACATCTTCAGTAGCAACATTACCCGTCGCTCCGGGTGAAAACGGACAACCACCCAGGCCGCCGATAGACGAATCGAACTCGCGCACACCGAAATCCAGGGAAGCGAGAATATTGGCAAGGGCCATGCCGCGTGTGTCGTGAAAATGGCAGGACACTTTCTCGGCAGGCATATTTGCAAGAAGGCCGTCCAGAACATGCCTTACCATAACGGGGTTAGCCGCCCCAATCGTGTCGGCAACAATGATTTTGCTGGCACCTGCCTGGTGCATCAGCTCGCCGTAGTGAGCAACAACACCGGGAGCCACAAGGCCTTCGAATGGACACTCGAATGCGACCGCCAGATACGCCTGAACCTGCACGCCTTCCTGACTGCCACGCTCCGCGATCTCTGCACAGACACGTGCAGTATCGTTAAGGCTCATTCGGATATTTTTCTGGTTCATCGTTTCGGTCACCGAAAGAACCACGTTAACCACTTCAGCCCCGGCCTGGGTGGCCAGTTCATACCCACGCATGTTCGGCACCAAACCGGAATAATGAACAAACTCACGTTCTGGAAGCTGAGGGAAAAGATCTGCAGTCCCCGCCATTTGAGGAACGGCCTTTGGTGAGACGAAGCTGCCAGCCTCAACATTCTTGAGCCCGACTTTTACAAGCGCTTTGATCATCGCCAGACGCTCATCAACGGTCAGCGTTTTGCCCTGACTCTGAAGGCCATCCCTGGGACCGACTTCGTTCACTCGTACCTGCATGATGCGCTCCTCAACCTACGATTTTCTTTTCTTTCAATTCGGCGATACGGCTATCGCTGTAGCCCATCGTTCTGAGCACATCTTCCGTGTGCTGGCCCAGCAAAGGAGGCGCGGTGTAACTGTCAGAAGAGTCTTTGCTGAGCTTGATCGGATTACCCGGCGTTCTGACCACACCTCCACCTGCCTGGGGCACGTCGACGACCATATTGCGGAAAAGCACTTGCGGATCGTTGAGAGCATCTGAAAACTTGTTTACTGGGGCGCATGGAATACGAGCGCTAGAGAGCAGTTCAACCCAGTGCTCTGTGGTGTTGGTTTGCAAAAGGTCGGTCAGAACGCCGTTGATTTTGTGCTTATCGGCAAACCTACCGGGCTGGGTTTTATAACTCGGGTCTCGGAGTTCATCGATGTCCAGAAGCTCGACCAGGTTTTCCCAAAAGCTGTCAAAAATGACGGCGATGATCACGAAGCCATTGCTGGTTTTGAAAGCGTCGTAAGGCACATGAACAAAATGAGCGTTGCCAATCGGCGACGGATCATCACCACTCAGCATGTGCATGGTCGCCATGTAGTTCAGCATGCTGATCTGACAGTCGAGCATCGAGATATCAACATGCTGGCCATAACCATTGACCGCGCGGGAATGCAACGCTGCCAACACACCCATGACGGCGAACATGCCACCACCCAGATCGCCGATGGGAATACCCGCTCTGGCTGGATGATTCTCGTCGTGACCGGTAATAGACATTCCGCCGCCGATACCTTGAACCACTTGGTCAAAGGCAGGGCGCTTGAAGTTTGGGCCATCTTGGCCAAAACCTGTTACGGAGCAGGTGATGATCTTTGGGTTTACTTCGGACAAGTGCTCGTGGTCAATCTTTAGCTTCGCGGGCACTCCCGCTGAGAAGTTATCGATTACAACATCAGACTCTTTAACCAGGTCGTAGAAAGTCTTGAGGCCTTCATCAGACTTCAAATCGATGCATATGCTCTTTTTGTTTCTGTTGAGGGTGATGAAGTAAGCGCCCTGTCCGTTGTAAGAATTCTTTGGGTCCTTCGCCAGCAGGCTTCGGGTTCCCTCGCCTTTCAAAGGCTCTACTTTGATCGAGTCGGCACCTAGGTCAGCCAAGATCATTCCGGCGTAAGGTCCCGAAAGCATGTGCGTCAAATCGATGATCCGAACGCCTTCCAATGGTTTTGTCATAGTCAGCCAGCACACGATGAATGATGAATCGATTACCCACTTTGGGGGACTGCTTTCGAGGATCGCAAATGAAGTGCCAACTTGAAGAAAGGGCAGAATTTATTTGGCAACCTGCTGAAAAGTAGGCACTTATACTTATGTTTCCGGGTGCGCAAAGGGAAAAGTTCAAAACCATTGTCATTTCATATTGAAAATAAACTTTTCAAATATGAAATTTTTTACTGAAGGAAAATAGGAACGTTCAGCGAGAAAGCGGACTCAGCCCAAGGTTGCTGGAACGGTATTAAGTACATGCTCGGGAACTTACTTATACATATACAGAGCACATTGGACGGCACAGCTGGACGACGGTTCTTCCAAGGCTCAACCTGATCCCAATCAGCTTCCTAGGGCATTATTTGGACGGAATTTGGAGGGGTACGGACGATAGTCCGGAATCGCATCAAGTTCAGACCCCGGCTGTAAACATTAAATGCCGCCGTTCTCGTCAAAATGGTCCGTTAGGGTAAAGCGAGAAAGGTGCGCTTTGAAAACAAAGCGTAGCGATATGCACAGCGAATGTTCGCTTTTGTTTAAAAGCGTGCTTTTTGAACCCGCAGCGTCCAGAAAAATGCTTCGCCAAAATCTGGAAAAGTTATTAGTAAAACCACAGACGGGGCTATGACAACAGGCGTGCCAGGCCGGAAGCCCGCACGACAGTCCGTCCCACGGCTTCTCTCAGTAAAGTTTCTTGTGGCACCGCCAAACTGAGCCAATGTCGAGCGCGGGTGATGCCCGTGTAGATC
>Ga0102943_1002106_pt1 | contig 11842 bp, 9 predicted proteins | sample SalPonC_black_MG_FD_78174 | JGI IMG/M metagenome (GOLD analysis project Ga0102943, IMG submission 78174) | Salt pond soil microbial communities from South San Francisco under conditions of wetland restoration - Salt Pond MetaG... | ecosystem: Environmental > Aquatic > Marine > Intertidal zone >...
AGCCGTAACCAGAGCCAGCCATTCAAAGCGTTAAACAGAGCGGCCAGCGAAAACACCACCGCCAGCAAACCGCTTGTCATCGATTCTGCAGCACGATAAATCAGCAAAAAGTTCAGGCTGTACAGGGTTGCCCCCTGCAGCACCAGCCAACCGTGCTGTTTCAGGGTCAGCTTCTCGAGTCTGCGCACCATGGCAAGAACCACGAGTGTGACGACAGAAGCCATGACGAATCGGTAAAAAACGGATATATCGACGGGCGCTGCTTCAACCTGCAGACGAATCGCTGTCCAGGTGAGACCCCAGATCAGTACCGTCAAACCATAATGAACAGAGATGGGCATGCCAGTGGATCCTGTAGCTATTGGAAACAATCGTTGATCGGGGATCAGAGTATAACCATGACAGCACCAAAACTTGTCAGATCCTGCTGAACCGTGGATGATTCTTGCGAAGGCCTCTCGTCCAGCCTGATCCCACATCCGTACACCAACGCCGTACAACTCATGCAGAAGCGTCGTTCAATCACTGATCTCGGAGACCTATGCGCATTCGCGTAACGCACCAAAGGATTACTCTTGTTCTGCAATTGATACTGCTTGCTGAAGCAGTGTTTGCGATCTGGGGCCAACGATGGTTCACCGCATTTCTGACGGCAATGATTATCGCCATCACCTTCTTCCCGCTGCTGTTTGAGCGCCGATTCCGTATCCACATTCCACCGGAGCTTCAGCTGGCCGCCATAGGGTTTGTGTTTGCTTCCCTGTTTCTCGGAGAGATACGGGATTACTACACGCGGTTCTGGTGGTGGGACATGGCGCTCCACACCACTTCGGGGTTCCTGCTGGGTATTCTCGGCTTTCTCCTGGTGCACATAATGAACGAGACCGAAAAGATTCACGTGCACATGAAACCCGGCTTCGTCGCATTTTTCGCATTCATGTTTGCTCTGGGCGTGGGCGCACTATGGGAGATTTTCGAGTTCACCATGGATTCCCTGTTTGGCATGAATATGCAAAAGCCCATGCTTGGTGATCCTTCCGGGCTGACGGATACCATGTGGGACCTGATCGTCGATGCAACCGGGGCACTGGTCATTTCCGTACTGGGCTGGCGCTACCTGAAGAACCCTGACAAACGCTCCTTTCTGGAGCGCTGGATTGACTCTTTTATTGAACGAAATCCGAGATTTTTCAAACATTAATAATTCTAAGAAAACCACAGGCAGGTCTGATGGCGCCGTCAGAGAGGGCGTGGCTTCATGCCCTGTCAAATGGGATAATGCCTGCAATTTCAAATCCGCCGAACGAAGTCATTCATGTTTCCATCGTATAAGAACATCTCAGATTCACACGGATTTACCCTGATAGAGCTCGCTCTCGTCATTGTGATACTCGCAGTATTGGCCGCCTTTGCCCTGCCACGTTTTTCGGACCTCTCCACCGATGCCCGCCTGGCCGCATTGGACTCATTGGCAGGCACGATGAAAAGCACCATCGGAATTGTAAGAAGCAAGGCCTATGCTCAGGGGCTGTCTCCTGCAGCAAGCAATCCCGGCGGAAACCAACAGACTGGCTACGTAATAGAAACTGAAGCCGGCCGTTCAGAAGTGGACTGGCGAAACCTTTGCCCTGAAAGCCGAGCCGAAGCTGCAGATTCGCTAACAATGTTGGATTACATCTCGGTAGGCGCCAACGATTCCTCGCTGGAGACTTTCGTCGACAACCGGTACACACGTGTAGGGTTTTCTCTACCTGCAGGGTCTGGCTCCGGCCCGGGCTGCTATGTCGAATACGATTCCTTCGGCGATCCGGAATGCACGGTGACCCAGATAACCTCGGAATGCTAACTTCGGTATTGGCGCAAGGCCGTTGGTATATCGCCTACTCTACCAAGCCCGACCGGGGCACAACACACTCCATCGCAGTGAGAGAAACGTCCCGAAATACCGCCTCTGAGGCAACAACGGTCGGGAAGCGGTCGTAAAGCATCCGCCGACACGTAGAGGTTCGTGCCTCGGCTTTTTTGACGCAATCGGCATGGGCTTTAGTTTCACTGCCCTCACCCGTGGCGTCTGAGCAGAAGTCCGGAATCTGGGTGAAAATCCAGTCAACCGCAGCGCTCAATTCAACCGGGTTGGCCCGCAAATTGGTCAGGCGGCTTGCATCGATGGGATCGGGTTGTTCGCGGGTCTGTTCCCAGAGAACAAACAGCAGGGCAGCAGATACCAGAACAACAGTAACCTTGGGAAACTTCATGGGCGCCTTTTCAATCCGGTGAATCAGATCGCCGATCATAAACGCTCAGGCATCTGCTGTCCCGGTTTCCTATACTAATCAGGATTTCACACAAAAGGGCTTTCGACGGAAAGCGCCCTGCCAATCAAACAACCCTGTCACTTAAGCCAAAAGGAGTTTTGCAAATGACCACACTGATTGTTGGTCTCATTCTGTTTCTAGGCGTGCACTCGCTTTCCATAATTAACGAGCCGCTGCGTAACAGGCTGAACGCGTCCATGGGCGAGGGAGCCTTCAAAGGACTCTATTCCGTGGTGTCCCTTGCAGGCCTGGTTCTGATCGTCTGGGGATACGGCGCCTCCCGGATGGATCCCACGGTGATCTACGTGCCTCCCGGCTGGCTCAAGCATGTGTCCTTCCTGCTTCTGGTTCCTGTATTCCCGTTGCTCTTCGCCACTTACTTCCCGGGGAAAATCAAGGCAAAGCTGGGGCACCCCATGCTGGCTGCCGTCAAACTCTGGGCTCTTGCGCACCTTCTCGCAAACGGGATGCTCCACGATATTCTGCTGTTCGGCGCCTTCCTGGCCTGGGCCGTGGCCGACCGGATCTCCATGAAGCGCAGAACGCAACGGGCCATTCCAACGCTGCCAGCCACCAAAGCCAATGACATCATTGCCGTCGTTGGTGGCCTTGCGGTGTACGTGATCATGGTGGTCTGGGCCCACCAGTGGCTATTCGGCGTAGCGCCGGCCTGAACGACCGGCACTCAAACGGATTAAAGGCCCTGGGCTCCACGGCGCAACCAGTCATGCACGAACGCAAGCTTGCGTTGCGCCGTTTCCGAGAGCACAAACGGATAAAGATCGGACAGCCCCATGGAGCGGTTCACATGGTTAACCCGAATGGCCAGCGACGCGGCGACATTTATCAGCATTGCCGTGTCGGGCTCGGAGTATGGGTCCCAGCCCTGCCGCGGCACCTCGGGCGATGTCAGACCGGCTGATACAAGACTGTCAGTGATGTCTGTCAGGTGCAGCAGGTGTGCAGCTGTCTCGGCCCAGTCTTCGTGAGGGTGTGCCGAGGCGTAGCTGGTCAGGTAGAACAGCCTCCAGTCCTCCGGCGGACCGTTATGGTAGTGATGCTCGAGTGCTGTCGGATAATCAGCGCGTTCATCACCAAACATCTCCCGGAACGCATCCAGAAAGTCCTCACGCAAACTCAGGCGCCACCAGAGCATATGAGCGATTTCATGGCGCATATGGCCGACCATGGTTCGATAGGGTTCGTCCAGAGCCTGCCTTCGGGTGGCACGAACCACTGGATCCGCCTCGGCGACACTGATCGTTACCACACCATTGGCGTGCCCCATGGCAACCGGAGTCAGGCCTTCCGCCAACATGTGGAAAACCGGGCGCGTGCCAGGATCTTCCGGCCGGAACCAGTGCCAACGGCCGAGATTGTCCAGCACCCAGCGTTTCGCGGCCTCGGTCTCGGCCCAGTTCGGCATAGCATTGAAAATATTCGGGTCTGGCGCCAGGGCAGTCATCGCACAAGACCGACAGAAGGCCCCCTGTTCCGGCGCAATCCAGTTGCAGCCGATAATATCTCGGTTCACACAAAACGGAGGCATGGGCACGAACGCCCTGGCCTGTGGGTCGTAAGCGACTGGTGTACCCTGAGCGGTGGTCAGATTATCGAACCACAGATTTCCGGAACCAACCGGGTTAGAAAAAACCTTCATAGAGCTGGTGCTCCTTTTGAACGGCAGCGTGCCTGAAAATGAATTGCCGCTCTCCCGAACCTATACTCTATGGCAAAGGAACACCAGCCCGAGCGAAAAATCGACTGGCCTGACGTTACATCCTGATCACCAGCTCATCATAATCAAAGCGCACTTTCGGCAGGCCCGAACTTCGATCACGAGCACTGCGGTAGCCGAGAGCGACGATGGCCGAACTCTCCAGACCCAGCTCTGCCAATCCGAGCACCTGATCGTAGGCTTTTTGGTCGAAACCGGTCATCGGGCAGCTATCGATTCGCATTGACGCCGCAGCGGTTAGAAGAGTGCCCAGTGCGATGTAGGCTTGTTGGTGGGCCCACGCCTGCTTTTCCAACCGGGATTTAGCCGCAAGCGCCTGTTTCATGTGCTTAACATAGCCAGAGATATCGTCTGCAGGCACACCTCGGGCTTTCACAAGCTGTTTGACATACCTGTCGACGGTACGATCACCAATGTCTGTCTGCGCCGCAAAAACAATCAGGTGCGAGCAGTCCAACACTTTCTGTTGGCCAAAGGAATAGGCCAGCAAATCCTGCCGGAGCGACTTACTCTCCACAACCAGGATTTTGTAGGGCTGTAGTCCGTAGGAAGAGGCGCTCTTGCGAGCAGCATCAACCAGCGTTTCCACCGTATGGGCATCAAGCTTTTCGGGCGAAAATTCACGGACGGCGTAACGCCAGTCCAGGGCTTCGTGAATATCCATAAAGTTGTCTCCTTCGCGTTGAGGCAGCAACTCTATGGAACTTCGGGACCCTAAAAAACAGACGGAGTAGAACTACATATTTTCCAAAACGGAAACAGCCAGAAGATAATCGACGGGAGCAACGCTATTCCCAATAGGGCTTCTCGCCCAGATACTGGTCCAGGTGGTCAAGCAGCAGGCGAACCTTGGTCGGTTGCTTGCGCCCGGGTGGAAACAGGGCAAATACAGTGTAGGGTTTGGGCGGGTAGTCGGGGAGCAGGGCAATCAGGGCGCCTTTTTCAATATCGCCCTGGACCAGAAACCGCGGCAAGAAGCCAACGCCGGCTCCCCTCAACAGACTCTGGCGGATCGCCAGGCTGCTGTCCGTTCGATAGTTGCCGCTGACCCTTACCTCCAGATCGCCCAGCTCCCAGATTCTCGGTCTGTCATGCAGTGAAAATGTAAGACAGTTATGCTGTGTCAGGTCTTCCGGACCGTGAATCTCCGGAGCACTTTCCAGATATCCTGGCGATGCGCAAACAATATTTCTGGACGTTCTCAGTGGCCTGGCCATGAGGCTCGAATCGGCCAGGGAGCTTCGAACCCGAATAGCGATGTCTACGCCCTGCTCCACCAGATCAACCATTCGATCACTGAGCTGAAGATCGATATCGATTTCAGGATAGTCGCGGAGAAAACTGTCGATGGCCTCTGTTATGTGGGTCAAGCCGAACGACATGGGCACATTCACCCTTATCGTCCCTCTTGGCTCCGCCTGAAACCCTCTTGCCTCCAGTTCTGCATCTTCCAGCTCATCCAACAGGGACTGAGTGCGTTTCAGAAAGGCGAGCCCGGCGTCGGTCAGGTTCATGCGGCGGGTGGTTCGGTTGATCAGTCTCGTGTCCAGATCCCGCTCCAGAAAGGCAATGTGCTTGCTGACCGTTGCTGCGGTGATCTCAAGGTCATCCGCAGCCCGGGTAAAGCTGCCCAGCTCCGCAACGCGCCTGAAGATAGTCATCGCTACCAGCTTGTCAGTGGCCACAGAAATCCCCCGATTATTTCTGATTTGGAAGGAGTATTGTTCGAATACGCCCAATTATAAACTGAATCAACTGCTGCAAACTGGTTCCTGGTGATATCCCTCCACAACCCGGAGCACTTGGTGATGATAGCCTCAATGCAGCGTGCAATTCTCCCGCCCCAGTCCGCAGTCTGGGGACTTCTGCTGGCCAACGGATTTCTGATAGCGCTGATGCTGGCGCTGGCAAAAGCGGCAACATCCCAGGGTATGCCGGCCATCACTTATGCGTTCTGGCAAACACTTATAGCAGGAGCCGTTCTGCTGCTGTGCGCCCAGAAACGCCGTTCTCTGTTGGAACGTCGCCTGACACGCTACTTTCTCATCAGCGGTTTGACTGGTATCGCGGTCCCGAATGCCATTGGGTTTTATCTGGTCACCAAACTCGGAGCCGGTTTCACGGGGATTATGTATGCCCTACCACCCATATTTACGTTCCTGCTCGCCACCAGCATCGGCCTGGAAAAGCGTAGCTGGATCAAACTGACCGGGCTATCGATTGCGGTGGTCGCCTGCGCCTGGATTGTGCTGCAACGTCATTCGGAAATCAGCAGCCCCAACATACTCTGGTTCGCCATGGGCCTGATTATACCGGCCATGCTATCCATCGGTAACGTCTATCGCTCAGTAGCCTGGCCTGATGATGTAAAACCCATGATCCTTGCATCGGGTACGCTGCTGGCGTCGGCTTTCACGCTTGGCCTGTTCGCAGGTCTGACGGGGACCCCCATTTTGCCGGAAAGCACAGGATTTCATCTCCCTGGCATTGTCATGCTTCAGGGCCTGCTAACCGCGCTCACCTATCTTTGCGCCTTTGAACTGCAGCGTCGCTCCAGCCCGGTATTTTACAGTCAGCTCGGTGCAGTAGCGGCCGTGTTCGGGTTGCTGATCGGAGTTATCTGGTTCAGGGAAAACTACTCGTTAACCATCTGGCTAGGAGCCTTCCTGGTGATCCTTGGGCTCAGGATCAGCAACAGGAAAAGAGCGCAAACCGCCGCAACCTAGAATCATCAACCAGATTCATAACCGGCACTCAAACAAATTCATTTGCCTCATCCGGGTACCGTTCCTAGGATGGTGACTTCTGTCGCCCACAATAAGAATCACACCCGGGGAACCAGGCACCATGACTTTCCGCTCCGTACTGATTGCCAATCGCGGCGAAATCGCGATCCGTATTGCCAGAGCCTGCAGCGAACTGGGTATGCGGGCGGTCTCCGTATTCTCTGAAGACGATGCCGCCAGTTTGCATACCCGCATGGCCGATGAGGCAGTGGCTCTCACGGGCCGGGGCGTAAAGGCCTATCTTGATGGGGCACAGCTGATAGACGTTGCAAAGACCCATGGCTGCGAGGCAGTCCATCCGGGCTACGGCTTTCTGGCGGAAAATCCCGGTTTTGCCCGCGAATGCGAGCAGGCCGGTCTGGTCTTTATTGGCCCGTCGCCGAAGGTGCTGGAGGGGTTTGGCGACAAATCGGCAGCCCGGGCTCTGGCCGAGCACTGCGACGTTCCTCTGATCAAGGGAATCAACAAACCGGTGAGCCTTGGCGAAGCCCGGGCTTTCCTGAGGGAGCATGGCCCTCTTATGCTCAAGGCGATTGCCGGTGGTGGTGGCCGCGGCATGCGGGCGGTTTACGCCGAAACAGAGCTCGAGCAGGCTTTCCAGCGCTGCCAATCCGAGGCCGAGGCGGCGTTCGGCAATGGATCGCTATTCATTGAACAGCTGATCGGGCGGGCGAGACACATTGAAATCCAGATAGTAGGTGACGGTACCGGGGCTGTCAGCCACCTCTGGGAGCGCGACTGCAGCCTCCAGCGGCGCAACCAGAAACTGATCGAGATTGCCCCGAGTCCTTCACTGGACGCCTCGATCCGGGATGCCATGATCGACTGTGCCCTCAAGCTGGCCAGATCCGTTAACTACCGTGGCCTCGGTACCTTCGAGTTTCTCGTGGACCAGGACCAGCCCGGCCGTTTCTATTTCATGGAGGCCAATCCCCGCATTCAGGTTGAGCACACCATCACCGAGGAGATCACCGGCGTTGATCTTGTGCAAACCCAGCTGCAGTTACTAGCGGGCCACAGCCTCGCGGATCTGGCCCTTGAGTCTGCACCAACGGTGCGGGGATTCGCGATTCAGGCGCGGATCAACAGCGAAACGCTTCACCCAGACGGCCATGCCGCCGCCGCTACCGGCACACTGAGCACCTACGAGCCACCGTTGGGCCCTGGTTTACGAGTCGATGGCTATGGTTACGCCGGCTATACCGTCAGCCCGTCGTTTGACTCCCTGCTCGCCAAGCTGGTTGCCCATGGCAGCGATTATTCATCAACGCTCCGACGGCTGTATCGGGCCCTGTGCGAGTTCCGGCTGACCGGTGTCAGCAGCAATATTGGTCTGCTTCAAAACCTGGTCCGCCACTCGAGCGTCGAAACCTGGGCGGTTACCACTCGCTTTGTCGAAAACCACCTGGAAGCCCTGATCCCGGAAGAAACCAACCCATCCCATCCAAGTCTGCACTTTGGCAGCACAAATGCCCCGCAGGCGACCGAAAGCCCGGGCAACACACCCGCACCTGCAGGCACCATAGGCATCGAAGCGCCCAGTTCAGGCACTGTTGTCAGTATCGATGTCGCATCTGGAGATGCAGTCGCCGCCGGCCATCCCATTGCGGTGCTTGAAGCGATGAAAATGGAATTCGTGGTCAAGGCGACGCAGTCCGGCATCATCCATACACTTGCCGCGGAACCAGGGGCAACGGTGAACCAAGGGCAGGCGCTGGTCTATCTGGAGCCAGCCGAAGTAGACGCCGGCGGCATTCCGAACGAAGAGACGGTTGATCTTGAGTACATCCGGGCCGATTTGGCAGAGGTCCTGGAGCGCCATGACCTGCTGACTGACGAGCGCCGACCGGACGCGGTCGCAAAACGGCGTAAAACCGCGCAGCGAACCGCTCGTGAAAACGTTGAAGACCTGCTCGACCCGGACAGCTTCAACGAATACGGATCCCTCGCACTGGCGGCACAGCGGCGCCGACGTTCGGTGGATAAGCTGGTTGAAATGAGCCCGGCCGATGGTTTGATTACCGCCATCGGCAGCGTGAACGCCCCCGAATTCGGAGCAGAGGCCGGCCGTTGCGCCACCATGGCCTACGACTACACCGTGTTTGCCGGCACCCAGGGGCTGGCCAATCACCGCAAGGCAGACCGTCTTCTGGCTCTGGCCGAGCAATGGCGAATTCCACTGGTGCTGTTTGCGGAGGGCGGCGGTGGTCGCCCATCCGACACCGACACCAACGGCGTGTCCTTTCTGGACTGTCAGTCCTTTGTAAGCATGGCCAGGCTTTCAGGCGTGGTGCCCACGCTTGGTATTGTCTCCGGCCGATGCTATGCGGGCAATGCAGCCCTGCTAGGCTGCTGCGACACCATCATTGCCACCGAAGATGCCAACCTGGGCATGGCCGGGCCCGCAATGATTGAAGGCGGCGGCCTTGGGCGGTTCAGTCCGGAAGAAGTGGGGCCGGTTTCAGTGATGGGCCCCAACGGAGTGATTGATATCCTGGTTGAGAACGAAGCCGAGGCCGTCCGCGTGGCGAAGCAATACCTGTCTTACTTCCAGGGCACTTTGAAGGACTGGCAGTGCGCCGATCAACGACGGCTCCGGCACCTGATTCCGGAAAACCGAATGCGGGTCTACGATATCCGCCAGGTCATCGAAACCTTCGCCGATCAGGACAGTGTTCTGGAACTCCGCAGGCAATTTGCGCCCGGGCTGATCACGGCACTGGTGCGCATTGAAGGCCGTCCCATGGGCCTGATCGCCAATAACCCGAGCCATCTGGGCGGGGCGGTCGATGCCAGCGCGGGGGACAAGGCGGCCCGCTTCATGCAGCTGTGCAACGCCCACAACCTTCCGATCGTGTCACTGTGCGACACCCCGGGCTTCATGGTGGGGCCTGACGCCGAAAAACAGGCCACCATTCGCCATGTCTCGCGCATGTTCGTGGCAGCAGCCAGGCTCAACGTGCCGTTCTTCACCGTGGTTCTGCGCAAGGCTTATGGTCTTGGCGCACAGGCCATGGCGGCGGGAAGCATGCTCACGCCCTTTTTCACCGCGGCCTGGCCCAGCGGTGAGTTCGGGCCCATGGGCTGGGAAGGCGCCGTGCGTCTGGGCTTTGCCAAAGAGCTGGCCGCCCAGCCCGACGAAGAATCGCGAAAGACCATGTTCGATGCCCTGGTGGCCAAAGCCTACGAGCAGGGTAAAGCGCTCAACGTGGCCAGCTACCTGGAGATCGATGCAGTCATCGACCCGCAGGAAACGCGGGCATGGTTGATACGAGGGCTCAATTCCGCTTCCGGAGGTTGCTCTGACGGCGGCGGACAGTTTGTCGACACCTGGTGACGCTAGAACTGGCTACGCCCCCGCAACAGAATCTGAACATCATCAATACTGTCGTCGCCATCAAGGGGGAAGGCAAAATCCAGGTGCAGCATGCGTTGCACCTCGATACGGCTCGACGCCAGCCTCATGCCGAAGCCAACATCTTTCAGCACGCCTTCGTCCGGTCCATTGTTCCGGTCATCGGTAAACCAGGCCCGGCCTACATCGGTGAAGAGTACGCCACCCACCCGAAACAGTTTGAACGGATGCCAGTCCGGAAAGTAACGCCGCTCCAGGGTCCATAGCGCGCGGCGGTTGCCCTGCTGGTACTCACTGGGGTATCCGCGCAAACCGTTCTCACCGCCAATGAGCAATTGCTGGTCCGCTGTCAGATTGTGCGCTGCCGTGAACGCGAGGTTGGTGTACCAGCTATTCCAGCGCTCCGAGCCGCCGTGAAAATACTGAACGCTCACTGTCCCCAACAGGTTTTCCACCCGGTCTTCGTCGAGCCGGTAAGTGCCACTCTGACTGAGGTGATAGCTGGCGTAGTTTGTCTCGGATACATGCAGCACATCCTGAAAATCCATATTCAGAACCACGCGGTCCTCGGTGGCACCAAGCCCGCTGCCCGAGTAGCCCAGCTCGGTTCGCCACACGAAGCCATCACGCACATCCTCCACTCGCTGGAGCCGCGTCAGATTGGTCATTTCCCGGAAGCGGTTCTGGCGGTAATCGAAGCCAACCCAGGGGTAACTCAGAGTCCGGTCGTCGGGCAGGATGTCCAGATTGGGTTCATTGGGCAGCCTCTCGAATTCCAGGGCATCGTATCGATAGCCCGCCAGTAATCGGAGCTGGCGGTCATTCCGCTCAGCCAGCCGCCAGCCCCCATCAATACTGAAAAACTCCTGGCTGCGTCGATAATCCGCAATAGACTCAGCACCCACATAACGGGTTTCCTCCCGTACGTCATCGATACCGCTCAGGCCAAACCGCCAGTTTGTGGTCTCGCTGAAGAAAGGCCTCTCGAGGTAGGCGCTGCGGCCCCGTCCATCGCTTCTCTCATCGAATGAGAACCCCGCCTGCCAGTGGGAGCCCAAGACGTTCGGGTCATCAAAATACAGACTCGTTTCGGTGCGGTCCGGGTCCTTCGCATAGCCGATGCCAAGGCTTTTGCCTGATCCGGCAAAGTTGGGATCAGACAGCCCGAAGTTGGTGGTGTTCTCACCGCCAGATCGCGACACGCCAACGCTGGGAAAAAGCGTCCAGGTATCCCGCGTCAGAACACTTACCTCGATTTCGTCTCCGCAAACCCGGGTGACGCCCACCCACGCTGCGGTCAAATATTCCCGCTGGCGCAGTACCCGCTCGGACTCGGCAATCAGCTCGGGCTCGTAGACATCTCCCTCCTCAAACACCAGCTGGGCGCGCAAGGCGGACTCCCAGGTCGGCGTATTGAGTGCATTGAGGGTTCGATAGAGCGCATTGTCCTGCTCCGGATCGGTGGTATCAAAGATGGGGCGGCGAAGGATCTGGATATTGCTGATCCGGGCATCTTCCGGAATCACCAGATCACTCTGACGGGCAAGCTGATCCCTCGGTTTGTCCAGATCAATCGCCTCTGGCTGAATATCGCTGGCAATGCAGCCCTCCCTGGCTGGTTCCGCACCCAGGCACGAGCCGGCCAGAG
>Ga0102943_1002109_pt1 | contig 11830 bp, 12 predicted proteins | sample SalPonC_black_MG_FD_78174 | JGI IMG/M metagenome (GOLD analysis project Ga0102943, IMG submission 78174) | Salt pond soil microbial communities from South San Francisco under conditions of wetland restoration - Salt Pond MetaG... | ecosystem: Environmental > Aquatic > Marine > Intertidal zone >...
GGCGGCGGCGGACATCTCGGCTCCTCGGGGCGAAAGGGGAACGCGCGGAGCGGCGCTGCGCAGGGCGGAAGCCCCACGCGCGGCATGGATCGACGTTCCGGAGACTACCTCCGGAGGCCGACGGCGCCGGGCCGGGCGTCAGGCCCGCCCCGGCGCCTCGGTCCGTCAGCGGAACAGCGACAGGACGTTCTGCGGCGCCTGGTTGGCGATCGAGAGCGCCTGGATGCCCAGCTGCTGCTGCACCTGGAGCGCCTGGAGCCGCGCGGAGGCCTCCTCGAGATCCGCATCGACGAGCGAGCCGATGCCCGACTTCAGCGAGTCGGTCAGTTTGCCGACGAAATCGTTCTGGATCTCGATCCGCCGCTCGCTGGTGCCGAGCGACGCCGCGGCGTCGATCGTGGTCTGGATCAGACCCTCGACGGCCGTCAGCGCCGCCGCCGCCCCGTTCTCGGTCGAGATGTCGAGTTCGCCGAGGATGGCGAGGCCGCCGCCGACCGTGCCGCCTGCCGTCAGGGTCATGTCGCCGGCCGCCGAGGCGCCCATGGCGACGGTGTTGTTGTTGGTCACGGTCATGACGTTGTTCGCGGCGGTGACCTCGAACTCGCCGCCCGAAAGGCCCTGCTCCGCGAGGCGGAAGTTCACCATCTCGGTCAGGCCGGCGGCGATGTCGGCGGTCGTGTCGCCGTCCTTGGCGGTGTAGATCGCGGCCTGCTTGGCGGCGGGAGCCGAGCCGAAGGGCGTGCCGGTCACGGCGGCGTCGAACAGCGTCATGTCGAACGAATAGGTGTCGCCCGCCATCACCGTCTGGGTGCGGCCCGCTGTCGTGGTCTCGCCGTTGATGGTGTAGGTCGCGCTGGTGGCGCCGGAGGCGGCGGCGGTGCCGGCCGCCGTCATCGCCGCGGCGGCGAGGGTGAGTGTGCCGCCCGCGGCCGCGGTCTGGTTCAGATCCTGCTTGCCGACGGTGATCTCGGCGGAGGCGACGCCGCTCGCGGACCGGTCCAGCGAGGAGAGGACGTCCACCTCGCCAGTCCCGTCGACGGCGCCGGCGGCGGTGTAGGCGGCGGTCGTTTCGGAGTTCGACAGCAGGTTCAGGCCGTTGAACTGCGCGGCGCCGACGACGGAGGTGATCTGGTCGCGCAGCGCGGTCATCTCGTTCTGGAGCTTGACGCGGTCGACGTTCTCCTCCTGCGCGGCGACGACCCGGCTCTTGATCTCGCCGAGCATCTCGTTGACCGACTCGGTCGCGTTGCGCGCCACCGCCACGGTCGAGGAGCCGAGGTTCAGCGACTCCGAGATCGCCTCGAAGCCCTTCACGTCGGACTGCATGACCGAGGAGATCGCCCAGACGGCGGCGTTGTCCTTGGCGTTGCCGATCTTCTTGCCGGTCGAGATCTGGCTCTGGACGTCGCCCATGCCCTTGTTGATCGAGTTGAGGGTCTGGAGCGCGACCATCGCGCTGTTGTTGGTCAGAATGCTGGACATCGGTTCCGCTTTCCCAAGCTCGACGGCCGTTCGCGCCGTCAGGATTCAGACAGGGCCGGCGTTTCCCGGCCTTCGGGACCGTCCTTCTGACGGAAGGCGCCGTCGCCCCTCGGGGCCGGCGTGTCGGCGCCGCTTCCGGGCCGCAGCGAGACATTGGTCCGCCGACTCCTAACGGGTCGTTGACGCCCACCCCGCCGAAGCGGCCGCAAAACGCGGACATTTTACGCATCCTCCGCACCCAGCACCGCCCGCAGTCGTCCGAACGCCGCCGCCGCCCCGCCGGCGACCCGTTCCGCGCAGAAGGCGTCGAGTGCGGGGAACAGGCGAATCGCGCGGTCCGCCTCGGGATCCGCCCCTTCGCGCCAGAGCCCGGCCTGCAGCATCGGCGCGGCCTCCGCGTGGCGCGCGATCAGCCGACGCGCCTCGGCGATCAGCGCGCGCTCGTCCGGCTCCGCGCAGACGGGCAGCGCGCGGCTGACGCTGCGCGCCACGTCCACCGCCGGAAACCGCCCGCGCTCGGCGATGCCGCGGTCGAGCACGACATGCCCGTCGAGCAGCCCGCGCGCCATGTCGGCCACCGGCTCCTCCATGTCGGAGCCCTGCACCAGCACCGAGAACACCGCCGTGACGTCGCCATGCGTGCCATCCGCCCGCACCGGCCCCGGGCCGGCGCGCTCGGTCAATGCGGCCAGCGTCGCGCCGGTGGAGGGCGGCCAGGCACGCAGGCTCGGCGGCTCGCCCGCGGTCAGCGCGACCTCGCGATGCGCCTCGGCGAAGCGGGTGAGCGAATCGACGATCAGCAGCGCGTGGCGCCCCTCGTCGCGGAAGCGCTCGGCGATCGCCGCCGCGGTCCAGGCCGCCCGCCGCTTCACCAGCGCGGAGCGGTCGGAGGTGGCGCAGACCACCACCGAACGGCGCATCCCCGCCTCGCCCAGAGCGCCCTCGACGAAGTCGCGCAGTTCGCGCCCGCGCTCGCCGACCAGCGCCAGGACCACGCGGTCGGCCTCCACCTGCCGCGCGAGTTCCGCGAGCAGGCTGGTCTTGCCGACGCCCGAGCCGGCGAAAAGGCCGATCCGCTGGCCGCGCACCAGCGGCAGCAGCGAATCGAACGCGGCCAGCCCGGTCGCGAGCCTGGGGCCGAGCGGCGCGCGCCGCATCGGCGCCGGCGGCGCCGCGCGCACCGGAACCGCGATGCGCCCCTGCGGCAGCGGCCGACCGTCCATCGGCGCACCGAAGGGATCGATCACTCGCCCGAGCCAGCCGTCCGAAGGGCGCAACCCGGGGTCCGGCGCCAGCGCCACCTCGGCGCCCAGCCGGAGGCCGTCCGGCGCGCCGTAGGGCATCACCGTCGCGAGGCCGTCGCCCAGCGCCACCACCTCTCCCGCCGGCGAGCCCGCGTCTTCGCCCTCGAACGCCACTCGGTCGCCGAGCCGCGCCGCCGGCGCGAGGCCCGAGACCTGGAGAACCGCGCCCTCCGCCCGGACCACGCGGCCGATGCGCCGCCTCACGGGCAGCCGCCGCAACTCGGCGCTCAGATCGCTCGCATCCATCCCGTTCTCCTTCGGGTCGCGTCGGAAACCTCTCGTCAACCCTCGGCGGTTAATTCCGGGTTGCGACATCGATCGAGGGAGAATCCCGAGATGAGCCAGGGACTGAAGATCCTTTCCACGGCGGAGGCGCTGGCGGGCTATGCCGCGACGCGCACCGCCACCATCGCCCGCAACGTGGCCCATGCCGACACGCCGGGGTATCGCGCCGCCGATCTCGAGCCGTTCGCGACCACGGCGGCGGGCGCGGCCGCTGCCGACGACGCCGCCACGTTCCGCCCCCGCGTCACCCGCCCCGGCCACCGCGCCCTGCTGCCGGTCGGCGGGGCGGAGGCCGTCGCCTCCGCCGAGATCGGCGCGGCCTCGCCCAACGGCAACACGGTGAGCCTCGAGGACCAGATGGTCCGCGCCGCCGAATCCAAGCTCCAGCACGACCTCGCGCTAGGCGTCTGGCGAAAGTCGCTGGACATCCTGCGCGCGAGTCTCGGCGCCCCGCGCTGACCGCGCCCTCCAGAAGGAGATCCCCGATGACCGACCTCGTCCGCGCCATGGCGGCGTCCGCCTCCGGCATGACGGCGCAGGCCTCGCGCCTGCGGCTGAGCGCCGAGAACCTCGCCAACGCCGACACCCCCGGATACCGGCGCAAGCTGGTCCCGTTCGAGGCCGTGATGGACGGCTCCGGCGCGGCCGTGCGCACCGGGCCCGTGCATCTCTTCGGCGGCGACCTGCCGCGCGTCCACGATCCCTCCCACCCTCTCGCCGACGCCGACGGCTACTATGAGGGATCGAGCGTCGAGACCGTGATCGAGATGGCCGACGCGCGCGAGGCCTCGCGCAGCTACGAGGCGAACCTGCGTCTGCTGGACCAGGCCCGCGACATGACGCGCGGCCTGCTCGACATGCTGCGCCGCTGATCCCCCCGCCCGAAGGAGCCCCTCCGATGACCCCGACGACCGCGTCCTCCACCCTCGCCGCCCGCCTCTACGGCGAGGCGCCGAGACCCGCCCCGACGCCCGACGACGCCGCCGGGCCCGACCTCGCGGGCCTCGCCCGCTCCTTCGCCGACACCCTTCGCGAGGGCGAGGAGACGGCGATCTCCGGCCTCGCCGGCAAGGCCGACGCGCAGAGCGTGGTCACCGCCCTCTCCGCCTCGGAGGTCGCGATCCAGACCGCGGTGACCCTCCGCGACAAGGTGGTCGAGGCCTACAACGAGATCCTGCGGATGCCGGTCTGAGGCCGCCCCGATGACCGAGGGCGAGATCATCGACGTCCTGCGCGAGGGGCTCTGGGCCGCCTTCGCGGCCTCGCTGCCGATCCTCGGCGTCGCCCTCGTCGTCGGCCTCGCCATCGGGCTCCTGCAGGCGCTGACCTCGGTGCAGGAGATGACCCTGACCTTCGTGCCGAAGCTGGCGGCGATGGCCGTCGCCTACTGGATCTCGATGGGCTTCATGGGCGCGATCTTCGTCAACTTCTGGCGCGACACGCTGGTGCCGATGATCGCCGGCGGGGCCGTCGCGCTGGCCCTCCTCGCGCCCCTCCCCGCCGCGGCGGCGCCGGACCCCGCCGCGCTCTGCGAGGCGGCGGGCGCCCGCGCCGCCCGGGCCGAAGGCGTGCCGCCCGAACTGATGCGGGCCATCAGCCTGGCCGAGACCGGGACGCGCCGCGCCGGCCGCTTCGCGCCCTGGCCCTGGACCGTCAACATGGAGGGCGAGGGCCGCTGGTTCGACTCGCCCGGCGAACTCCTCGCCTGGGTGCGGGGGCGGCAGGCGGCCGGCGCCCGAAGCTTCGATCTCGGCTGCTTCCAGGTGAACCACCTCTGGCACGGCGAGCATTTCGACAGCCTCGAGGCGATGCTCGATCCGGACGCGAACGCCCGCTACGCCGCCCGCTTCCTGCGCGCCCTGCACGCCGAGGCGGGCGACTGGGAGACCGCCGCCGGCCGCTACCATTCCCGCACGCCCGAGCTCGCGCGCCGCTACCGCATGCGCGTGGCCGAGATCGCCGCCCGGCTCGACGGCCTCGACCTCGCCGCGGCCCCCGCCCCGGGGGGCCCGCCGCCGGCGCCGCTCGCGAGCGGCCCGCGACCGCCGGTCTCCGCCTTCGACGCGCCGGCGGGCGGCGTCTCGCTCGCCCTGCTCCTCGGCCCCCGCCGCGGGGGCGCGCCGCACCGCGCCGCGCCGCTCCTCACGCGCTCCGCCGGCGGCCTCCTCGTCCGCAGCGCTGCGCCGCTGCTCGTCGAAGCCCGACCGGCGGAGCCCCCGCGATGATCGGCACGCTCGACGTCAAGACGCTCTACCAGCCCACCGTAATGCTGGCGCTGGCGCTGATGGCGGTCATCTCCATGATGATCCTGCCGATGCCGTCCTGGGCGCTCGACGCCGGGCTCGCGGTCTCCTTCGGCCTCGCCATCCTGATCTTCACCAACACCCTCTTCATCGAGAAGCCGCTCGACTTCTCCGCCTTCCCCACGATCCTTCTCGCCTCGCTGATGCTGCGCCTCAGCCTCAACGTCGCCTCCACCAAGCTCATCATCGGACAGGGGCACGAGGGCACCGGCGCCGCCGGCCAGGTGATCGAGGGCTTCGCCATGTTCATCATGGGCGGCTCGGTCACGCTCGGCCTCGTCGTCTTCGGCGTCCTGCTGATCGTCAACTTCATCGTCATCACCAAGGGCGCCGGGCGCATGGCCGAGGTCGGCGCCCGCTTCGCGCTCGACGCCATGCCGGGCAAGCAGCTCGCCATCGATTCGGACATGGCCGCCGGGGCGTTGAGCCACGAGGAGGCGCGCGCCCGCCGCGAGAAGGAGCAGGAGGAGACCTCCTTCTTCGGTTCGCTCGACGGCGCCTCCAAATTCGTGAAGGGCGACGCGGTCGCGGGGCTGCTGATCACGCTCCTGAACCTGCTGATGGGCCTCGGCGTCGGCGTGGTGATCCACGACATGCCCTTCACCGAGGCCTTCGTCACCTACGCGATCCTCACCGTCGGCGACGGCCTCGTCAGCCAGATCCCCGCCGTCATCATCTCGATCGCGACGGCGCTCCTGCTCGCCAAGGGCGGGCTGCTCGGCTCGGCCGACCGCGCGCTCCTCTCCCAGCTCGGCGGCTTTCCGCGCGCCCTCGGCACGGTGGCGGCGCTGATGGCGCTGTTCGCGCTCGCGCCCGGCCTGCCGCTGGTGCCCTTCCTCGGCGCCGCCGGGCTCCTCGCCGCCGCCGCCTGGCTCTCCCACAAGGCCGAGGCCGAGCGCGCGGCCGCCGCCGCCGCGCCCCCGCCGAAGGCCGAGGACGCGCCCCGCGACCGCCCGCTCGGCGACGTGCTCGACCTCGACGAGATCCACCTCCAGTTCGCGCCCGACATCGTGCCCGAGGTGATGGACGAGGCCACCGGCCTCGGCGCCCGCATCGCCAACATGCGCGCCCATGTGGCCGAGACCTACGGCATCGTCCTGCCGGAGATCCGCCTGACCGACGATCCCGCGCTCCCGTCCGGAACCTATGCCATCCGCATCCAGGGCGTGGAGGCGACGCGCGCGGTCCTGCGCTCAGGGCGCAGCCTCGTCCTGCTCGGCGACCGGCCCGACGACGCGCCGCCCGGCGAGGACGCCTCCGAGCCGGTCTACGGCGCCCCCGCGCGCTGGATCGACCCCGACCTGACCGAGGACGCGAGCGCGCTCGGCCTGCCCGTGGTCACCCCGACGGAGGTCGTCGCCACCCACCTCATGGAGACGGTGAAGACCGGCTTCGGCCGGCTCTTCACCCGCCGGGCCCTGCGCAAGCTGCTCGATTCCTTCGTCGCGGTCTCGGACCCCGACCGCGCCGCCGCCAACCGCCGCATCCTCGACGAGTTCGTGCCGGAGAAGGTGCCGGTCGACCTCCTGCAGACCGTCCTGCGCCTTCTGCTCGAGGAGCGTGTCTCGATCCGCAACCTACCCCTGATCCTGGAGGCGGTGGCCGAGGCGCGCGGCCACTCGCAGGATGTCGAGACCATCGCCGAGCACGTGCGCCGCCGCCTCGGCTTCCAGATCGTCGCCGAACTGCAGGAGCCCGACGGCGCCCTGCCCCTCGTCCAGCTCTCCCCCGACTGGGAGCGCATCTTCGCCGAGCACGACGACGGCAACGGCGACGTCGCGCTGCCGCCCTCCGAGTTCGACCGCCTCGCCGCCTCGGTCTCCGAGACGGTCTCGCGGGCGGGGGCGGACGGGCGCTGGCCCGCCGTCGTCACCTCCGCGCGGCGGCGGCGCTTCCTCTCGACGGTGCTGAGCGCCAAGGGCGTGCGCAACCCCGTGCTCTCCTTCGAGGAGATCGGCTGCGCGTCCCGCCCGGCGCTCCTCGGCGCCGCCTGAGGCGCGCATGGAGGAGCTGATCGCCGACCCGGACGCCGCCCTCGCCGCGCTGACCGAGCTGATGCGCCGGCTCTCCGACATCCTCGGCTTCGGCGAGGCGCCGATCTTCGCCCTCATGGCCGTCTTCACCCGCGTCGGCGCCGCCGTCGCGCTGCTGCCCGGCTTCGGCGAGCGCAACCTGCCGATGCGCATCAAGCTCGCCGCCGCGATCGCCTTCACCCTCGTGGTCTGGCCCGCCGTCGCGGCGGAGGCCGAGGGCGTCGGCGCACGGATCGAGGCGGCCGACGCGCCCCCCGTCGCCCTCGCCGGCGTGCTGATCGCCGAGGCCGCGGCCGGTATCGTCCTCGGCCTCGCCGCCCGCCTCCTCGTGATGGCGCTGCAGCTCGCCGGCGCCATCGCCGCGCAGTCCACCGCGGTCGCCCAGATGGCCGGCGCCGACGTGACGCCGGACCCGATGCCCGCCATCGGCGCCATCCTCGTCGTCGCCGGCATCGCGCTCGCGCTCGCGCTCGGACTGCACGTCAAGGCCGCCGTCGCCCTCGTCGCCTCCTATGAGGTCGCCCCCCTCGGGGCGCCGCTGCCGGCCGCGGACGCGGCGGCCTGGGCCGTCGCCCGCGCCGACGACGCCCTCGGGCTCGCCGTCGCCCTCGCCGCCCCCTTCGCCGCGGGCTCCCTGGCCTACAATCTCGCGCTCGGCGCCATGAACCGGGCCATGCCGCAGCTGATGGTCGCCTTCGTCGGCGCGCCCGCCATCACCGCCGGCGCGCTGCTCCTGCTCTGGGCCGCCGCGCCGGCGATGCTCGCGCGCTGGAACGCGGCGCTCGACGGCGCGCTCGCCGCGCCCTTCGCGGCGCCCTGAACGATGTCGGGGGGCGAGGACTCCGGCTCCGGCGGCGAAGAGAAGTCGCACGACCCGACACCCGAGCGCATCGCCGAAGCGCGCCGCAAGGGCGACGTCCCCCGCTCCGCCGACGCCGGCGCGGCGGCGGCCTATCTCGGCCTTCTCGCCGCGATCTTCGTGGCCGGCCCCGGCGTGGTCGAGGCCTCGGGCGGAGCCCTCGCCGCCATGCTCGGCCAGGTCGACCGGCTCGAGGGCCGGCTGCTCGGCCCCGGCGGGCCGAACCTCGCCGCGGCGCTCGCCCGCGACGCCGTCGCTCCGGTGCTGCCGCTGCTGCTGGTCCCGTTCGCGGCCACCCTCGCCGCCTGGGTCGCGCAGCAGGCCTTCGCCCTCTCGGGCGAAAAGCTGGCGCCGAAGCTCGACCGCGTCTCGCCGCTGGCCAACGCCAAGAAGAAGTTCGGCCTCTCCGGCCTCGTCGAGTTCGCGAAGGCCACGGTGAAGCTGTTCGCGGTCGCCGGCGTCCTCGCGGCCGTCCTCATGGCGGAGACCGATCGCATCCTCGCGAGCCTCGCCCTGCCGCCGCGCGCCGCGGCGCTCGAGATCGTCGTCATCGGCGTCTCGCTCCTGCCCTTCGTCGCCGCCGTCGCCGTCGCGGTCGCCGGGATCGACCTCGTCTGGCAGCGCTTCGACCACATGAAGCGGCTGCGCATGACCCGCCAGGACCTCAAGGAGGAGACCAAGAAGTCCGAAGGCGACCCGCACATGAAGGGCGAGCGCCAGCGCCGCGCCCGCTCGATCGCCACCAACCGCATGATCGCCGACGTCCCGAAATCGGACGTCGTGCTGGTCAACCCGGAGCACTACGCCGTGGCGCTGAAATGGTCGCGCGCGCCGGGCTCGGCCCCCGTCTGCGTCGCCAAGGGCGTGGACGAGATCGCCCGCGCCATCCGCGAGGCCGCCGAGGAGGCGGGCGTGCCCGTCCACCGCGACCCGCCCGCCGCCCGCGCCCTCCACGCCACCGTGGAGATCGGCGAGGAGATCTGGCGCGAACACTACGAACCCGTCGCCGCCGCGATCCGCTGGGCAGAGCGCATGCGCGCCATCGCCCGGGAACGCGGCCGCCCGCCCGGAGGACCGCGATGAGACGCCCGCCCGCCCCGCGCCGCCGACCGGCCTGCGCGCCGAAGCCGAAACGCACGCCCGCCGTCGCGGGGCTCCGCCGTCGCCGCGCCACCGCGGTCCCGGCCCTGCGCCGCCCCCGCCGATGAGCCGCGATCCCGCCGCGCTCCGGCGTCTCGCCCGGCTCGCCCGCCTCGCCGAACTCGCCCGCCTCGCCGACCTGGCCGAGCGCCGGCGGGCGGAGGACGCCGCCGCGGACGCCGCAGGAGCGATCGCCGCCCGCGCCGAGGCCGAGGCCGCGCACCCCGCCCCGCCCGGCTTCGATCCGATCCGCGAAGCCGCGATCGCCCGCTGGCGCAGCGCCGACGCCATCCGGCGCGCCCGCGCCGGCGATGCGCTCGCCGCCGCCGCGCACGAGGCCGACGCCGCCCGCGCCACCGCCGCCGAGGCGCTCGCCCGCCGCCGCGCCGCCGAGACCCTCGCCGAAGACGCGCGCCTCGCCGCCGAGGAGACCGCCGCCCGCCGACGCGAGCGCGACGGCGAGCCGGGCTGAGACGCCCTCAGGGGCCGTCCGACCGCCGCCAGCCCGACCCGTCGTTGCGCCAGACCACGAGCCGCCCGCCGGCCTCCAGGACGAGGTCCCTCCCCCCGGTCCCGCCGGTGGTCGCGACGCGCAGGTCGAAGCCCTCGACCATCCCCAGCACCCGCGGCGCGTCCTCGCCCTCGGTCGAGAGGATCCAGTGCCGGCAGCCCTCCGGACCGCAGAACTGGGGCGAGACGCCCATCAGGATCACCTCCTCCGGCGGCGCGCCCGTCAGCTCCGCGACGCCGATTCGGAAGGCGTCCGGCAGCGCGCCGACCCGCGTGCCGGTCCCGTGCAGCTCCCGCGCGTAGAAGCGCAGGAACGCGTCCTCCGTCGCCACCGGCATCGCGTCGTCGAAATCGTACCAGTCGACGCCGCCCGGCCCCGGCGCGTCCCAGCCCTCCAGCGCCTCGGGCAGCGGATCGGCGTCGCCGAGGTCCTCCTGATAGAACGTGCCGCCGAACTTCATCGCCACCGGCAGGCGCCCCGTCTCCAGCACCAGGTCGCGCCAGCCCCCGGTGGAGCCGGCGCCAAGCCGCGGCGTGCCGGCCGCCTCCAGCACCTGCACCCAGCCCTCGGGCGTGTCGGCGAGGATCCAGACGCCGCAGATCGGCCGCTCCGCCCGGTCCATCCCGATGCAGTGCGAGGGCGAGCGCCCGATCACGACCAGCTCGGTCGGCGACGCGGCGTTCAGCTCGCAGCGCGCGAAGCCGAACAGCGCGTCCTCCGCCAGCCCCAGCCGTCCCGCCTCCACGAAGTCCGAGGCGAAGCGCTCCGAGACCATCGCCCGCTCCCAGGCGTCGAGCGCGACCTTGCCGAGCCGCCCCTCGACGGTCCCGTCCGGCCGGTCCGCGCACCCCTCCGAAGCGCCGGCCGCGAGGGGCGCCGAAAGGGCGGAGAGAAGGACGGCGAGGGAAATCAGACGCATGCGCGGGACGCTACGGCGCCGCCCGCCCCCGCGCAACGCGGCGCCTCGCCCCCGGCCTCACGGCGCCCCGATCAGCCGCGCGACCCCCTCGAAGCCGTCGATCACCAGATCGACGAGCCCCGGCGCGCGCCGCACCCCCTCGACGATCGCGAACACCGGGAGGAACACCGACAGCGTCAGCATGAAGGCCAGCAGCAGCGCCCCCGTCTGCCCGGCGAGCGCCGAGCCGTCCTCGCCCGCGCCGAGATGCAGCAGCTTCGCCGTCCGCCGCCTCAGCGCGAACGGCCACCACGACCACAGCGCCGCGAGCAGCACCGCAAGGTGCAGCAGAGTCGGGATCAGCGTCGAGAACAGCATGAACCCGAGCCACCAGTGGGCCCCCGGATCCGCCCGGATCGCCGCGAACGCCGCCGCGAGGTCCAGCATCGCCGCCCCGTCCTGCGGCCGCACGAAATGGACGAAGGCGATCACGCTCATCCCCAGCGCCGCGAAGATCGCCAGCCCGCCGAGCAGGTCGAGCCCCGACGACCACCCGAGCCCGCGCACCAGCCCGCGCCGCAGCAGGAACCGCGTGAGCCCGACCGAAAGGAAATCCGCGAGGCCGTTCAGCAGCGGCAGCACGCCGACGAAGAGGATGACGCCGGCGGCCTCCGATCCGTCCGCCAGCGTCCCGAGCGCCGGCGCCAGCCAGACGGCCCCTGCGATCGCCGTCACGCCGACGCACGCCCAACACAAGAGGAACGCCGTCGGTCGCTTCAGCCGCCTTCCGAGAAAATCGACTGCGAATGCGACTGCGACTGCGACTGCGACTGCGCCTGCGAATGCGACTGCGACTGCGACTGCGACTGCGAATGCGACTGCGACTGCGCATGCGACTGCGACTGCGACTGCGACTGCGCCTGCGCCTGCGCCTGCGACTGCGACTGCGACTGCGCCTGCGCCTGCGACTGCGACTGCGCCTGCGATAGGAAACAGCCAGTCAGCGACCTTTCGA
>Ga0102943_1002112_pt1 | contig 11820 bp, 7 predicted proteins | sample SalPonC_black_MG_FD_78174 | JGI IMG/M metagenome (GOLD analysis project Ga0102943, IMG submission 78174) | Salt pond soil microbial communities from South San Francisco under conditions of wetland restoration - Salt Pond MetaG... | ecosystem: Environmental > Aquatic > Marine > Intertidal zone >...
AAGGCAGCAGAAACAGAAACCAGGACCATAAACGAACTGATTAGTAGCTTTTTTAACATACTAGGTCCTCTTTAGTTTATTGTTAGATGAGTCGGATGATAGCTATTTTAAACGTTCTCATCAAAAATTTCTCTAACATTTATTTACAATTCATATAAAATTCACATAAATAACGGTTCAATAAATTTTCTCAAATTGAACTATAATAATTCGAAACACCCTTTGTTTATATGTACATTGGTACTATAACCTAATAATCGATCTTTTATGTCTGAACGAATTTCGTTACTTATTGCAGGCCTTTTACTTAGCTCATTTTTAATTTTCTCAGCCTGCTCAAACTCATATGTGGATGATATAGACCGCGGTGACTCATACAATTACCGCCCCGGTTTCCCTGAATTGAGAACAGCAGCCACGGCTTATATCAATACTGAGAACACGCCCATTCTGAATATTGCGGGTGAATTGGTGAAAGGAAGCCTGATCTATGCCAACGAAAATGAAGAATATGTTGCCCGTTTTACTGTAGAAATAACTATTAAAGAAAATACAGAAACCGGTAATATCATCGTCAGAGAGAATTTTAGTGATGTTATCAGAAATGAAACCAATGATATAGTTAACAGTCAGGAGTTATACCTGTTCGAAGATGAATTTGAAGTTGAACCCGGGGAATTACTGGTTGAGATCAGTTTAACGGATAACCAATCCTCAAAACAAACTCTCAGGCGAAATACGGTAACTGTCCCATCTCCGAGCACCAATTCTTCCGCAATCACCAATGTCAGCCTGCTTACCAAGAACTCTAATGCTGAAAATCAGGACTTCAATCAGGCTACCACCTTCGATATTCCCTCACGGATGGATTCACTCCGATTCAGATTCCAGGCGATCAACCGGGATGCAGAAAACGGTCTTAATGTTGAAATGAGGCTTCTAAGGTTCGAATCGGATACCAGCATTGCCCGCCCTATGCATTATAGCGATTATTCTCCTTCCAGTATACAACGCATCGGAATCGATTATGATGAATATGAAGTGGTCCAGTCTTCTGTTCGTAATTTAACTCAACCGGGCAATGTAGTTATTGAGTACAATTTCCATGAACTGCAAAGAGGTAATTATAGACTTGAGGTCAGTTCAGGTGAAGGTGATGATCAGATCTACAAGGCCATCGAATTTGGTATCAAAAGCCCCCATTACCCTTCCATCAAGACACCTGAAGAATTAGCCCAACCACTAGCCTACCTTATGTCAGAAAAGGAGTACGAAGAACTCATGTCTATTGAGGATCCCACAAAAATGAAGAATGCCATTGACCGTTTCTGGTTATCAAACGTCAGGAATTCAAATAAAGCCCGCGAAGTGATCTCTCTTTTTTACGAACGAGTAGAAGAAGCCAACAAGCAATTCTCAAACTTCAAGGAAGGATGGAAAACGGATACCGGTATGATGTATATCCTGTTTGGTCCGCCAATGTATGTTAACACCTACACCAATCAGATGGTTTGGTCTTATTCGTACAACCGGGAAGACCCGGAAAGCAATTTCATATTTGACCGGCCAAAATTAAAAACCAAATTCTATCCTTTCGATAACTATGTGCTTCGCAGAAGCAACTACTACTATAATGTTCAGCGAAGACAAGTTGAGCGATGGTTATCCGGCAGTATACTGAGCCGTCCTTTTTGACGTGTTAACCAGGATGGATTTGGTGTTTATTTGCACCATTAATATTACAATGGTCATTCAGAGCGAAGCAATGCACCTTGTCTTTTATGGAGCATCAGTGTTAGCAGTGAGTACCATGTTGGGAGTGGCAAATGTATAGTTATTTCAGTTTGCTAGCCCCAAATAGGCAAGATCTTTCTCCGCCGGCTGTCGGATCAAGATGACGGGATATAAGATCAATTAATTATTATCCTTGATTAATAAATATTGACTGCAAAGCCTTCAACTTGCAGGTTGGCATTTATTCTTTCTCTGATTATTGATTCATTGGCAGAATCGGTAGGATCGAGAATAGATCCATCCGGATTTAGAAAAATTTCATTCAGATCAATAGATTTTCTGATAATTAATGTCTCATCTATATCATTTAAAGAAACCGGATCGAAGCTGAATATTTTTTCAAATGTCGGAGAAATCCTGAAAGTGAAATTTTTCAGATTATATTTACCTTTAATAACCACAGAATAATTGTCATCCTCACCATAAAAATCATCATCAAGGATCCCTGCATTATTTGGCACAGGCTGCAGATACATCGTATAGCTGTCAAATGTGGAATTATCCGCGATTCCCAGGCCAACCTCCAAGACCAATCTCTCCTGTGCTGCATCAAGATCATAGGTAAATAAAAACGTACTTACGTTTGGTGAGCTCTCTAATTCGATATCGTTACCCGCAATAATGAAGCGATCGACTGAAAATTTAAAATCTGTAATAACGAGGGAGTCCTGTTCTGTAGAAAGGGAATCTCCAAGGTTTTCTGCCTGAAAGTTTAGACTAAGGCGTTTTTCAACCTGAATATCATTATTGAATAAGCCACAGGCTGAAATGAATGATAATAGAATTATTGAACCAATAAGTGTAAATAATGAACTGCGCATAGAATTTTTTTTTAAAAATTAAAAAAGCCATGCCTCGTATGAGGCATGGCTTAAAATATAATAATTTACTTCTTATTTAAGGAAGTACGTTAACTGAATCAATCGTTACTTCAGCAAAGTCATTGACCGGGATGAATGTAACAGTGTTGTCAATTAATTGACCACTGAATAAAGGTGGCTGCTGAGCAGGTATTCTCTCATCATTTGCATCAAGTCCTGCTGGACCAAGATGCACCATTGAGATATAGAAACCTGTTCCTCTAATGAAGTCTTCTTCACGGGTTGCTTCATCGTCTCCGGCTGCAACAGGCTCAACAATGTCTACTTGAACATTGTTATAGACTGTGTTCACATCAAGATCGATGGAAGAAACACCAACATAAGCACCTACTGACGAATCAGCATCACTTTCGTGAAGGTCAATAGATACCTGGTTTTCTCCAACACTACCGTTGTAAGCAATTTCAACTACATCAATGGTCACTGAGTTAGTTGAATCTATGGCTGTTTCGTCATTCCATTCGAATTGAAGAACGCCATATACAGGTGCCGCTGAACTTGTTGCTGCTACGAATCCTAATGTTTCTGCAGATACTGTGGCATTATCCAAAGTAGCCTGAGAAATTTGAGATCCTCTTATCACATGTGCTACGTGATCGTCAGGAGAAGCATCAGGAGTTCCATTAGCAGAGTTAATAACTTCTACCAATACAGAACCACCACGCTGAGCAGCTGAAAGTATAGTGTAACCTACTATGGTTTCACCCTCAAAGTCTCCATCAGCAGGGTTAGTTGTCACAACAACAGCATCTCCAGGTTGCCCTGTTACACCTGAAACCAGAACGTTGGTATCGTCGATACCTGTTCTCAGGTCAAGTGCTTGTGCTTCGAAAGTTGCAGATCTTTCAAATTCGGCTATAAAAATAGTAGCCTGATCTAAATTTTCTGCAATTTGAACGTCGCCAGAGGCAGCAGAAATATTTAACAGTAGTGTTACTTCACTACCTCCTCCAAAGATCCCACTATCAAGTATCTCAATAGGAAGTTCTACAGAGTTAGAATTAGCTGCTATGGTTGCTTCAGTGCTTGTCAGGTTGTAATGAACACCTGCATCAGCTGTTGAAGCGGCATCAACTTCTACAGTAACTGTTACATCACTTGTTGGCGCTTGGCCAATAAGTTGAAGTGCAACATTTGTTGAACCGGCAATCTCAGATACCTCTTGTTGTAGAGGAGAAAATTCGACTTGAGCAGGTCCATCATATGTTTTTTCTACATCGCCTTTATCGAACATGCTATCGCATCCGAAAAATAAAAGCGGAATGACTAATGCTATAATTAATTTAATTTTCATTGGATAAAATATTTTGAGTTAGTTTTTTGTCGATAATCATATTCGATTATTCGTAACCAGGGTTTTCAACCAGCTGATCATTTACGTTTAACAGGCCTGATCCAAGATCTGCCAGAATTCTGTAAGAATCAGCACGCATCTTCAAAGATCCATCAGGATTTCTGATATCACGCTGCAAACGCTTAAGATCATAGAATCGGTGTCCTTCGACGCCTAATTCTCTCATTCTTTCATCCAAAATATAATCTTCAAAAGCATCTAGATCAGTAAGAGCAGAAGCAGGTACAGCACCTACGTTTCTTGCTGTTCTAAGGATTTCAAGATCAGTGACACCAGCTGCTGGGCTGTTTTGGTCCTTAGCCAAGGCTTCTGCACGGATGAGATACATTTCAGATAGTCTGATCATTGGCATATCATCCACAGAGTTTCCTTTCTCACCGGCAAACTTAACACTTACTAAACCATTGGTATTTACAGCATCACAGTTAGTTGGCTGTGTTAATGGGTTACTTTGTGTGGTTGTGCAATCCTGGTACCATCCTAAGCGGTGATCACCTGCTTCATACTGATCCAACAGGAATTGAGTAGGTAGTTGAGCAAGAAAACCATCCGCTGTGTACGTTGCAGGACCGTTATTACCAAATCCTCCACCACCGGTACTATTTTCAGTATCGGGGTTTACAACTATTTTGAATAAAGCTTCCGGATGTCCACCAGCATTCTCGTCAAACATTTCAGCAACACCGGTTGCTGTGCTCACAAGAGAACCCGGGAAATTATCGATGGCATCCTGGGCCGCTGCAGCTGCAGGTCCCCAATTACCGGCATACAGGTTAACACGTGCTGTCAAACCATCTACAAACGCTTCCGTTACAAAACGATTGTCTGAGTTTACGCCTGATAGCAGAGTCTTAGCTGTACTAAGGTCATTCAGGATCTGAGTATAAACATCACCTACTGAACTACGTGGTCTCAGATCTGCATCAGCAAGATCGATCACAGGCTCTGTACGAACAATAACGCCTGCATCCCAGTTAGCTTCTGGTCCCTGGCTAAAGTTGCCCGGCTCATAGCCGTAAACTCTGACCATATTGTGCATAGCGAAGGCACGAAGGGCGAGAGCTTCACCTCTATAGAGGTCAAGAGTTGCCGGATCTTCAAATACAGAAGCATCTACACCACCGATGATAAGGTTGGCATCCTGTATGATCTCATACAGTCCCCAATTATCAAGGTGTGCTGTACCACCACTGGTACCGGTAGCTTGTGTTAAAGCTTGAAAACGGGTAGAACCCGGTCGGTTACGTGTTTCGTCGGTGAATGCAGATGGACCGATAAAATATTCAGTTGTCATACTGAAATTCTCACGGATCTTAGAATACATAGATGCTCTAAGCGCATTAACACCATCTTCGCTGGTAAGTACCACCTCAGACGAAACGGATGTGGAAGGTTCCACACCATCTAACATACTGTCACAGCCGGTAAACCCTATTATAAGGGCAGCGACTAGTGCATACTTAAGTGTTTTAAATTTCTTCATTTGATTATCTAATTTTTTAATTAAAACTGGATTTCAATACCGGCATTAACCTGACGCTCTGTTGGATAAGAAGCAGCGGTCAAGTTGTTGTAGATATCATTTGGACTAAAGGCAACTTCAGGGTCATAGAATGGCCATGCAGTCCATGTTACCAGGTTCGTAGCAGATGCAAAGAATGTTACATTATTAAGTCCTACTCTTTGTGTAAATCTGTCTGGCAGACTGTAGTTCAAAGAAATGTTCTTCAAACGAATGTAACTTGCATTGTAGATAGAAGCTGTACTTAGCTGTGTACGGTAGTTCGCCGTTTCAGCAAAATCTGTTCCTGCTTCCATGGCTCGTGGATAATACGTTACATCACCCGGTGTTCTCCAGCGATCCAATACTTCCGTCGTAAGGTTCATCAGGAAGTCAGGTGTTCTGGTGAAGTAGTAATCCGTGTTCGGGAAGGCCCACTGACCAAAACTGAACTGGAAGAATGCATCCAGGCTTAATCCTTTGTAGCTGAATGTGTTTCCAAATCCACCAACAATATTAGCAACACCATCTTTGTAGTTAACAGCATCAACAGAGTTGGTTGGGGTGTAAGTGATGTTACCATCAGCGTCGTACCACATTGGGCGACCATCTGCAGGGTTAACACCGGCCCAGCGTACTACCTGGATCTGACCAATAGGTTGTCCTTCGATAAGACTTTCAAACAGATCATCTTCATCAATTGGGTTACCATCTGGCAGTTCAAGAATCTCATTATCAGAGAAGGCCACGTTGAAACGTGATTGCCATCTGAAACCAGAGCGAACAACATTCACTGAGTTCACTTCAAACTCAATACCTGTATTACGAACGGCACCGATATTTTCAGTGATCTCGTCGTAACCACTATCACTTGGCAGTGGACGACCGAAAAGTAACTGTTCAGTGTCTTTTTGATACGCATCAATAGCACCATACAGGCGGCCATCAAATAATTCGTAATCAAGACCGATATTGATCTCTCTGGCTTCTTCCCATCCAAGGTTAGCATTGGCTAACTGAGTTGGGCGAAGACCGGTTGAACCAAGATAAGAACCGTTGGCTCCATATAATCCACGTGCAGCAAAGTTACCGATCGCAGAGTTACCTGTGGTACCATATCCGATACGCAGTTTCAATTCGTTGATCGCTTCAACGTCTAAGAAATCTTCTTCAGATATTCTCCAACCGGCTGAAACAGACGGGAAGAAACCCCAGCGTGTTTCCTGACCGAAACGGGAGTTACCGTCATAACGGGCAACCAGTTTCAGGATATATTTTTCGTCAAATACATAATCAACATTACCGAAATAACTGGCTTGTCTCCACTCACTGTTAATACCGGCAGCGGTAACAGGCGTTGAAGTAGCAGAAAGCACAGTAAAGAATGGACCCGGAAGTCCGTCACCACGGGTTAACTGACTTTCAGAATAATCTGAACGATACTCAACACCGGCAAAACCGGATACCGCATGAACGCCGTCAAAGGTCTTGGAAGCATTCGCGATCAGGTTACCCTGGTAGTTCTCTACATTACGGTTAGCAAAACTTACCCAACCATCCTGAGCCGGAGCTGCGATAGCAGATCTGTACTGCTGATCCTGTGTATTACGGTAATCAACATTCAAGCTACCATTGAAAGATAACCAGTCGTTGGCTTGATACTGTAATCTTACAGAACTCAGGATCTGAGTCACTGTATTAGTACGGTCTACTTCATTAGCCTGAACAGCAGGATTGTTTGAAAGACCAAAACGAGTATTTGGGTTGTAAGAACCGTCAAACTGGTATGGGAAACTCATTGGAGCTTCGAACATAGCCTGTGACGGAGGACAGTTAATAAAGTTACCATCCTGACATACACCGGTTTGGCCGGCACGTGAAATATTCAATCTAACGCTGGTTCTCCAGTTTTGGGCCAGTTCGTGATCGATATTGGTACGCAGGTTCAAACGGGTAAAATCTGAGTCAAAGGCTGTACCCTCAGTTGATTCATAACCACCGGAAATACGGAAGGTTGTAGAAGAGTTACCACCGGAAGCGGAAACGTTATACTTCTGAGTTACACCTTCATCAAAAATGAAATCCTGCCAGTTTGTATTGGCCAATTGGTCACCGGCTTCTACAGGGCTTCCAAAGAAGCTTAAGAAGAAGTTTCTGTAATCGTTTTCAAATGGTGTATAATCACCAGCACCTAATTGTGTTGTTCCATCAAATGGACTTATATATGATTGAGTCGGATCAATACCGAAATTCAAAGCAAATGCTTCTCCCATATATTCTACATACTGATCAGAACTAATATAGTCTACATTGTTGGCAAGAGAGCGAACACCGGTCTCAGCACGTGCTGTAATTTGTGTTGGACCTGCAGTACCATCTTTAGTAGTAATGATCACAACACCGGCAGCCGCCTGAGCACCGTAAATAGCTGCAGATGCAGCATCTTTAAGTACTTCAATAGACTCAATGTCGCTTGGGTTCAAGGTGTTAAGTGGAGATGTACTGGCCTGACCTGATAGCTGAGCAAAAGAGATCTGCACACCATCAACAATATAAAGAGGCTCAGTAGCCGCGTTAATAGATCCGTTACCACGGATGTTTACACGGAAAGCACCACCCGGGTTACCGGAAGTAGTGGTAATGTTTACACCGGCAGCACGACCCTGAAGAAGGGATTCTGTATTCTGCAAGGAAACATTTTCAAGATCTTGTGAAGACACCGTTGAAATAGAACCGGTTACTTCCCGTTTCTGCTGTACAGCATATCCGGAAACAACAAATTCATCAAGGCCTACAACATCAGCGCTTAATTCAATGTTACGTGTCACAGTACCTGATCCGATCTCAACAACTTCGTTGACTGTTACGTAACCAACGTATCGGTAAGAAACAGTATAAGTACCAGAATCTATATCATTTATAGTATAGTTTCCATCAACGTCGGACTGAGTACCTCGGTTAACGGATTCGATATAAACAGTCGCACCGATCAACGGCTCTCCTGTTTCAGCATCTGTAATTTGCCCGGTTAAAGTGCCGCTTTGTGCATATGCACTAGCCGACAATAACAAAGCAAATACTGTAAATAGTAGCTTTTTAAACATAGTAGCTTTGGTTTAAGTTATGGGTTAAGATAAAATGTGTTTATCTAACGTATATCGTGTCAATTTGGATTATATCTAGAATAAACTTCAAATACAAAAATATAATTATAAAAATCCCCTTTATGATACCATGAAGACAGATATTCAATTTAATATTAAATCATTTGTATAGCACTGTAGTACCAGAATAACATAAGGTACTACTGCCCATATCATTAGCTATACTTATAGAAGAGAAATACGCCTATTTTATGAGAAAGGACTTTCATTTAAGATCTGCTGCATGGCTTCATCCAGCAACTGTTGATAAAGAAATTGCTTCTCCATAACTGTGTATCGTTTTACTGAATTTACCTTACCCCATGCAGCTGCTTTACCTGCTTGGTTATCCCATATCAGATACTTCGTTTCGAATTTCAATCTGGTTTCTGTCTCCGTCTCATGCCCTGCATAGTTTCCACCACCGGTTTCAATATCATAAAGCTGATAATTAAACTGATCGAGTATTAAAGTAAATCGGGAATTAACCTGTTCGCTCGTTATGGAAGTGTTCTCTTTTGGACCTAGTATCTCCAGCTTCCCCTGCTCGCCCAGTGGAAGTTCTTTTAATTCGAAGTTACTTCCGGTAAGATTTGTATTGTTCAATATTTCTTTAACATCAGCCTGGGTATTCCTTTCAATATAGGTAGGAAGGTATTGTTCAAAAGTCTCAGAAGATCCATTCTCCAGTTTCCCAAACACATAGCCTGGAAAATATTCGAAAAAAGTCTCAGCCTGTATGGGCAAGATACTTATTGTAGCATTTTGCTCTCGATCACTGTAGTCAGAGGCTAAATACTGATTGGAGGTAGAAGCACATGAAGTTAAAAATAATAAGACAGATACAGTCAGAAATAGAATAGATCTCATTTGTTTGAAGTAATAATCTTGATGAATGAAATAAAAAAGCGATAGCCTCTCAAACTATCGCCAAGGATGAAGAATAAAATAAATGACTTATTGGTAAATATGAAATATAAATTTAACTTTTACATAGTAACCTCATTGAATTTTTTAACTGCTCTTGCCACATGCTCTGGGTTTGACAAATCCAATCCATTTGTTTCAATATAAGATTCGATCGTCTCATTGCCATCGAAGTAACGCAACACCCTCCTTTCATTCAGGCGGCGCAAGTTAGAAACCTCATCTCCTTCTTTGAAGTAATACCTTTGATTGTGGGAATAGCTGGCTTGTTTTGTTGCGGATCCATAGCTGGAGCTTGCATCCTCACTGAAACTAACCTCATGTTTGATCAAAAAAGTAAGTGGTCCCTCTGCAGCAACCTCTACAAACTCATCACCATCCAACCTTCTAGAATCAAATCCCCTCTTAAAAACCCGTTCTGCACCACTAACTTCCAGCTTGAATTGACGAATGTTGCCCAGGTCAACCCCGTAAGTCTGGTTGCCCGACTTATATTCTAATCTACTCTCATAGATATTAAAATTCATGTATTGTGCATTTGCATAGCGTCCACTGTACACTTCAAATGACCCATTGGTAAAGTCGTCTGTCACATAGGGTATACCGGAAACCTCTGTTCTCTGAATAGTTGGAATTACATTACGCTCCACCATATCCACTATATCATTTTCATCTACCTGATCTTGAGCCACAACCACAACAGGTGATAACCCAAAAATGAAAATGATGATACTTAAAATTTTCAGACTTACTTTGTTAAACTTCATAATATATTGTGTTTAGTTGGTTAATCAGAGATCTGCTGTAAGGATGAGTCCCGTTCTCCATCGCTGTTTCTGTCTATACTCTAAGGTATAATAATAGATCTCTCTTTGTAGTATGTAGTTATCAAAGGGGAAATACTTGCCCCTTATATCGGATACTCTAAATAAATAATTTCTTTCCGGATCCTCCAAATTATACGTATAGGATAAAATTACCCTGCTATTAAAGACATCATTCACGGTCCATGGAGGGCCAAACAGGATATATACCATTCCAAGATCCGTTTTCCATCCTTCTTTATAATTAGAAAATTGTTTATTAGCCTCTTCAACTCTTGTGTAATAAAGTGATATTACATCTTCAGCCAGATTTGAGTTATTGATATTGGACAACCAAAAATGGTCCATAGCCACCTTAAGTGAGTCATCGTTTTTTATGGACATCAGTTCTTCATATTCCTTATCCGTCATTATATAAGCCAGGGGTTCAGCCATTTGCCTTGTGGTCTTGATAGCAGGGTAAAAGGCCGGTTTGATGCCGAATTCCCTACCTCCCTCTGTTTTGAGATCACTATCGGATTCTATAAATATTTCAAGGCGATAATTACCCAATTCAAGCTGACCATATGAATACTCTATAAAGATGTTTCCGTTTTGATTGATCCGGCGGCTCCCTGACTGAATGATCTTAAATTCATCATATTCGATCCCCTGAAACCGTATGCTGGATCTTGGATAATCCTGAATACTCATTGGCCAGGCGATGGAAGTATCCGCCACGAATTTCTTCAGGTTCGATCGTATATTGATAGGCGTACCTGTACTGTTGTTGATCTGGACCATGAATTTCAGCGAATCCAGGTTTGCCGGTACATCATAGGTTGTAACAGGTACGAATTCAGCACCCCTTACAGCATTTTCTTTCCCAAATATCTGAACTTCAGAGATCGATACTATCCCGTCGTTGATATTTTCTATTGAGGTTTCATTGGTACGAACCATTTGTTTACCGGAACTTTCGTCTGTAACAGAGACCATTACTTCATATTCGCCCGGTTCAACCTCAAAAGTTTCAGTAAATCTAAACAACTCCTGACTATGAATGACTGAATTATCTTCAGCTATTAAGGCCTGAGAAAATGATCTTTGCGCTATCAGTTCTTCAGTATCTATGTCGTATAGGGTGATCTCAACAGCAATATCAGCCTGAATATTACCCTCATCATTCTGTTTATAGATCAACCCGCCATACACCACATCCCCCGACACTTCTATAGTGGGTACTCCCACCTGGCTATAGTAACCGGTCGTTGAGAGGCGTAATTCAGGTAGCCCTGCTTCATAATTATACCATCCTCCCCGTTGTACATTATCTATGTAGCTGTCGGAACAAGACGTGCCAATAAAGCCCAGAAAGAGTATCCCAAGCAGTAAGTAAATATTAGGTCTTATCATT
>Ga0102943_1002113_pt1 | contig 11818 bp, 12 predicted proteins | sample SalPonC_black_MG_FD_78174 | JGI IMG/M metagenome (GOLD analysis project Ga0102943, IMG submission 78174) | Salt pond soil microbial communities from South San Francisco under conditions of wetland restoration - Salt Pond MetaG... | ecosystem: Environmental > Aquatic > Marine > Intertidal zone >...
GCACCACGACGCGGCGCACGAGGTCGGGACCGTCCGGCGTCTCCTCGGCCGCGCGCCGAAGCGCGGCGACGACCGCCTCCGCGGCGCGCTCGGTCTGCGCCGGCGTGGCCGCCGGCGGCAGCGTCAGCCGAGCCTGGAGCTGGTCGCCCTCGGTGTCCGGGAAGGGCGCGATCTTCACCAGACCGCCCGCGAACAGGGCCGCCGTCGCCAGCAGCAGCCCCGCCGCGCCGCCGAGCGCCAGCCACCGGAAGCGCACCGACCAGGCGGTGAGCCGCACCGCCCGCTCGCGCAGGGCGTCGATCCAGCGCTCGGCGCGGCGGGGGGCCGGGTCGCCCCCGACATGGGCCAGATGGTTGGGCAGGATCAGGAACGCCTCGACCAGCGAGACGGCCAGCACCAGCAGCATCACCAGCGGCACCGCGGCCAGGATCTCGCCCAGCCGACCCTCGAGGAAGATCAGCGAGCCGAACACCGCCGCCGTCGTCGCGAAGGAGGACAGGACCCCGGGCGCCACCTCCCGCGTTCCGGCCACCGCCGCCTCCAGCGGCGCCGCGCCCCGCGCCCGGTGCGTCGCGATGTTCTCCGAGATCACGATGGCGTCGTCCATCAGAAGGCCGATCACGATCAGCAGCCCCAGCATCGTCATCATGTTGAGGCTCAGGCCGAGCCAGCCCATCAGGGCCATCGCCCCGAGGAAGGACACCGGCAGGCCGAGCGCGATCCAGAACGCCCGGCCGAACCCGAACACCAGCCACATCGTGCCGAACACCAGCGCGAGGCCCTGGGCCGCGTTGACGGTCAGCATCTCGAGCCGGTCCGAGACGATGGAGGCGCGATCGTCCGTGACGACCATCTCCACCCCCGGCGCGGCGCGGCTCCGTTCGACCGCCAGCGCGGCCTGCACGGCGGCGAGAACGTCGAGCGCATCGTCGGCCGGCGTCTTGAGCACGTCCAGCAAGGCCGCGCGCCGCCCGTCGAGAAGCACCGCAGCCGGCGCGTCGGAGAAGCCGAGGGTGAGCTCGGCGATCTCTCCCAGCCGTATCAGAGCGCCCTCCGGCGTCGCGGCGACGACGAGGTCGCGGAAGGCGTCGAGCGTCTCCGCCCCGGCGGCGAGGCGAAGGCTCGTCACGCCGTCCGGCCCGGTCACCTCGCCGGCCGGGGTGTCGGCGGTCGCCGCCCCGATCCGGGCCGCGAGATCGCCCGGCGAGAGCCCGAGCGGACGCAGCGCCTCCGCGCGCGCCTCGACGCGCAACCGGGGCTCGGCGAAACCGCGGATCTCGACCCGCGGGGCGGCGCCGGCGCGCAGCAGCGCCGCCTTGAGCTCTTCCGCAAGGGCCTTCAGCGCCACCGGGTCCTCGGGCCCCGTCAGCGCGACGGAGGCGACGAAATCCGTGCGGCCGAGCGGGCGGATCACCGGCCGCTCGGCGAGGTCGGGGAAGTCGTCGATCGCCTCGACCTCCGTCGCCACGTCGTCGGCGAAGCGCGGCATGTCCCCGACGCGCGCCATCTCGGCGACGGCGATGGCGAGGTCGTCGCGCGCGTCGCAGCGCATCTCCTCGAGCCCGTTCACCCGGTCGAGCGCGTCCTCGAGCCGGCGGCAGAGCTCGCGGTCCGCCTCGGCCGGCGAGGCGCCGGGCCAGGCGACGCGCACTTCCACCTCGGTCTCCGCGAGGCGGGGGAAGGTCTCCCGCCGAAGGTTCGGCGCGGCGAGGAGGCCGAGCAGGATCAGCCCGCCCATCAACAGGTTCGCCGCCGTCGGATGCGCGGCGAAGAAGCGGATCATCGGGCCGGCCCTTCGGCCGCGCCCGCCGCCGCCGCGGCGAGACGGGCCGCCGCCTCCGCGTCCTCCACCGGGGCGAGGCGCATCCCCTCCACCGCCGCCGGCAGGTCGGTCAGCACCACCCGGTCGCCGGGCGAGAGGCCCGCGGCGATCAGGGCGGCGCCGTCCGCCGTCATCGCCACGGACACCGGCCGCCGGCGCAGCCGCTCCTCCGCGTCCGCGACGAACACGGCGCCGCCCCGCACGGCCGCGCGGGGGACGGCCAGCGCGTCCTCCAGCACCGGCCCGGCGATCCGCGCCTCGACGAAGAGGCCGGTGAAGAGCGGCGGTCGGCCGAGGATCGGGTCGCCCTCGAACGGATCGTCGACGGTGAGGATCACCCCGAAGGCCCGCGCCGCCGGATCGACCGAGGCGGAGGGACGCGAGACCTCGGCCGGCCAGGTCGCGACGTCGTCCTCGAAACGCAGGCGCAGCTCGGCCGAGAGCCGCGCGCCGGCGTCCGCCGCCCCCAGCGCCGCCGCCGGCGAGACGCCGGCGCGCCCGAAGACGAGCCGGCCGAAGTCCCGCATCCGCGACTGCGGCAGCTGCACGTCCACCTCGGCCCGCGCCGTGCCGTGCAGGCGCCCGAGGGTGGCGCCGACGGGCACGAACTGGTCCCGCTCGACCGAGACCTCCGCGACGCGGGCGTCGAAGGGCGCGACGATCGCCGTCCGCGCGAGATCGAGGCTCGCCCGCTCCAGCGCGGCCTCGGCCACCGCGCGCTCCTGCCCGAGGGCGCGGCGCTGCTCGGGCGCGAGGGCGATGCGGTTCTCGAGGTCCTGCACCCGCGCGCGCTGCACCAGCGTCTGGCGCTCCTGCACGTCCAGCGTCGCGGCGGAGGCGACGCCGCGCTCCACCAGGTCGCGCTGGCGTGCCAGTTCCCGCTCGAAGAGCGCCAGCGCCTCGCGCTCGAGGCCGAGGCTTTCCTCGGCGTTGGCGACGTTCAGCGTCAGTTCCGCCAGACGCGCGTCGATCGCGGCGAGCTGCGCGGCCGCCTGGGCCCGGGCGATGCGGTAGTCGGCGTCCGCGATGCGGGCGATGACGGCTCCCGCGACGACGCGCGCGCCGCGGCGGAACTCCGGCGCCAGCTCGGCGACGCGGCCGGCGACCTGGGCGGTCGCCGCCCAGCTCCGCGCCGGCTCCACCACGCCGAAGCCCGAGACGCGCGGCAGGAACGGCCCCGGCGCGACGGTCAGAACCCGCACCGTGCGCGCGGCTTCGGCCTCCGGTCTTTGCGCCGGCGCCTCTCGCGTCGCGACCGCGAGGGCGAGCAGCCCCGCTCCGGCGAGGACCGGCGGCAGGACCAGCAGCGGCCGCAGACGCGCGAGACGTGACGGACGGGTCATGGCGGGCGGGCCTCCTCTCTGCGCGGCTCGCGCAGGCCCGGTCCGTAGTGTCGCGGGCCGGTCGGACACAAGCGGCCGACCCCCCTCAAGGTCGCGGCCGGACCGGGTGCAGGTCGTCGATCCTGACGGGGTGGCGGTGATCGTCGCGTCCGAAGCGGGCGAGGTGTGGGTGGTCCGGCGCGAGGTCGGGGTGCGCGTGCGGCGGCTCCTCCTCGGGCTCCCCGCCCGGCCACAGGACGAGGGCCGCGACGAGGCCCGCGGCCGCGATCGCGGCGAGGACGAGGAAGGTCGCGTCGAGGCCGAAGGCGGCGCCGAAGCGCCCCGCGAGCGGATAGGCGATCAGCCAGCAGGCATGGCTCAGCGCGAACTGGGCGGCGAAGATCGCCGGGCGGTCCTCCGGAGGGGCGGAGCGGCGCAGCAGCCTCCCCGCCGGCGTCTGCACGAGGCCGGAGCCGAGCCCGAGCGCCGCCCAGAGCGCCAGCAGCGCCGGCAGCGTCTCGACGAGGGCGCCCGCCGCCGTCCCCGCCGCCAGCAGCCCGGCGCCGATCAGCATCGGCGGGCGGTCCGGAACCGCGTCCAGCAGCCGCGGCAATGCCAGCGCCGCCGTCATCGAGCCGAGACCGAAGGCCGCGAGCGTCAGCGCCACCATGCTCGAGCCGAGGCCGAGGCCGGACTGCACGATCACCACGGTGTTCACGATCACCATCGCGCCCCCCGCGGAGACGGCCAGATTCAGCGCCAGCAGCCCGCGCAGACGCGGCGTCGCGAGGTAGAGGCGCACGCCGCGCGTGGTCCGGTCCCGGATCCCGCGCCGCTCGCTCGGCTGCGGAGAGGGCAGCACCGTGCTCCAGACCAGCGCGGCCGAGGCGAGGAAGCCGATCACCGTGCCGCCGAACAGGGCGGGGAAGGTCGTCACCGTCAGCAGCGCCGCGGCCAAGGCGGGCGAGAGCAGGTTCTCGAGGTCGTAGGCGAGGCGTGAGAGCGACAGCGCGCGGGTATACTGCGCCTCGTCCGGCAGCACGTCCGGGATCGTCGCCTGAAAGGTCGGCGTGAAGCCGGCGGAGGCGGCCTGCAGCAGGAAGATCAGGACGTAGATCTGCCAGGCCTCGGTCACGAAGGGCAGGACCACCGCCACCGCCGCGCGGATCAGGTCGAGCGTCACCAGCATCGCCCGCCGCGGCGCCCGCTCCGCCACGGCCGAGGCGATCGGCGCCAGCGTGACGTAGGCCACCATCTTGATCGCGAGCGCGGTGCCCAGCACCAGCCCCGCATCCTCGCCCGCGATGCGGAAGGCCAGCAGGCCGAGCGCCACCGTGGCGAGCCCCGTCCCCGTCAGCGCGATCACCTGCGCGGCGAAGAGCCGGCGCCAGGTCTGGTTCGCGAGGACCTCCAGCATCTGCGCGCCTCCGTCGGGCGTCGGGCGGTTTCAGGCTCCCGGGCCGTCGGAGCCGCGGGCGCGGCCCGGCCGCGCGGCCGGGCCGCGCCTCACAGATAGCGGGCGATGGCCCGCAGCTCGGCGCGGTCGGCCTCCGCGCCCTCGCCGTCGAGGCAGTGGTCCATGTGGTCGTGGATCAGAGTGCGCTTGGCCGCCGCGACCGCCTTCTCGACGGCGTGGAGCTGCTGGGCGATCTCGGCGCAGGGGCGGCGCGCCTCGATCATCTCGATCACCGAAGCCAGATGTCCGCCCGCGCGCCGCAGACGCGCCGAGACGGCCGGATGACTTGCATGGACGGGCGGTTTCGACATAGGAGAGACATATCCCCCCCGGGGGGATCGGGCAAGACGCGGCGATCAACGCCGCGCGCGGGCATGAGGCGGGCGGATGAACCGGTTCCGAGCGGCCGGACGGGGCGTGCTGGTCACGCTGCTCTGCGTCGTCTTCGCGGCCTGGGCCGCGAAGCCCGACCTCGCGCATCTGCCGAAGCTCGTCACCGTGCTCGCGGACCACGCCGAGACGGTCGCCGAACACGGCCGTTCCCACGGGCTCGAGGAGGACCTGCATTGGGCCCTCCACGGCCACTCGCACGACCAGGCCGATCACGACCACGGGACCGAGGTGCTGCCGACGGTCGCCGCCGCGACGACGCCGCCGCCGGGCCGCCTCGGCGCCCGCGCCCGCCCGGCGCGGGACGGCCCCTCGCCGGTCTCCGGCCTCGAACGCCCTCCGCGCGCCTGACCGTCCCCCGGCCCCCGGCCGGGTTCGACGATCGGTTCCATCCAACGCGGAGACTCCCCTCATGCGAACGCTCTTCCGGGCGTCCCGCGCGCGGCCGTCACGGCCCGCGGCGCGGCTGCTCGCCCTCGCCCTCGCGGCCCTCGCGCTGATCGCGAGCGAGGCCGCCGCCCACGCCGTCACCGAAGGCGACGCGGGCTACATTCAGGAGATCTGGGGCGTCCACCTGATCCCCTTCGCCTATCTCGGGGCCAAGCACATGGTCACGGGTTACGACCACGTCCTGTTCCTGTTCGGCGTCGTGTTCTTCCTCTACCGGATGAAGGACGTCGCGCTCTACGTCAGCCTCTTCGCGGTCGGGCATTCGATCACGATGCTGATCGGCGTCTGGTACGGCATCAGGATCGACGCCTACGTCATCGACGCGATCATCGGCTTCTCGGTGGTCTACAAGGCGCTCGACAATCTCGGCGCCTACCGGGTCTGGTTCGGCGTGCAGCCCGACACCCGGGCGGCGACGCTGATCTTCGGGCTCCTGCACGGCCTCGGCCTCGCCACCAAGATCCTCGACTACCGGATCTCGGAGGAGGGCCTGCTGCCCAACCTCCTCGCCTTCAACGTCGGGGTGGAGATCGGCCAGATCCTCGCCCTCGCCGCGATCCTGATCGCGATGGGCTGGTGGCGGCGGAGCGAGAGCTTCGACCGACACGCCTACACCGCCAACGTGGTGATGATGTCCCTCGGCTTCATGCTGACGGGCTTCCAGATCACCGGCTTCTTCATCGCCGCCTGAGAGAGACGGAGAGAGACATGTACGACGCGAACAAGCACGATCGGTCCGAGCTGCCGAGCGCCGCGCAGCTCCTGCGCTCCACCCTGATCGCGCTCGCCGCCGCGGTCGCGATCCTCGTCACCGTGGTGCTGCCGGCCGAATACGGCATCGACCCGACCCGCATCGGCCGCCTGCTCGGCCTCGCCGAGATGGGCGAGATCAAGACCGAACTCGCCGAGGAGGCCGAGGCCGACCGCCGCCTGAAGGCCGAGCCGGGCGACCAGTCGAGCGCGCTCGGCGTCCTGATCGGCCTCCTCGTGCCCGCCGCCCACGCGCAGGAGGCCTGGCGCGACGCCGTGACCTTCACGCTCGAGCCCGGAGAGCCGGCGGAGACGAAGCTCGACATGGCCGAGGGCGCCGTCGCCGAATACGCGTGGACCGCCGAGGGCGGGCGCATCAACTTCGACCTGCACGGCCACGGCGGCGGCGAGTCCGTCACCTACGAGAAGGGCCGCGGCGAGACCGGGGACGAGGGGAGCTTCACCGCCCCCTTCGCCGGCGAGCACGGCTGGTTCTGGCGCAACCGCGACGACGCGGCGGTGACCGTCACGCTGCAGGTCCGCGGCGAGTACGGCGCCTTCACCGGCGTCGAGTGACGCGCCCGGGCGCCCGTGGCCACCGCCGCGGGCGCCCCTGCCGCGCCGGCGTCAGCCCTCCGCGCCCAGCGGCCCGCCGAGCACGGTCATCGCCGCGGTCAGGACGAGGACCGCGAGCGCCAGCGCCGCCTCCGCCGCGATCGACCCGCGCAGCGCCCCCGCCGCGCCGGACCGCCCCGCCGCGAGGGCCGGCGTCAGCCGCAGCTTGTTCAGCGCCGCCAGCCCCAGAAGCCCCGCCACCGCGAGCAGCTTCAGCGCCAGCAGCCGGCCCCATCCCGTCTCCAGCGCCGCCAGCGGCGAGCCCGCGATCAGCACCAGCAGCCCGATCCCCGCCGCCGCCAGCGCCGCGACCACGCCGAGCCCCGCCCGGCCGAAGGCGTCGGCCGCCCGCGCGGCCTCGCCCGGCGGCGCCTGCCGCGCGGCGCGGCGAAGCGGCGCGAAGCCGCCGATCCACCAGGCCGCCCCCGCCGCGTGCAGCGTCACCAGCGCGGCGAGCGCCAGCCGCGGCTCGCGCACCGTATGGCCGGCGAGCGCGAAGGAGGCCGCCACGGCCGACGCCCCGACCGCCGCCGGCCACCGCCCCGCCGGCCCCAGCCACAGCGCCGCGACCAGCGCCAGCCCGCCGGCGCGCAGCGTCTGCTGCGCGCCGATCGGGCTCTCCATCACCACGCCCAGCAGAAACGGATCCATCGCCGCCGCGGCGTCGCCGCCGACGAGGAACAGCGCCTCGCCGAACACCACGCCCCCCGCCAGCGCGAGACCGACGAGCGCCGCGACCCCGCCGAGCCGCCGCGTCGCCCGCGCCGTCGCCGGATCCCACCGCAGCGTGACGAGCGCCAGCGCCGAGCCCGCCGCCATCAGGCTCGCCGCGTAGGCCGCGGCGCGGACGGCGATCCGGGCCCAGGTGAGCGGGTCGATCTCCGCCAGCGCCGTCATTCCACCGTGAAGGACCAGCCGCCCTCCATCGTGTGCCCGTCGGTCGAGATGCCGCGCCACTCGACCGTGTAGTCGCCCGGCGGCAGCGTCTCGGGCGTCGCGACGAAGCTCGTCACCGGGGCCATCCGGTCGGTCCGCTCCAGCGCATGGGCGGCGCCGTCGCCGTCGGTCAGGGTGATGCGCGTGATGCGCATGGCGCCGTCGAACTCCATGCGGATCTCGGGCGGCGAGCCTTCGACCGACGCGCCCTCGGCGGGCGTCACGACCTCCTTGGAGGAATGGGCCAGGGCCCCGCCGGCGACGACGGACAGAGCGAGGCAAAGGGCGAGGATGCGGGTCATCACGGCTCTCCTGCGGTTTTGGAAGGTCAGAACATCAGGCGGACGCCGACGACGGCGAAGACCGCCTCGGCGTCCTCTCCGGCGCGCCGCGTGCGGACGGCGGATTCGCCGACCAGACGCTCGTAATGCACGCCGACATAGGGGGCGATCGCGCGGTCCACGAGATCGTAGCCCAGCCGCGCGCCGATCTCGACCTTCGGCGCGAAGCCGCCGAGGTCGAGCGCCCGATCGTCGGCGAGCGGCAGGTCGATCTCGACCGAGGGCACGAGGATCACGCGGTTGGTGATCAGCGCCTCGTACTCCGCCTCGAAGCGCGCCGAGGGATGGTCCGACAGGAACAGATCGGCGTCGATCTCGAACCATTGCGGCGCGAGGCCGTGCAGCCCGACGACCGCGTGCAGCCGGTCCGGCGCGCCCTCGGGCGTGTCGAGGCGCAGCCCCGCGACGGCGTCGAAGAAGGTCGAGACCGGCGTCTGCAGGCGCAGCTGGTTCTCCAGCGTCTCGAACCCGCCGTCCTCCAGCTCCGCCTCGCTGCGCAGCGACAGCTTCAGCGCGTCCGTGCCGACGAAGGCGTCGCCGTCCCAGGCCAGCGCCTCGCCGTCGCCGAAGCGCCCCTCCAGCCGCTCGACCTGCACGCCCCAGTAGACCGGCGCCTCGGCGGCCGCCGCCGCGCCGGGCAGCAGCGCGGCGAGGACCGCCGCGCGCATCAGGTCACCCGCCATGACGCATGCCCCCGTGCCCGGCATGCCCGGCCGGCGCCATGCCGCCGGCCTGAACGGGCCCGTCCTCCACCACGATCCGCCGCATCATCCCGGCCTTCATGTGGTAGGCGAGGTGGCAGTGCAGCAGCCACATCCCCGGCTCGTCCACCTCGACCTCGATCGAGGCGGTCGCCCCCGGCGCCACGGCGACGACGTGCTTGGCCGGCATGCCGGAGCCCGATCCGTTGTCGAGCAGCGACCAGAGCCCGTGGATGTGCATCGGATGCGTCATCATCGTCTCGTTGACGAAGGTGATCCGCACCCGCTCGCCGAGCCGGAGGCGCATCGGCTCGGAGTCCTCGAACTTCACGTCGTCGAGGGACCAGAGATACCGCTCCATGTTGCCCGTCAGGCGCACGACGATCTCCCGATCCGGCGCCCGGAACGGATACAGCGGCGTCTCCGCCTCGAGGTCGGCGTAGGACAGGAACCGCCCGCCGTTCCAGGCGACCGGCGTCAGCCCGCTGCCGAAGGCGTAGAACGGATCGAAGGGCGGCGGCGTCCCGTCGGACGCCGCCATGCCGCCCATCCCGCCGTGACCGGAATGGTCGCCATGCGCCATCCCCATGTCGGCCATCGTCAGGCGCGGCGGCTCGCGCAGCGCCGGCGGCGGCTCGGGCGTCATGCCCTCGCGCGGGACGAGGCTGGCGCGGGCCATCGCGGTGCGCGCCACGGATTCGGCGAGCACGGAATACGCCCGATCCTCGGTCGGCGTGACGATCACGTCGTAGGTCTCGCCGACGCCGATCCGGAACTCGTCCACCTCCACCGGTTTCACGTCGTTCCCGTCCGCCTGCACCACGGTCATGGTCAGCCCGGGCACGCGCACGTCGAAGAAGCTCATGGACGAGCCGTTGACGATCCGCAGCCGCACCCGCTCTCCCGGCGTGAACGATCCGGTCCAGTTCTGCGCCGGGCTCATGCCGTTGATCAGCGGCGCATAGCCCTGCACGTCCTCGATGTCCGTCGGCATCATGCGCATCTCGCCCCAGTCGGCGCGATCCTTCAGCGCCGCGCCGAGGCCCTGCGCCCGCGCGTCCGCGATCAGGTCCGCCAGCGTGCGCTGCTGGCGGTTGTAGTAGTCGGGCGACATCTTGAGGTTGCGCAGGATGCGCGACGCGGCGTGCGGATGCGCGTCGTTCAGCAGGATGACGTGCTCGCGGTCGTACTCGAAGGGCTCCGGATCCTTCGGCTCGACGATGATCGCGCCGTAGGCGCCGTCCGCCTCCTGCGCCCCGGAATGCGAGTGATACCAGTAGGTCCCCGCCTGGCGCATCGGGAAGCGGTAGGTGAAGGTCTCGCCGGGCGCGATGCCGTCGAAGCCGTGGCCGGGCACCCCGTCCTGATCGTAGGGCAGAATGAAGCCGTGCCAGTGGATCGAGGTCGTCTCGTCGAGCGTGTTGGTGACGTGGATCACCGCCTCCTCGCCCTCCCTGAAGCGCAGGACTGGGCCGGGCGAGCGGCCGTCATAGCCGAGGGCGGTCTTTCGGAAACCGCCGGTGTCGATGACGGTCTCCGTCACCGAGAGGCGGATCTCCTGTGCGTCGCCGGCGCCGGCGGCAAGAAGAAGGGCGGCCGCGAAGGCGGCGCCCCGGAACGGGAGTCCGGGCATGGTCGGGTCTTTCCACAATGGCGGATCGCCGGCCGCGCAGACCGGCACACGCCTCGCATCCGAAGGGATCGGCCGCTCCCGCCGACAAGCGGGGGCGACGGCCGAAGGGATCGCCCCGCCGCCTCTCCGGCGGCGACCGTCTCAGCCTCTCGGCGGTCGGTCCAGGCGTGCGGGGGGCACGCCCTGACCGATGACGTCGCGAGGCCTCGCGCGGAGCCCTTTCGCCGACGCCGGCGCCGACGCGGCGTCGGGCGCGGAATGCGCGACGAGGCCGGCGCAGCCAAGAGCCATCGCGGCGCAGTCTTCGGTGGAGACCCCGTCCGGGTGGCCGTGATGCACGGCCAACGCGATCGCCGGGCCGCCGCCCGACGGCACGGCCACCGACTCCGCATGGACCGAATGGGTCGGCGCCCCGGGCGTCGCCGTCCCCGTCGAGGTCGCGGAGGCCCACGCGATCGCGAAGGTCGCGACCGAGAGGAGAACGGCGAGGAAAAGGGTGGTCAGCCGGCGCATCAGATCGATCATATCCCGTCCATGGCGCCGATCAAGGCCGGACGGGCGGGCGAACCGCCCGTCCGCACGGTCGCTCACATCATGCCCATCAACGAGTCGGCCGTCTCGCGCTGTTCAGGGCTCAGCGCCTCGTAGAGCGGGCCGACGGCCTCCCGCATCCCGCGCAACGCCTCGAGACGCGCGGTCATCATGTCCTCCATCATCGAGAGGCGCTCGGGCAGCGGCGGCGGGCCCTGCATCGACATCATCGTCGCGTGCATGCCGCCCATCGCGGCGGCCGAGGCGCGGGCGGCCTCGGCGAACGCGTCCCACTCGTCCTCCTGCTCGGCCGTGATGCCGAGTTCCGCGCGCAGGAAGGCGAGCCGGCCCTCGATGCGCTCCGACGGATCGCCCATCATGCCGCGCATGCCCATCATCGGGCCGTGGCCCATGCGACCGCCCATCATCGTCCCGGGCCCCATCGGCCCGCCCTGGTCGCCGCCCATCATGCCTTGGCCGCCGCCCATCATGCCGGTCCCCTGGGCGCCGGCCGGGGCCGCGAGCAGCGCGGCGAGCGGAAGGGCGAGCAGCGTGCGTGTCACGGGTCTCATGGCGGTCTCCTTGCTTGATGCGCCGCAGAGGCTCCAGTCGGAGCGGCGCCTCCCGCCGCCGGGCGCGTGGCGGCGGGAGGCGACGGGAAGCCCAAGGGGCGGCTCGCCGTGCCGCCGCGGGTCCGTCGACGTCCGCGAGGTCCATGTCGTCGGCGCCGCGTTCGTCGAAGCGACGTGCCCTGGGGCCGAACGGTGACGAAGAGGAGGCCGTGATCGCGGCGCCGGGCTCGACGATGGGAAAGCCCGTGAACCGGAAGACCGCCGAGTCGACGACGATCGGCGGCCCCCGACGAAGGTCC
>Ga0102943_1002116_pt1 | contig 11815 bp, 10 predicted proteins | sample SalPonC_black_MG_FD_78174 | JGI IMG/M metagenome (GOLD analysis project Ga0102943, IMG submission 78174) | Salt pond soil microbial communities from South San Francisco under conditions of wetland restoration - Salt Pond MetaG... | ecosystem: Environmental > Aquatic > Marine > Intertidal zone >...
GAGGCAAAGGTGAAAATCAATGCCGTGGATATCGGCGGGGCATTCGGCCTGAAGATCCATGCATGGAAGGAAAATGTGGTGGCCCTGGCCTCAAAGCTTACGGGCCGGCCGGTGAAATGGATGGAGCCCCACCGGGATTTCATGGCCACCGGCCCCCACCAGCGCGATGTGTCCTGGGACGGAAAAATAGCGTTCAAAAACGACGGCACCCTGCTGGGGCTCAAGGCCACTGTATATCATGACCTGGGGGTGGAAAGCACCAACAAGGGAATTGCGGCCTTGAGCATCTTCCCGGCCTGCTCCTCGCCCACCAACATGTACAAGTGGATAGGCATGCATGTGGAAGGCATCGGCACGGTGACCAACAAATCCTTTTACTGCGCCTACAGGGGCTATGGCAAGGACAAGGGCATCAAGTTCATCGAGGCGGCCATCAACCAGGTGGCAAAAAAACTCAACATGACCCCGGAGGCGATCCGGATGAAAAATTTTATTCAACCGGATGAATTTCCCTATCACCAGATCAACAACTATGTCCTGGACAGCGGGGATTATCCAGCCGTGCTGAACAAGGCCATGGAAATGGCGGATCTGGACTTTTTTCGGAAACGCAAAAAAGCGCTGGCCGGCCAGGGGCGGTATCTGGGCATCGGCCTGGTCACCGCCATCGAGCCGGCCGGGGTGGCAGTGCCCAACTGCCAGATGGGGGGCATCACCGAAGCCCGGGTTCTGATCACGCCGGACGGCAGTGTGGAGGTGCACTCCGACAGAACCGAGATCGGACAGGGGGTGGAAATCTCCCATGCCACCATTGTGGCGGATATTCTGGGCATGGATATGGCCCATATCCATGTGAAACGGGTGACATCCGATTTTATCGGCCAGGGACCTTTGTCCAGCAGAGGGGCGGTGTATCCGGCCAGTGCCGTGGCCAAGGCTGCCAAACTGCTGCGCAAAAAAGTGGTGCAGTGCGCAGGCTCTTTAATGAAGATTCCTGCGGACCAGGTGGTACTGGAGAAGGGCTTTTTGTATCCGGCCAATGCACCGGAAAAAAAGATCTCCTATGCACAGTTTGCAGACAAGATGTTTTTCTTTCCCGGTCCCAGAGGCCTGGATCCGGAAATTTTACAGGCCCATGATCACCTGCTGGATGTCACCACCACCTGGTACAGCCCCACCACCCCGGAAAGCGGGTCATCTTATACCTCATTCTGCGTGTCTGCAGATATTGCCGTCGTGGAGGTGGACATTGAGACCGGTGTGACACAGATTGTCAAATATGTGCATGTGCATGATGCCGGCACCATCATCAATGCCCAGGTGGTGGACGGTCAGATCCATGGCGGAATTGTCCAGGGCATTGGCGAAGCCCTTTACGAGGGACTCAATTATGATGAAAACGGGCAGTTGCTGAACACCTCGTTTTCCAATTATTTGATTCCCACGGCTGTGGAAGCCCCGGACATCGAGATCGCCCACCTGGAAACCCCGTCTCCGTTTTCTGAAACCGGCAGCAAGGGCATGGGCGAGGCCCCCATTATCGGATCCAAGGCCGTGATCCTGGATGCCATTGAAGATGCGCTGTCGGATTATGGCATCCGGGTCAATGATGCGCCGGCCACCCCGGAAAAGGTGAGAAAATGGATCTGCCAGGCTTCCGGGCAAACCCAATGACAGCCATGTCTTGACAGGTATAACAAAGAATGAAAGCGGTTAGCTGATGACTGAGTACGGACGGCTGAAGGCTTTCATATAAAACAACTTGAAAAATCGGGTAACCCCGGAATGAAAACCAATTTTATGCAGTCGACCCATGGACAGGGAGATCAGAACCCATGAAAATGCCATTGACATTTGTGTTAAACAATCAGCAGACAACCCTTGAGATAGATGCCCGCCAGACACTTCTGGAAGTTCTGAGAAACCAGGGGGGCATGACCAGTGTCCACCGCAGCTGTGAAGAAGGAGAATGCGGGGCCTGCACGGTGCTGCTCGATGAAAAACCGGTGAACGCCTGCCTGGTGCTGGCTGCCTCGGTACAGGGGGCAACTGTGATGACTTCGGAAGGTCTGGTGAAAAACGGGAAACCCCATCCTTTGATGAAGGCGTTCACCGATGAACTGGGGATCCAGTGCGGTTTCTGCACCCCGGGGATGCTCATGAACGCCTATGCCCTCATCAACCGGGCAGGGAACGTCATGCTCACCGACCAGATCATCCGCAAAACCCTGGAGGGAAACCTGTGCCGGTGCACCGGGTATGTCAACATCATCAAATCGGTGCAGACGGCTCAGAAGGCAAAGCTTGCCGGTGAGTGGTGGTAGAAAAGAACCAAACAGCGGGTTTCACAAAAGGGGGAAATATGCCGGACAACAGTGCAGGAAACAATGCCATGAAAAAAAGTGCCATGAAAAATTTTATCGGGTCCCGGGCCATGCCGGACCTGGTGTACCATTCACCCGATACCATTACAGATCTGATGGCCCTGATGGATACCCACGGGACCAGTGCCCGGGTGGTGGCCGGGTGTACCGATTTTATTCCGTCCATCAGAACCGGGCGGTGGTGCTTTGACCAGGAACTGCAGCTCATTGACGTGTCAAAAATGGCTGAATTGCACCAGATTGAAATACAGGGGGATATCCTGAAAATCGGGGCTGGTGTGAATCTGACCCGTATTCTGGAATCACCCGAGGTCCAAACCCATTGCCCGGTGCTGGCACAGGCAGTGGAACAGATGGCCTCTTTGCAGGTGCGCAATACCGCCACCATGGGCGGCAACATCTGTATGGCCTCTCCGGCAGCAGACACCGTGCCGCCGCTGTTGGCGTCAGATGCCTGGGTGATGATCCAGGATGCCAAAGGAGAACAAAAGGTGCTGCTCACCGATTTTTTCACCGGACCCGGCTGTTCGGTTCTGACCCCGGGCCAGGTGCTCACCCATATCTGTATGCCAGTGAAAAAATCCAATGAAGCTGCCTGGTTTCAGAAAATCGGTACCCGGACCGCAGTGATTATTTCCGTTGTATCGGCGGCTGTGCGGATCAGTGCAAGCAACGGCATCTGTGACACCGCCAGAATTGCGCTGGGGTCGGTGGCTCCCACCCCGGTGCGGGTAGCTGAGGCGGAACAGTTTCTGGAAGGAAACCCTTTGGATGAGCAGGTGATCAAAGAATGTGCCCGGCTGGCCGCCCATGCCATATCCCCGATTTCCGATCTGCGCAGCTCAAAAGAATACCGAAAAGATGTGGCCCAGACCCTGGTGAAACGGTCCATCACTGCATGTACGGAGGCCCTGAAATGAAGCTGTCCATAGATTATCTGTCTGCAAAAGAAATTGACACCCTCCATGAAGCCGCCTTGAAAATTTTACGGGAGGTGGGCATGCGGTTCCCATCCTCCAAGGCCCTGGAGATATTTGACAGGGCAGGGGCCAAAATCCGGGACAAGGATATTGTGTGCTTAGGAGAGGATCTGGTTACAAAGGCACTGGAGACTAGCATCAAGCGAAAAGCGGTGCGCCTGTGCGCCCTTGATCCGGACCGGGATGTGACCTTTGAAAACCATGATCCCGGCCTGGCCTGCATGACCATGGCCACCAGCGTGATCGATCCCTGGTCCGGGGAAAAGCGGTCCGCCACCATGGCGGATCTGGGCCGGCTGGTGTACCTCTCCGACCGGCTGGAACATATCCGGGTGTCCGGCGGTCCGGTCACCCCCCAGGATGTGGACCAACAGGTGTGTGACTGGTACACCTGGGCCGGATGCATAAAAAACACCACCAAGCATATCACCGGCGGGGTCCTGGGAGAGCAGGGGGTATTGGATGCCATTGCCATGGGAGCGGTGGCGGCCGGTTCCAGAGAAGCGTTTTTAAAACGGCCCTTTATTTCCGGGTGGGTGTTGACCTTGCCGCCCCTGGGCATGGACGTGGAATCGTTGGACGCCATGATGGCCATGAACCAGCACCATATTCCCATCATGCTCAGTTCCGGGCCGATCCTGGGCAACACAGGACCTGTCACCATTCCCGGCATGGTGGCCCAGGCCCATGCGGAAATTCTGGCCTGTATCACCCTGTCCCAGCTGGTGTCACCGGGTGCGCCCGTTGTATACACCAGTTTTGCCAGGGGCATGAACATGCAGACCTCCAATATTTCCATGGCAGGGCCGGAGTTTGCCATACTGAAAGTGGCCATGGCCCAGATGGGGCAGTTTCTGGATCTGCCGGTGCGCATGCCGTCCATGCTGCGGGATGCCAAAATCCTGGATGCCCAGGCCGGGTTCGAGACCGGGATGGTGGGCACCCTGACATCACTGAGGGCGGATCTCATGGACGGGATGCAGCTGGATACGGACATGGTGGTGGATTATGCCGACATGGTGTTCTGCAATGACTGTATGGCCTTTATCCGCCATGCCATGCGCGATATGCAGATCGATGCCGACACCCTTGCTTTGGATGCCGTTGCCCAGGCAGGTCCCGGCGGTAATCTGCTGGCATCTAAACATACGTTTGCGCATTTCAAAACCGAGCTGTGGCATTCCGACCTGTTTGACCATGACAACTGGGACAAATGGGAAGCAAAAGGGGCCGGAACCATCCGGGACAAGGCATTGGAAAAGACCCTGGCCATGCTGGAAAAAGCACCGCAGATGCTGGTGACGGACAAACAGGCCGCGGCCATTGATGAAATCGTTGACAAGGCCCTGCAGCAGAAAAAGGCCCATTGATTTTTTGACCCGGGATGCTGCATGAAGTTGTTTACCTGACCCGGGATGTCCCGTGAACCCGCCCCGGGTGGTGCCCTGTGCCCGGCCCGAGATCCTCCGGGGCCGGTGGTCATGAAACGGTTGGCTGGCAGGTAAGTATCAGGGGTTCAAGGACCTGATATCCCGGGATGTGGGCTCGGCCCCTCCGGCTCTGACGGTCCGTTCACAGCGCACCACCCGGGGCTCGACATAGTACATGGATTGTCGAATGCCGGCCTTTCGGCATGGAGTCAGGTTCAGTCCCGGTGCACTAATTACAATGGGTAAACCCCCGGCTCTGCCGGTGAGACGCCCAAAGTTTGACATTTACTTTTCATGGTTGACAGCAAGATCATACGAAAATTACAGAAGACCATTTGCCTGGTCTTTCCGATGAAAATGGTGTTTGGCCTGATCCATAGTGTTTGACTGGTGCCGATGCAGACCTGTTATGGTATGCGGTTTGCTTTTGGAATGGGGTTGAAAAGCCGGGCTATTCGTACATATTGAACCCATACCCATAGGGATCTGTATCATCCACTACAAATTGATGAAACCCGGTGATAAAGGCACTCCCGGTGATTTCCGGGACAATGGCAGGGATGTCATTCAACCAGGTTTGTTCCACAATTTTCCCGGTGAACTGTGTGCCGAAAACACTGCAGTATTCATAGGGTTCCCCTGGTTTGAGCAATCCTTTGTGGTGCAGCAGTGCCATCTTGGCACTGGTGCCGGTACCGCAGGGGGACCGGTCGATCTGGCCGGTGCCGAAAACCACGATGTTGCGGGGCGGGCTGGTGTGCTCATAGATTTCGGTCAGCGCCACTTTGCCGGGAATTCCCGTGTCCGGGTGGGCAGCGTTGAATTGCGCGTTCACTGCTGTCCGGATGGCCAGCCCCATCGTTTTCAAGGTATCAAGGTTATCCGGTGTCACGGACAGCCCGAGAAGGGCCGCATCCACCAGGGCAAAATAGTTGCCCCCATAGGCAATGTCCACAAGGATACTGCCCACGGGGGCCAGGGATATGGTAATGGATTCACAGAAAAAAGACGCCCGGTTCTGGATGGTCACCCGGGAGACCCGGCCGTTTTCCATGACGGCCCGGGCGTGGATCAGGCCGGCCGGGGTATCCAGAAAAAGGGTTTGAATCCCGTTCTGATCGGCTTCATCCAGATGCAGCATCCCGGTTTCCAGCAGTACGGTCACAGCCCCCATACTGCCGTGACCGCACATGTCCAGATATCCGCCACTGTCCATGAAAATGACCCCGGCATGGGCAGTATTCGATACCGGTTCCGTGAGAATGGCCCCGAACATGTCCTGGTGTCCTCTGGGTTCCAGCATGAGCATGCGCCGGATGTGGTCCAGATTGGCGGACAGCCAGTTTTTTTTGTCCATCATCTGTCTGCCAGGAATATGGGCGATGCCGGAAGTAACAACCCGGGTGGGTTCTCCCATGGTGTGGGTGTCGACGGTGGTGATGCTGCGGGTAAAATCCATTTTTTTCCTAGCGTATGCCGAATACGTTGTCAGGCAGCCACAGAACAATCTGGGGGAAGAATAAAATCAGCAGCACAACAAATGCCTGGATGCACAAAAACGGGAGGATGGACCGGTAGATATCCCCCATACTCACCTCGGGCGGTGCCACCCCCTTTAAATAGAACAAGCAGAAGCCAAAGGGCGGGGTGAGGTAATCCATCTGCACCTGGGTCATGAAAAGCACCCCGAACCACACCGGGTCATAGCCCAGCTGGACGATTATGGGCAGAAACACCGGTACCGTGATCATGATCTGGGTAATTTCATCCAGGAAAAACCCCAGCACCAGCATGGTCAGCAAAATGATGCCGAAAATATAGATCGGATTTTCAAGACCCAGCATCATTTCGCTGATAATTTCCTGTCCGCCTGTTCGGAAAAACACACTGGTAAAACAGGTGGCCCCGAAAAGAATCCACATGATCATACCGCTGATACTCATGGTACGGTAGCAGGAGTCCTTGAGCATATCCCAGTTGAATTTTCCATTTAAAACCGCACTGATCAAAGCCCCGAAAGCCCCTACAGCAGCTGCTTCTGTCGGAGACGCAATGCCCTTGAAAATGGATCCCAGCACGGCAATAATGATCAGCAACGGCAGGATCAGGCTTTTTCCCATGGCCAGTTTCTGGCGCCAGGGCAGCCGGTCTTCAGGGGGGAGTGCCGGTGCCATGTTCGGCTGGAGAAAGCTTCTGATGCCAATATAGGCGATATAGCCGAAAACCAGGATCAATCCAGGTGTAATAGCGCCGGCAAACAGTCTGCCAATGGACACCCGTGCGATCATGGCATAAATAATCAAAGACACACTGGGGGGAATCAGCAGACCCAACGCCCCCCCGGCCAGAATCGGGCCGATGGCGATGTTCTTGTTATATCGCTGCTGCAGCATGATGGGCAAGGCAATGATACCCATGGTGACAACCCCGGTGGTGCTGACACCGGACATGGCCGCAATCACGGCGCAGATGAATACGGTGCCCATGGCCAGGCCGCCCCGCAGGGGGCCCAGTACCTGGTGAATAAATCGGTACATGTCATGGGCCACATCCGATTTTTCCAGCACACATGCCATGAAGATGAAAAGGGGCAGGGCCACCAGAATCATGTTGGACATCATGCCGAAGATGTTGGTGGCGATGAACGGCAGGCTGTCCGCACCGAAAAATATAAAGGCGGCGACCACAGAGGTGCCTCCCAGGGTGAAGGCCATGGGAAACCCGGAGATCAGTCCTAACATCAGGCCGGTTATCAAAACCGCCATTGGAATCCATTCAGTCATTGTAATTCCTTTCCAGTCACAGCCAACGTGAGAGATCTAATGAATTGGGCGATTCCCTGCAGGAAAAGGAACAGGGCCGCCACGGGTATAACGGCTTTGGTGGGCCACAGAGGCGATCCCCAGGGGGAAGGGGATACGGTCTGCTGGAGTTTGATGGACCACAGTGCAATAGCCGTACCATGCCAGACCAACACACCGATATACAGAAAGAAAATCACATAGGTGATGGCATCAAGAATGGCCTTGCCTCGGGGTGGAAAAAAATTGTAAATAATGTCTATCCTGACATGCTGGTCATGCCGAAGCACATATGCCCCGGACAGCACCGCCAAAAATCCGAACAGGTGCAGCGTCAACTCGTGGGCCCAGTAAGTGGGGGCGTTGAACACAAACCGCATGGCAACCTCATACAGCAGAATTGCCGTCATGAAGACGATCAGAAAACTGGCAATTTTTCCGCTCCACTCGCTGATACCGTCAATCACTGCCAGGAACTTTTTCATCTGTTCTCCTCTCGATTTTTCTGTTAAACCTATATCAAGACAGCAAAGGCCTCCCTATGCTGCAGGGAGGCCTTTTATTAGAGGAAAATTATTTTTTGTCCCAGTATCCCATTTCAACTGCCCATTTGTCGACAATGCCGAAAATCTCTTCAAAAGCGGGATCTTTCAGGTATTTTTCCGGCACCACTTCTCTGGCCTTGCCTGCCAGGATTTTGGCATCCTTTTCCGACCATTCGATAATTTCAATGCCTTTGGTCTCGACGTAATCCCACGCTTTGGCAATTTTGCGCTCTGCCTCGTAATGGTTTCTGGCTGTTCCGGCTTCCAACGAAGTTTCAAGAATGGCCTTCAGGTCATCCGGCAGTTTGTTCCATTCCTTGAGATTTACAATCAGGGCATCTGCTGCCGGTCCCACAGCTGTCGGATATTTTATCCAGTATTTGGTCACTTCATGGAATCCCATGTCCACCATGTCGGCTGCATGGGAAAAGGTGATGGCATCCACGGCGCCCGTTGACAGCATGGTGTAGATCTCATCACCCGGAACCCAGATGGTGCCTGCGCCCAGGTCAGCCAGCTGCAAAGCGATCAGTTCAGATGTCCGGAATTTCAATCCATCAATATCATCCACGCCATTAATGGGTTTTTTGGAAATCATGAGGTTGTCCAGAATCCAGTACAGGTTCCCCACCAGGTGCACCCCGTGTTTGGCATATTGCTCACGCAGGATCTCCATGATTCTGCCGTCTTCATAGGTTTCATACAGATAGCGCATCTCGCCGATGCTTTGGGGAGCGGCAAAACAATCTCCGTGCATGAATGCCACCGGCAGTTCACCCGGAAAGTACCCCGGCCAGATAAAGGTGGCCTTCATCACGCCCATGCCCACAGCACTGAGCTGTTCAGATACCGGAACAATGGCACCGGGGGAACTGGGGGTCATTTTCAGCCGGCCGTCGGACATTTTTTCCACCTTTTCGGAAATGTAGCCGATGGTGTCCCAGCTGACCCCTGAGGGCAGCCAGGATGAGGGCTGCCATTTGAATACCTTGTCTTTGGCCTCGGCCTGGACAGGGGCTGTCACCAGCAACAGCCCGCAGATCAGAGACATTGCCAGTCCTTTACATAACAGTGATTTTTTTAGCATGTTTCCTCCTTTTTATATAAAATTATCAGCATAAACATGGTCTATACCATATATATGCTGCTCTTGAAACCTGAATTCTGAATTCGAAAAAAACACATCTACATGAATCCTGAAAAAGGCGTGCGCACAAGTGCGGTATGCACGTAGTTGATCATGGTAAAAAAATCAAAAACCGGCAGGTTGACAGCAGACTGGACAGCATGGGCATAGGGCGGAAGATCGCTGCATTCCAGAAGGATGCTGCCGATATCAGGATGTTTTTGCACCAGTTCCTTTGCCACGTTCACCACTTCAGCCTGGATTTTTTCTGAATCCAGGCTGCCTTTTTCCCTGAGTACCGCATCCCTGAATTCCACTTGATTTTCCATGCCTGCAATGGCCATGGGCAGGGTTTGTGATACCCCCACAGCGGTGAAATGGTCTGGTTTAAGACAGGCGGCGTTGGCGGTAATGATGCCGATTTTTTTTTGGGTAATCTGATGGATAAACGGTATCTGCAAAAGGCTGGAGAGAAAAACAGGGATATCCACGCTTTGGGCTACCTGCTGTTGAAAAAAAGCCATGAACCCGCAGGCACCGGTGATCGCCCGGACACCGGTATCCTGGAGCCTCACGGCCGCCTGGATAAATGGTTCCGCCAGTTCCGGGTCTTGCTGGTTCAACAGCCTGTCTATGGATGCCCCGGTCACTTTTTCATACCGAACCGGAAAATCAAAGGTGCTGGCATTACCGACATTACCGGGAATACAGGGATAGGCCGCATCAAGGATCAGAATGCCGATGGATTCGCCATACCAGGCCCGGGTCTTTTTATTGATATGAAAAACCGTCATTGTCCTCCATAAATGATTGGTACCGCCTGCCAGCGACTGTAAAAATTATTGAAATGCTATAGAAATACCTTTATATAGACTATAAATCCTATTAGTGGTATACCAGTGCGTGAATTTTCATGTCAAGCTTTTTTATTGTGTTTTTGGTAAAAATTTTTTAATTACAGCAAAAAATGCGGCCAGCCGTCTTACAGCAGCGTTGCAGGGGGGCAGAAAAAGGATGAACAGCACCATCTACGAGATTATGCGGAACCGGATTCTGTATATGGCGTACCAGCCCGGACAGATTCTCAACGAAAAAGTACTGGGGGAGGAGTTCGGCATCAGCCGGTCACCGGTGCGGGAGGTACTCAACCGCCTGGAATGGGAGCAGCTTGTCAGAATCATTCCCAGGACCGGCAGCATGGTAACGGAAATTGAATTCAGTAAAATCATGAATGTGTTTCAGGTGCGGTTTGAAACCGAACCCTTTGAAAACCAGCTGGCCGGTGACCAGCTGGGCAAAATTCACCTGGATATTCTCGGGGACCTGAAAGTCACCTGTGATGAACTGTTTGACAACAAAAACCGCAAAGCCCTGGCAAAAGTGGATTTTGCCATCAGGGACATGATCCATGATGCAGCAGGCAATCCGGTATTGAAAGAGGTGAACGAGCGGCTCTACACCCAGACCTTCCGGTTGTGGTATGTGGTTATGGACAAAGGGGACTGGAACGAGGAGGTCCAAAGCATGGCAGAAGAGGTCGATGAGCTGTCTGACCTGATCGTTACCAAAAACACCGGACAAATGGGTGCAGTCAGAAGGGGCAGGATCAATAAACATTTTGAACGGCTGCGCCAGAAATTTTTCAACAGCGCCCTCTAATTCATCCAACGGTTGAATCCTGTCGGCTTTCCTGCGTAAAAACAGGCACAAATATCTCTGGCAGAGCCGGTCGATATCCTCTTTTTATGCTGGCTGATCCATTTTACTTGTTATCCAGGGCCAGTTTCAAACCGAATCCAATAAAAACGATGCCTGACAGTTTCTGCATCCAGCTGCCGATACGCGCATTTTCCCGGAGAGTTTGGGTCATGCGTGCCGCGGCCCGGGTCAAAATAAGGCACCAGATGGTGCCGGTGAACAAAAATGTGCCCCCCAGGGCCAGAAACGGCAGTGGTCCTCTGGCATTTTCCGGGTTGATGAACTGGGGCAAAAATGACAAAAAAAACAGGGCAACCTTGGGATTGAGCACATTGGTGATCACCCCCTGTTTGTAAATAGTGATCAGGTCTTTGTGCGAAAATTGGCTGTTTTGGGTTTCAAAGGCGGGATTTTTTGATGTCAGCGCCCGTATCCCCAGAAAAATCAGGTACAGGGCACCGGCCCATTTCACCAGAAAAAAAGCGACAGCTGATGTGGAGAGGATCAAAGAGAGCCCGAATGCGGCTGCCAGGACATGGACCACGCATCCGGACATGATGCCGGCCACTGACACGAGGCCGGCACGGCTTCCCTGGGCAATGCTTCTGGTGAGAATATACATGGTGTCCGCCCCCGGGGTCAGGTTGAGAATAACGGCAGCTGCCACAAATCCGGCATAATTTTCAATACCAAACATAATGGTTCCTTTTCAGCAGGTAAAATGTCACAGGGTAATCCCATGTAGATGCTGGTTCCCATATGTTGCCATAGCCTCCTGAGGGTGCTGTGTGACAGGACCGTCAGATGCTAATCTCGGGCCGGTCACACAGCACCCTCAGGAGGCGGGTATC
>Ga0102943_1002117_pt1 | contig 11813 bp, 8 predicted proteins | sample SalPonC_black_MG_FD_78174 | JGI IMG/M metagenome (GOLD analysis project Ga0102943, IMG submission 78174) | Salt pond soil microbial communities from South San Francisco under conditions of wetland restoration - Salt Pond MetaG... | ecosystem: Environmental > Aquatic > Marine > Intertidal zone >...
GGGCATGGTTGCCCTCGGTGAGCATGACGTTGTTGATAGAGACATTGCCCGTATAAATGGCCCGGGCCACCCGGTCCGCCCGTGCAAGATCCCCGGACCAGACCGAGGCGGACAGGCCGAACTGGGGGTCATTGGCCATGTCAATGGCCTGGGCTTCGCTTGAAAAAGGATACAGGGGCAGGACAGGGCCGAAGTTTTCCTCCTGGTCCATGAGCATATCGGGGGTCACGCCCTCCACGATCATGGGAGGGATAAAAGCCGACTCCCCGTCCCAGTCCGCCCCGGTCAGAAAGATGGCCCCTTTTTCTCTGGCATCGGCCACCTGGGCAGCCAGGGTCTCCACCTGGCCCCGGGTGCACATGGGGCCGATGTCGGCACTGCCGTCATGGTCATGGGCCTGGACCAGCTTTAGGGTCTGTTGAACCAGGACCTGCTTGAACTCTTCGTAAACTGCCTCATGGACAAAGAGGCGCTCCACCGAGGTACAGGACTGTCCCGTGGTGGTAAAGGCGCCCCAGATGGCGCCGGCCGCCGCCCGCGGGATGTTGACGTCCTCGAACACCACCATGGGGTCCTTGCCCCCCAGTTCCAGCTCCACCGGGATCAGCTGTTCTGCCGCCTTTTTCATCACATGACGGCCCACGGCCTGGCTGCCGATGAGAAAAATCTTGTCCGGCCCGCCTTGGATCAGGGCGTCCCCCACCTTCTCACCGGCCCCGTAGACCACCTGGACCCAGCCGGGCCTGAACCCGGCCTTGGCCAGCAGATCTTCCACCAGCCCTGTCAGCGGGGTGGCGGAAGACGGCTTGAACACCACGGCATTGCCGGTGACAAAGGCCTGGGCAATGGGCACAACTGCCTGGTAAAAGGGATAGTTCCATGGAGAGATCAGCAGGGCCGTGCCCAAAGGCTCAAAAAAGACCTTGGATTTCTTGCCCATCAGGGCAAAGGGGGTGGGCACCTTCCGGTCCTTTAAATATTTTTTGCTGTGCTTTTCCAGGTAATCCAGAAAATCAAGCACCCCGAAAATCTCGGCGGTGATGGCGTCAAACCGGGACTTGCCTGTATCGGCCTGGACCCGGTCCAGGATATATTCCTGGTTTTCCAGAATCACGGCTTTCAGGGCAATGATAAACTCAATACGTTTTTCAAGGCCCCAGTCCCGGATATCTTCCTGGGCGGTGCGGGCAGTTTCATAGATGGCGGCAACATCTTCTTCTAAAGGATCTTTCAGGTTGACGGCTTTGGCAGGAGCGGGTTTTTCATCCTCTTTGAGAACAAGTTTGGGATGCCAGTCAATGGCGTCATAGACTTTTTTGCCTGTATAGCCCGGGCCGGTGAGATTGGCGTAGTAAGGAGAGAATACCGCCCCCTTGACGCCGATCTCCAGCATCCGCAGGCCGGATCCCAGAAACCCGGGCAGGCGGCTGCTTTTGTCGCAGAGCTTGAACAGCAGCCGGATCTTCCATTTTGGCGTGATCCGAAACAGGGAAAGCAGCAGACGCAGCCCCTGCAGATCATCCCGGGATAAAAAGGCGGCCATCCGGTCCATGTGGGCGATGCACCCGGTCTGGGAAAAACAAGGGGAGTCTGCCGTGCCGGGCAAAAGGATGTCGCCGGCCTTGGTCAGTCCGGTTAACTGGGCCTGGGAAAAATATTTAGAAACAATCATGAGCGAATTCCTTTTGTTTTGAGTATGGTGTGGGCCGCTTTTTTGGACAGGGCCATGATGGTCAAAGAGGGATTGATGCCCGGGGCATTGGGAAAGACGGACGAGTCTGCGGCAAATATTCTGGGATGGCCGTGGAGGTGAAATTCGGGAGTCACCACAGAGTCGGCCGCATCCGTGCCCATGGCACAGCAGCCCATCAGGTGCAGCCCGATGCCGAACCGGCCGTGGATGATCTTTTTGGCGCCGGTGGCGTTGAAGATATCCTCAATAACCTTGGCCCCCCGTTCATACCGCTGGATATCCTCCCGGTTCCGGGTCTTCCGGATCAGGGCCTTTCCCCTTCGGCTGACCTTGACCTGGCCGGGCTCGGTGTCCCGGGTGCAGACCTCGATGCAGGCAAAGTGGGACAGCTGCTCCATGGCCTCATGGTGGGGCCGGCCAAAACCCGGAATCAGCAGGGAGATGCCCTCAGGGCCTGCATACACGTTTTCCAGCTTGAACCCCTCTTTCCTGAACCCCTGATCATCGGATTTGAAGGCCTGGAAAGCCCCCAGATGAGAGTTGATCTTTTCCTCGTACAATCCGAAACTCATGAACTGGGGGTGGCAGAAAAACCCTTTGCCCAGATAGGGCAGGTCTTTGCCGAACCCCGAGTTCAGCAGAAGCCTGGCATTGCCGATGGCCCCGCCAGCCAGGATCAGGTGCTGTCCCCTGTACAGGGCCATTCCCTCCCGCTCATCCCGGCCATGGACCAGAATTTCTCCTGCCGCCTCTTTGACCTGAACCACCTCGGTTCGAGAAACCAGAACCAGCCCGTTATCCAGGGCGGTCTTGAGCACGGTTTCCGGGGTGGACTGCTTGGAGCCCAGGCGGCAGCCGTTGAGGCATTCGATGCAGCAATTGCCCTCTTCCAGCCGGCAGTTGCTCTGGGCCCGTCTCAAGGGGGCATGGGCAACATTCAGGTGCTGAAACCCCTGGTCAAAAATCTCGGCATTCTTGTTCCGGAATTTGGCCGGGATCTCCTGGATCTGGATGGCATCTTCAGCCGCCTCATACCAGGGGGCCATATCCTCGGGGTTGAAAAAGTCCACCCCGGACTGGCTGCGCCAGGCATCCCAGGCATCCTGGTCAAACCGGTCCACCAGGGCCTGGTTGACAATGGAGCCGCCCCCCACCACCTTGGGCCGCAGAAAGGCGATTTTGCTGTCATGGCCCAGTTCCATCCCCCCTGACCAGTAAAGCTGGGAGTTGCCGTCCAGGCCGTTGGCAGGATAGGTCCTGCGCGAGTACTGCCGGCCGGCTTCGATGAGCAGGCACCTGGCCCCTGCCCTGCAGAGTTCATCGGCGATAAAAGGACCTGAGATGCCGGCCCCCACAATAATAAAGTCAAATCGTTGAAAGGGTTGCACTGGCGCCTCCTTTGCTGAATGTATATGAAAGAACTTTGCAAATTGCTTGAGTTGTTTCATAATTTGTTGTGGGCCGGCCTCGGTCAAAGACCAGGTCGGCCCATGGCCGTTATAAGAAAACTGACCGATTATCAAAACCGATTAGAGCGGTGTTTGCTCTATAAAAAGGCCATACCCTGCCCCCTGTAAGTGGGCACCCTGCCCACACATTTACCGTCCTTTACCAGGTAGAGATCATTGAACCGCTCGCACAGCTCTCCGGCCTTGGCATGCTGAAAAAAAACCAGGTCCCCCAGCTTGAGTTCCGGGCCCTGCCTGGGCAGGACCAGAGGGGTTTGAACCTCCCCGGCCCCTTCTGTACTGAGATAGGAAAGCCCCCGGGGCATCCTGGGCCAGGGCAGGCGGTTGGCATTGACCTCTCCTGAGCCCACGTATCCCCCTCCGGCGCAGGTGACCATGCCGGGCCTGGGAATCCGGCAGACCTGAAGGGCGAAAAAGGCGGCCGGCTCAAATGCCACCTCGTGGAAATGGGAGAACAGGCCCGGGGCAAAAAAGGCGGATCCGGCAGAGACCTCGGTGACGCTTTCATCTTTGCCCGTAGAAACCAGGCTGCCGCTGCCCCCGCCGTTGACCACCTCAAGCTCAATGCCCATATCGGCAAGCCTGGCCGCCATCCGTGAGCGCCGCCGGCTCAGCTCCCGGTTGGATCTTTTTTTAAAGGCTCTCAGAAACTTGTTTTTCAGGCCCTGGCCCGGGACATTGTCATTGACCGAGGCGATCTGGGCCTCATATCCCATCAGTGCCGTGATTTTGATGCCGGGCAGTTTTCCAGCCTCCCGGGCCAGATCCAGGACCTGGTCCGGGGTAAACAGCGGACTGCGCCGCACCCCGAGATGGAGTCCTGGGGCCCTAAAAGACATGTCCGCATCCAGACAGACCTTGAGTATTGCCCCGGCCTGTTCACCGGCCCTGGAGATTTGTTTGAGATGCTCAAAACTGTCCGCCATCAGGCAGATGTCCGCCCCTTCTCCCGTTTTTTGAGCAAAAAGAGCAAGGTCACAGGGCTGGGCAGTGGGATAGGCCACGATGATCCGGTCCAGCCCATGGTCAAACAGAAAGGCGGCCTCTTCAAGGGTAAAGGCCAGAATGCCTTTGAACACGGGTCCGCCTTTTTCAAACACCCGCCGGATCAGGTCCAGGCTCCGGATGGATTTTGAGGCCACCCGCACGGTCTTGCCCGTATCCTTCTGGGTGGCAGCCACATACGCCAGGTTCCGGTCAAACCGGTCCAGGTCCACAAAGGCCAGAGGCAGCCGACGGCCCTTAAAAATATTTTTGTATTCCCGGTATTGCCTGTTCCAGTCCGTCATTCTCCTCCTTTCTGCAGGGCAGCCCGATTGATAAAAAACTCAATGATCTGCCGTGTCATGTCAAGGGTTTGGGACAGGCTGACGCTGTCCGGATCGGCAAAAAACTGCAGTTCAATCCCCTCGTGAATGGCCACCACGGTGGCGGCCAGCTGGGCCTTGGCAGCCTTATCCATATCTTTGAATGCCGGCAGCTGTTCCAGATTGAGGATGACGGCCTCACGGAACCTGGAAAAGAGCAGGGCCAGGGTGGCCTTGATCCGGGGATTGTGACGGGCCGCAGCGCAGCATTCCAGGAAAAATCCGGTATGGGCCTCGTTGATCATGCCTGAAGAAAAGATGAACGCCATGCCCAGGTCCACCCTGTCTGAAGCCCGGGGGTTTCGGCCCAGACCGGCCATCCTGTCCTTGAACCTGTCAAAGATGCTGTCGGTGAATTCGACAACGGCCTGCTCTATGATTTCGTCTTTGTTTTTAAAGTAGTGGTGAAGAGTGGATGGCTGGACCCCGGCCTTTTCGGCGATATTGCGTACCGAGGCCCTGGCAATGCCCTGGTCGGCCACACATTGGAAAAAGGCCTGGATGATCTGGGCCCGTCGCTGGTCTGCCCTGCTTTTTCTGCCCATGGCAATCCCCTGGCAAATAAATTGATCGGACGTATGCCCAATTTATTTTCAGCAGAGGATTTTGTCAAACCTTTTTAAAAAAATTTTGACCCGTTCGGGCAAACAACACAAAGGGCTGACCCGGTAAAATACAACAAAACAGGCCATAAAAATGAGTTGACAATTTTATGAATTATTAATAAAAACTGATGCATCCAGGTGCCTGCAAAGGCGCAATAGGGAATCCGGTTAAACTCCGGAACGGGCCCGCCGCTGTATTTGGGGACGACCGCTGCATCATGCCACTGTTTATCATCAGATGGATGGGAAGGCGCAGCCATTAGGACGAACCAAGAGTCAGAAGACCTGCCTGGGAAAGCATAAAGATATCCTTCGTGGCAAAAAGGGGTGTCGGCATAAAGATTTTTCGGATAAAAAAAGGGATATTCCGGATCGATGGTTCATCGGTCCGGATTTTTTATTTTCATCATCTTTTACCGCCATCCTGAATCTTCAGGGGAATCAACGTCGGGCCCAAGACCTTAATTTTAATAGTATTGGACCGCTGACATGAAAACGCCCCTAATCCATCAGAAATTCCAGGTTCTTTTTGTATCCATCGCAGTCTTTCTTATCTGCCTTTCCCCGGCCCTGCCGGCCTGGGCCGTGACCATTGCCGATACCAGAGGCAACCCCCTTGAATTCAGTCGCCCCCCCTCCCGGATTGTTTGTGTGGTTCCCTCTGCCGCGGAGATCATGGTTGAACTGGGGGCAGGCCATGCCATCCAGGGGCTGACCTATCACGACGCCACCCTGGCGGGGGCTGACGGCAAAGCGGTTGTGGGCGGTTTCTTCAGGCCTTTTTTGAAACGGATCAGGGCATTGGAGCCCGACCTTGTGATTCTGGGTGGTTTCCATGACAAGATGGCGGCAGCCCTCAGGGCCGACAACATTCCGGTGTTCGTGTATGACACCAGAAGTGTGGACCAGGCCCTTGAAACCATCCTGACCCTGGGAAGCCTTCTGGACAGGGAAATAAAAGCCCAAAAACTGGTGGCCCGGAACCGGGCGGAACTTGCGCTGATCCGGAAAAAACTGGCCAGGGCCGTGTCCGGCGAAAAAAAACGGGTCATGCGCCTCATGGGCCGGAACCGGGTCATGACCCCGGGGTCCGACTCCTTCCAAAACGAAATGATCCGACTGGCCGGCGGTATCCCCCCGGACTTTGGCCGTTCAGGATCCATCACCGAGGTCAGCCTGGAAGAGTGGCAGGCCTTCAATCCCGATGTGGTCTATGGCTGCGGCGGGGACAGAAACCTCGCCGAAGCCATGCTTTCCCGGCCGGGATGGAAAGAGGTGGATGCGGTAAAACACCACCAGATATTTTATTTCCCCTGCGCTTTGACCTGCAGGGCTGCCACCCATACCGGATATTTTGTCCAGTGGCTCTCCTCCATGGTCTACACCAATGCTTTTTCCGACCCGGCCAATGAGATCCTGGAAACCCGGATCAGGGCCACCCAGCTTCTGGACGTGGATCTGCCTTACGTGGATGCGGCCCGGATCAATTTCACCACCATCAGGGATTTCGGCAACAAGACCCTGATGGTGGATTTCAAGCGACCCCAGACCCTTTTCTCCACCCTCGAGGGATTCCGCACCGGGATCACCACCCTGGGAAACCACTATTCCCCGCCCCCCACCTGGGGGATCGGTCACAAGCTGGGCATTGACAATATCAGGACCAAAGTTCTGGAGGCCAATGGGAAAAAAGCCGACACCACCTCATTTCTTATCACCGGTGCTGACATGAGCAACCTGAGTATCCAGAAGGTTGCCTTCAGACAGATGGAGGTCACCGCCCTGGTCACGGCCGGAGTGATGTCCAATGCCCTGCGTATGTCCAGGGATGCCGGCTTTTTTTATGAGCCCGGCACCATCAACATCATCATCATGACCAATATGACCCTGTCCGACCGGGCCATGGCCCGGGCCATCATTGCCGCCACCGAGGGCAAGACTGCCGCCCTGGAGGATATGGATATCCGCAGTACCGCCTCCCCCCTGGTTCATGAGGCCACCGGCACCGGCACCGACAACGTGCTGGTGGTAAAAGGCGAGGGGCATCCCATCCGAAATGCCGGAGGACACACCAAAATGGGGGAACTCATTTCAAAAGCTGTGTACGCAGGGGTGAACGAGGCCATTTTGAAACAGAACAAGATCACGGCCAAACGCCACGTCTTCCAGCGCCTCAAGGAACGACGACTCTCCATCCACGGACTGGTCTCTGATCTAACCTGCGACTGTCTCCACCAGAAGGGGGTACCCCCGAGGCAGATCTCAACAAAGGTTGACGATTTGCTTTTGGAAAAAGAATATGCCGCCTTTATCGAGGCAGCCATGGCCCTGAGCGATGAATATGAAAAGGGCCTGGTCAAGGATCTTTCCCTTTTCAACCTCTGGTGCAGGACCGTGGCCAACCAGATTGCGGGGACTGATATCGGCGAGATCCCGGACTACCTTTCCGGCCGCCAGGAGATTCCCGTGGTACTCAGGTCCGCCCTGAATGCCGTCATTGCCGGGGCTGCCAATAATCAGGAGGAAAATGATGACTAAGGTCCTGTCACTTTTGCTCTGCCTTGGCGTTCTCCTGCCCCCGGTTCAGGCCGCCAAAATAAACCAGGCTGAGCCCGGAGATCTGAACCCGCCCATTCCACAACGGGTGGTTTCCCTGTCCCCCATCATCACCGAGACCCTTTACCTTGTGGGGGCAGAGGACCAGCTCATTGCCAACACGTCCTATTGCAATGTTCCGGCAGCGGCCCAGGCCAAGGAGAAGATCGGTACGGTCCTTCAGATGAATGTGGAAAAGATCGTGGCCCTGAAGCCGGACCTGGTCGTTGCCAGTGCCCTGTCCAGGGAAAAACAGCTTAAAATCCTTGAGAAGCTGTCCATCCCTGTGATGCGGGCCAGCAACCCCAAGACCTTTGAGCAGATGTGCCAGATGACCCTGGAACTGGGCGCCACCCTGGGGCGGTCAGACCAGGCCGGCAAGGTGGTGGGGCAGGCCAGGGCCGTGGCCAGGGCCATACTGAGCAGAACCGCTTCCCTGGACAAGCCGTCGGTGTTTCTTCAGATCGGCATCAAACCGTTGCATTCCGCCAACAAGGACATGTTTATCAGCGAATATATCCGGTACGCCGGCGGCGTCAATATTACCGAGCACGAAGGAACCGGGGTCTATTCCCGGGAAATGGTCCTGGCCATGGATCCGGACGTGATCCTGGTGGCCACCATGGGCACCAGTAAAAAAGCCGCCGTTCTGGAGCGGGAAAAATGGCTGGCCCACAGGACCATGACAGCGGTGCGGCACAACCGGGTCCATGTCCTGGACCCGGAGATGATCTGCAGCCCCACCCCGACCACCTTTGTCCAGGGGCTTGAAATGATCCTGCCCCTGCTCCACCCCGAACTCGGCGGGCAGCCAGGGGAGAGGAATTGATGGGACGGCGTCTGACATCCTGGCTGCTGATCCTCTCAGGTCTTACCGGGCTCTGCCTGGCATCTGGTCTTCTGGCGCTGTGCACCGGCTCTGCCGGCATACCTGCGGCCCAGGTACCGGAACTTGTCCTGGCCGGGCCCGGCTCTACGGCGTACAGCATCCTTGTGGATATCCGCCTGCCCCGGATCATGTTGGGAATGGCTGTGGGAGGGTCCCTGAGCCTGGCCGGCACCCTGCTCCAGGGCATGTTCAGAAACCCCCTGGTGGAACCCTATACCCTGGGGATTTCCGGCGGGGCCTCCCTGGGGGTCTGCGCCAATATCCTGTTTCAATTCCATGCGGTTCTGGGGATTCTCTCCTATCCGCTGTCCGGGTTTGCCGGTGCCTGCATCGTTATCTTTCTGGTTTACAGCCTCAACCGGAGCAGCCACCATGTGCGGTCCAACCGCATGCTGCTCACAGGGGTCATGATCTCCTACGTGGCCTCTTCACTGGTGATGCTGCTCATGGCCCTGGCCCATTCCGATGACCTGTCCAACATCGTGCTCTGGATCATGGGCTCCCTGGACGAGACCCATACCGCCCTGATCCGAATTGCCTGTCTGGGAAGTCTTGCCGGCCTTGCCGTGTCCTATCTTTTCAGCATGGATCTCAACGCCCTGGCCCTGGGGGACGAGGAAGCGGCCAACCTGGGGGTGAACACGGCCCGGTCCAAAAAGGTGCTGTTTATCACGGCCTCCTTTCTCACCGGGCTTTCCGTCTCTGTGGCCGGTATCATCATGTTTGTGGGGCTGATCGTTCCCCATTTCATCCGCATGGTCACAGGGCCGGACCATAGGATCCTGCTGGGAGCCTCCTTTCTGGCCGGGGCTGCCTTTCTCACCCTCTCCGATGTGATCGCCCGCATGGTGATCGCTCCTCTGGAACTGCCCGTGGGGGTGATCACCGGCATCATCGGGGGGATTCTTTTTATCTGGGCCCTGACACAAAAGGGGCGGGACGGAAAGCAGGTGGCCCTGTGATCGAAAACAGACCGGAACTGGCACCTGTGCTGGAGGTGGACCAACTGGATTTTTCCTACCAGGACAACCCGGTGCTCAGGGATGTCAGCTTTGAGGTGGCCCCCGGAGAATTCACGGCTGTGATCGGGCCCAACGGCTGCGGCAAGACCACCCTGGTCAAGGTCCTGCTTAAAGGCCTTTCGCCGGATGGGGGCCGTATCCGCCTTCTGGGCCAGGACCTGGGCCAGCTCTCCAACCGGGACCTGGCCCGGGGCATGGCTGCCGTGCTCCAGACCATTGATCCGGCCCCCATGCGGGTAAAAGACTATGTGCTTCTCGGGCGCATGCCCTTTTTTGCACCCTTTCAGTTTTTTGAGTCCAAAAAAGATTTGGACATTGCCGGTGAGTATATGGCGCTCACCGGGGTTTCCCATTTGGCTGACGAGAAGATCACCCAGGTTTCCGGCGGGGAAAAACAGCTCTGCGCCATTGCCCGGGCCCTGACCCAGGAACCCCGGCTGCTGCTCTTGGACGAGCCCACCGCCCACCTTGACATCACCCACCAGAAACGGATTCTGGACCTGATCACCCGCCTTAAAAACCGCCTCTCTCTGACCGTGCTCATGGTGCTCCATGACCTGAACCTGGCCGCTGAGTATGCAGACCACCTGGTCCTGCTTCGGGATATCAGCCGGGACCCCAGGGGCAGCACCTCCTCGGTATACGGCTTCGGCCCTCCCGGACAGGTAATGACCCGCGCAGCCGTCAACGAAGTTTATCAAACCCGGGTGGAGGTGGTTTCCAATCCGGTCAGCGGCAGCCCATGGATCCTTTTAACCAAAGAAGAAAAGACCTATGAGACCGATTAAACCCTTTATTGCAGCTTTCAGTCTGTTTATCGTTGTATCTGTATTGCCGCGGGCGGCCTGGGCCGTTGATACCGCCAAAAAGGCCGGCACGGATGTCAATACCGCCGTCAAACGCCTTGAAGCGGCAAAGGCCTCCCAGGACAAGTGGGAGACCAGAAAAGCCGCCCTGATCAGCGAATATGTCCGACTGACCCGGCTCAAGGAGGGCCTGGATCAGGAGCACAAGGCCCTGCTGGGACACAAGGCCTCTCAGAAGGCCTTGAACCGGGATCTTGTGAGCCAGAAGGCTGAAAGTCTGCGGATTTTAAAAGAGCTTCCCCTGTTCCTTGAAGCGGTGACAAAGCGCATCGAGGCCCTTGTGGCGTCAGATGCGCCCTTTCTCAAGGCGGAACGAAAGGGCCGCATTCATTCTTTGAAACAGGCCCTGGCAGACCCGGCCGTCACCCTGGCCGAGAAATACCGGAAGGTCATGGAGGCCCTGTTCATTGAAGCGGCGTACGGAGACACCATTGAGGTGTACCAGGAGAAAATCGCCCTGGAACACGGGCAGTCCCCCCTGGTCGATGTCTTCCGACTGGGGCGGGTGTCCCTGTTTTTTCTCTCCCTGGACCAGAAACGCTGCGGGGTCTATACCCCCTCCCAAAAGCTTTGGCAGACCCTGGACCCGGAATATCTGCCGGCCGTCAAGGCGGCCGTGGAGATCGGCAGCAAGCGGCGGCCTGCTGAACTGCTTCCCCTGCCCCTGGGCCGCCTGGCCCCGGAAGGGGGTGCCTCATGATCCGGCCTTCACGGCTCCTGTGCTCTCTGGGGTGCTGGGGTGTGGCTGCAATGATATGGGCCGCGCTGCCGGCATCTGCCCAGGACATGCGGGCGGCCCATGCCAAATCCTCGAATACCCGGGAAAAACTGGTGGAAAAGGCCGCTGCCTTTCGGCAGACGGCCGAAAAAGAAGCGGAGAAACAGGCCAGGGCCATTGCCCGGGACAGGGCCGCCCTTGAGGCTGCTGTGGCCGGCCTTAAAGCCGACATCAAAATCCTTGAACAGCAGAATAGGCAGGCCCAAAAGGACCTGGCCCAGCTCAGGTCAACCGAACAGGACCTGCGCCGGGACCTTGGGGAAACCACTGCCGTCAACCAGGAGTTCCAGGGGCTTGCCCGGACCCATGCCAGGGACCTTAAAGCCCTGGTCAATGACAGCCTGCTGTCGGGAAAAACCCCGGACAGGGGCAGGTTTCTCACAGGCCTTGTCCAGGGTCAGCGGTTTCCCACCATGGACGATGCCGCCCAAATGGCAGCGCTGCTCTTTGAAGAAATCCAGGCCTCCGGGGAAGTCACGCTCACCCGGGGACCCATCGTGGACCGAAAGGGCCGGGAGCAGGAGGCGGA
>Ga0102943_1002118_pt1 | contig 11811 bp, 12 predicted proteins | sample SalPonC_black_MG_FD_78174 | JGI IMG/M metagenome (GOLD analysis project Ga0102943, IMG submission 78174) | Salt pond soil microbial communities from South San Francisco under conditions of wetland restoration - Salt Pond MetaG... | ecosystem: Environmental > Aquatic > Marine > Intertidal zone >...
AGACCGGGAGAAAAATACCGCTCGACGACGGTCTATAAATTCGGGAAGCAATCCTAACCTAAATTTTGCGCGTCTTTTAAAACTTTTTGCTTCAAGCTTTCTTTGAAATCTGTAATGCGCTTTCTGAGTTCTTCGTCACTAGTGCCGAGAATCTGAGCGGCCAAAATGCCGGCATTTTTTGCTCCGTCAAGAGCTACCGTTGCCACGGGAACTCCCCCCGGCATTTGCAAAATACTGAGCACCGAATCCCATCCGTCAATGCTGTTTCGGCTTTTTACGGGAACTCCGATAACCGGCAAGGGAGTGATGGATGCCGTCATTCCCGGAAGGTGAGCGGCACCACCGGCCCCCGCGATAATCACGCGAATGCCCTTTTCTTCAGCCGTTTTTGCATATTCATACATTCGCTCGGGTGTGCGGTGCGCAGACACGATCTCCATTTTGTAAGAGACTTTTAACTCGTCCAAAACATCCGCTGCCTCCTGCATTACGGGAAGGTCGCTCTTGCTACCCATGATGATTCCTACCATGACTATTCAGATTTAACTTTAATGAGGTCCTTGATTCTGTGCGCCAAATTACGTGCTTCTTCCGAAGTGCTTGCGGTAATCGTAACGTGGCCCATTTTTCGAAAAGGTTTGGTATCGGATTTTCCGTAAAGGTGGATGTAAACGCCGCTTTCCGCCAAGGCTTCTTCCAAACCCTCGTATCTCACAGGTCCCGTAAAACCTTCTTCTCCCAATAGATTAACCATGGCAGCGGGTATTTGCAATTTGGGATCTCCCAAAGGCAGTCCCAGAATGCACCGTAAGTGTTGAGCATATTGGCTCGTTACATTGGCTTCAATGGTGTGATGCCCCGAATTATGCGGGCGAGGAGCCACTTCATTTACCAGTATTTCTCCGTCTTTATTGAGGAATAGTTCTACTGCCAAGATTCCGACAAACCCAAAAGCTTCGATCGTTTGCATCGCAATCTTTCGGGCTTCGAGTTCGATGGCTTCAGATATTTCTGCGGGAGCAAAAAGAAGTTCTACTAAGTTGGCCTCGGGGTTAAACTCCAGCTCAACTGCGGGAAAACCATTGGTTTCGCCTTTTTCATTTCTCGCGGCAATTACCGCCAATTCTTTTTCGAAAGGAACAAACTTTTCCAGCACACAAGGAGCATCAAAAGCTTTTTCAAAATCAGCTTCACTGCGAATGATCTGAACCCCTTTCCCGTCGTAGCCTCCCTTTCTCAACTTCTGAGCAAAAGGCAAGAAATCCACGTGTTCGGCAAGCTCAGCCTTGGATTCGATCAACCGATATTCCGCCGTCGGTATACCGTTTTTACGGTAAAAATCTTTCTGCAGCCCCTTGTCTTGGACGATTTCCAGAAGTTCGGGTTGTGGGTATACTTTCACCCCTTCGGCCTGAAGTCTCTTCAAAGCAGGGATGCTTACATGTTCAATTTCAACAGTGATGAGGTCTTTGTTCTTCCCGAAATTGTAAACCGTTTCTTCATCGTTGAAGCTTCCCGTCACGAATTCGGGAACCAGTTTGGCACAGGGCGCATTTTCATTGGGGTCGAGACAAGCGAGCTTGATGTCGAGATTGACAGCTTCTTGTTGCATCATTCGTCCCAACTGACCTCCTCCCAGGACGCCTAGTTTGAAATCCTTGTGGTATGGTGATTTTGACATGCTTGCAAAGATAGGCTTAAAGTGAAATGCAGAGTTTTTCTGTAAAAACACCTTCAATGGTCTCAACCTTTACCAGATAGAAACCCGATGGCAAGGCGGACAAGTCAATTTGAGAGACGGCAGAGCTGAACTCTGTTTGCTGAAAAACCTTTCGGCCTTTCAAGTCGATAACTTCGATACTCTCGATGAGTGCTTGAGATGTGAAGTTAACTTTTCCCGAACTTGGGTTTGGAAATAGATTCATCTCAATTCCCTTAGTCGTAGTTGCTGATAATCCGCTGCAAGTACCCAAAGGATCAAAAATGACCTCTCCCAACTCGGGGTCGTCCATCACATGTGAGATGACAAGCTCAGCCTCTGCCAATGTGAGGTCGTCATCGGAGGAATCCCAGCAATTGCCTTGAGCAAAAATGGTGTTTTCCGTATTGTTAAAGAGAGCGTAAAGAGCGCCCTCATTTCCATTGTTATTGAAAAAATTACCTCCTGGCCCTATATCGGGGTTATCGGTTTCTCCCAAATTTGCCTTGGCATCTGTAATCAGGGTGATTCCCCAAAGATTTCCCACGAAAACATTATTGAGAATAAGATGATTGTTTTCTCCAAAACCCGTGATGCTGATACCACTGCCCCCTAAAAACGGTTCTTGCTGCGTGTCGTTGTCCAGAAATGCGTTGTCTGTAATTCGGGACGTAACATTTGCACCGAAAACCGTCATCCCATAGCGGTTATCGAAAACCTCGTTGCCTGAAAAAACCAAATGTCCTTCGCCACCTACCAACAATGAAAAAGCCATTCCACCCACATTTGTCAGTGAGGGGTCTCCTTGTATGATATTTTGCGTTACGAAGGTGGTGTCCGTGCCCGAGGGTCCCAAATTGATCTGAGGACGATTCGAATTGTCGGTCACATTTCCATTGAAGGTGCAGCCTGTAATTAAGGGTGCGGCATCCGAATTTGCCGCACTACCAATCGCCGCAACTTCATTTTGCAAAAAGGTGCAGTTGATGATTTCGGGTTTTCCCGTCGACAAATCTACGGCAGCACCGGTCGTTTGGCCCGTATTGTGGTAGCTGACTGTTGATGCTTCTAATCGAAAATCTCCCGTGAGAACTTGGATTCCTCCCCCGTATAAAATAAGGGTATTGAAGATGTCGGCAACCGCGGTTTCCTCGAACCTGAAGCCTTCGTAGTGCGCGTCGCAACAGTTGAGCTGAGAAAAAGAGGATGACGTGCACAGAAATCCTCCTGCTATGGTGATCAATACACCTTCGTCCAAAACAACCATTTCACTTTCTACTACTAAAGTATCCGTTTCTGAAATGGTAATGTTCTCGTAGATTTCATAGGTATCGTCAGAAAATTGGACGGCACCGTTAGATTCTTCCACCAAATCCTGCAAAGAGAGGGTGAGGGAAGAATTCGGGCTGCTGTACTGTGCTTCCGAGGTTAAGAAGCAGATTGCGGCAATTGCAGTTAAGGAAGTTTTCACGTTACTCATTTTTTGGGGGGCAAACTTACCCATTCTTAATAAATGCAAACCTCAATCCTCCCGCAAAGGTTGAAGGATTCACTACCTTCGCCATTCTAAAAAACGACATAAATGAAGTCAGTATCCCTTCACGACAAAGAGTTTATCCTTTACCTTGAAGAAGAGAAGATCCAAAACGCCATCACCGAAATGGCAAATAAATTGGCTGAAGAGTACACGGGTAAAGACGTTGTCTTCGTGGGAGTGCTCAATGGCTGCTTCCGCTTCATCTCAGACTTGATGAAATATATTGAGTTCGACGCTGAGGTCAATTTTATCAAGTTGTCTTCTTACCGTGGTACGGAATCTACCGGAAAGATTTCTGATTTGATGTCACTCAACACTGATTTACATCAAAAACATGTGGTGCTCTTGGAAGACATCGTAGATACCGGCCACACCTTGGATTACTTAATGGATATTTTGAAAGAGAAGGATACGGCTTCCGTGAAGGTGGCTTCATTGCTTTATAAGCCCGATGCCTTCATCGGAAAAAGAAAACCCGATTACGTAGCATTCGAAATCCCGAACCTATTCGTGGTAGGCTACGGTCTCGATTACGATGGTCTGGGAAGAAACTTAAACGACATTTACCAAATTAAATCCTGATTATGATCAACTTGGTTCTATTCGGTCCTCCGGGAGCCGGAAAAGGTACACAAGCCGAAAAAATCGTTGAAAAATACGAATTGGTTCACCTTTCAACGGGAGACATTTTCCGAAGAAATATGAAGCAGCATACCGAACTCGGCGATTTGGCCAAAAGCTACATCGACCAGGGGCAACTCGTTCCCGATGCGGTGACCATCAAAATGTTGGAAGCCGAAGTAGATGCACATACCGATGCGAATGGATTTATATTCGATGGATTTCCACGAACCACCGCCCAAGCAGAAGCACTGGATTCTTTCTTGGAATCAAAAAATACGTCCATAACGGTGATGCTGGCTTTGGTCGTAAATGATGAGGAACTCAAAGATCGTTTGAAAAAACGTGCAGAAGTGAGTGGCCGAACAGATGATGCCGATCCCGAAATCATTGCCAATCGTATAGCCGTGTATAAAAAGCAAACCGCTCCGGTAGCTGATTACTACAGGGCCAAGAACAAATACGAGGAAGTGGACGGCGTTGGCTCGATAGACGAAATCAGTGAGAAATTATTCGACGCGATAGAACGCCATGAGTAATCGCAACTTTGTCGATTATGTAAAGATTCATTGCCGCTCCGGAAAAGGTGGGGCCGGAAGCAAGCACCTGTTTCGCGATAAGCTCACCTCAAAAGGAGGTCCCGACGGAGGCGACGGCGGCCGCGGGGGTCACGTGATCATTAGAGGGAACTCGCAGCTATGGACGCTGCTTCACCTCAAATACCGCAAACACATTAAAGCCGAACACGGTGAGGCCGGTAGCAAGCAGACCAGTACCGGTAAGTCCGGTGAAGATGCCATTATCGAAGTACCTCTCGGTACAGTGGCCAAGGATCCCGAAACGGGAGAAGTATTGACGGAAATCACGGAAGAAGGACAAGAGTATATTTTGCTCAAAGGTGGTAGGGGAGGCCAGGGGAATGCTCATTTCAAAACGGCTACTCGGCAAACGCCTCGCTTTGCCCAACCGGGCGAAGATGAATCAGAAGCTTGGCGAATTCTCGAACTTAAGGTCTTGGCAGATGTAGGTTTAGTAGGTTTTCCCAATGCAGGAAAGTCAACGCTTCTTTCAGTGGTTTCTGCCGCAAAACCCGAAATTGCCAATTACCCCTTCACCACCTTAGTGCCCAATCTGGGAATCGTTAGTTACCGAAACGACCGCTCTTTTATCATGGCCGACATTCCGGGTATCATCGAAGGTGCCAGTGAGGGAAAAGGGTTGGGGACTCGCTTTCTTCGACATATTGAACGCAACAGTCTTTTGCTTTTCATGGTGCCCGCTGATAGCGACGACATCCCGAAGGAGTACGACATTTTGATCAAAGAACTGGCAGCTTACAACCCTGAGTTGCTGGACAAAGATCGACTCTTGGCCATCACTAAAAGTGACCTGCTCGATGAGGAGCTAAAACAAGAAATGGAAGCAGAGATGCCACCGGTAGATCATGTTTTTATTTCTTCCGTTGCTCAAGTGGGGTTATCAGAACTCAAGGATAAAATCTGGAAAAAACTCAATTCTGAGGAATGATTGAAAAGCTGGAACAATGGGATCGGCAATTGTTTCTCTGGCTGAACGGCCTGCACGCCGACTGGCTCGATCAGCCCATGTACTGGATGAGCGACGAGTATGTCTGGATTCCGCTTTACCTGTTTTTTCTTTGGGCCATTGCCAAAGCGTATGATTGGAAGATGGCGCTCTGGGCATTGTTGGGTGTCGCCGTTGTGGTGACCATAGGAGACCGCGTTTCTGTCGAGTTTTTTAAAGAAGTGTTTGAACGCTACCGGCCTTCCAGGAATTTGGAACTCTACGATCAGGTGCACATTGTGAACGATTACCGCGGCGGAAAATTCGGATTTGTCAGTTCTCACGCCACCAACTTTTTTGGCATCGGAACCTTTCTTTATTTGATTTTTCGAAAGCCATATCCAAAGGCGGCGCCTTTCATCTTTCTCTTTTCGGGACTGGTCGCTTACACGCGTATTTATCTCGGAGTCCATTATCCTGCCGACATCATTGGCGGGGGTCTGTTAGGTGCATTGGTCGGATGGATTGTATTCACCTTGCTCAATCGGTTTATATGGAAATTACCCTGAGAGACTTAGTGGCAATTTTCTTGGGTGGCGGATTGGGTTCCGTCGCGCGGTTTGTCACCGGTAGAGTGATGATGAGGCTCATTCCGGGTTCTTTTCCTTGGGGAACCTTAGCGGCGAATATCTTAAGTTGTATCGCTTTAGGCGTTTTTATTTGGCTAGTCGCCAAGGATGGGATGAAAGCATGGTGGATTTCATTTGCCGTTATCGGCTTCTGCGGAGGCTTCAGCACCTTCTCTACTTTTAGTTATGAAACCGTTAAGCTTCTCCATGACGGTCATCTCCTTATGGCGGTGGCAAACGTTTTGGTTAGTTTAGTGGTTTGTATGGTAATCTTGTATTACCTCTCAAAATACATTGCATGAATCGGACCTTGGGAATAGCAGCAGCCATTTTACTATCGACGCTAACTATGGCGCAAGACACTGACGATCGACCTAAACTGGTGGTAGGGATCGTCATTGATCAAATGCGAAACGACTACCTTACTCGCTACGCTGACCTCTATGGCAAAGGTGGTTTCGTGCGTTTGCTGAACGACGGATTTTATGGTGCCAATCACCGATTTTCTTATATGCCGACTTCTACCGGTCCCGGACATGCGTCCGTTTATACGGGCACGACGCCCGCCGTACATGGCATTGTAGCCAATGATTGGTACGACCCCATAACGAAGGAGGGAATGTACTGCGTGGAAGACAAAAGTGTGAAATCGGTGGGGGTAGACAGAGCTTCCGGGCAGATGAGTCCCAGAAATCTCAAAACAACTACTGTGACGGATGAGCTCAACCTCTTTTGGAACAATAACTCCAAGGTCGTCTCTGTATCCTTAAAGGACAGAGGTGCAGTTTTGCCGGGTGGTCATTTGGCCGACGGAGCTTACTGGTACAAAGACAAGAAGTTCATCACCAGTTCTTTTTATATGGATGAATTGCCTCAGTGGGTTAGCGATTTCAACAATCTGAACCTTGTGGATACCTTTTTTGCTAAAGGTTGGCAGCCATTGCTGGCAAAGGAAGCTTATACCGCCGGCCTTCCCGACAACAATCCCTATGAGGCCCTCTATGTGGGTGAAAAATATCCCGTGCTTCCGAAAGACTTGGTAGACTTGGCTGAGCAGAATGATCCGGAGGAAGTCTTAAAAAGATCTCCTTGGGGAAATAGTTTAATTCTGGAATTTGGTTTGTCAGCCGTGATAAATGAAGAGCTGGGACAGGATGATATTACGGATTTTCTCGCTTTGAGCTTTTCCACTCCCGACTATATGGGCCATGCTTATGGGCCTCGTTCGCTTGAGGTTCAAGATATGTACTTGAAGTTGGACAATGACTTGAGCAAATTTTTGGAGTTTTTAGACGACTACGTGGGAAAAGGCAAATACACGGTTATGCTCACCGCCGACCACGGTGCCGCTGACGTGGCGCAGTTTTCCATAGATAATAATCTGCCCGGTGGATACTTCGATCGAAGTGGAAACAAGGAATTAATGGAGCAAATTCTAGTCGACTACGATTCTCTTGGAATCGAAATGGTGGAAGAGCTGGAAGGCAATCAAATTTACTTTGACCGTGAGAAACTAAAAAAGGCGGGCATAGTGCAGAGTGATTTAGCTGATTATTTGGCAAATGAAATCAGTCGAATGCCCGGAGTCTACGCGGCTTATCCGGCTGAGAAAGTTCGGCTCTCGGGGTCGGCAGAATTTCCCATTCAAAATTTGCAGCGGGGGTTGCATCCCTACTTGTCGGGAGATGTGGTTTTTATCTTGGAAAGCGGGTGGATGCGCTACGGCAATACGGGTACTACCCACGGTAGCCCTTGGGTTTACGATCAGCACGTGCCGCTCATTTTATATGGTTTTGGTGTTGAGAAAGGAAAGGTTTACCGCGAAACCAATATTCGCGACATAGCGCCAACCTTAAGCTTGATTATGGGGGTTCCTTTTCCTTCGGGCATGACAGGGAGTCCGATCATCGAGGCGATCAAAGAGTAACTCTTTACTTGCCCGGATTGGCGTACCGCTTTACATCTTCTCCCGTTATTACCTTATCGCAAAGAATGATCAAACGTTCTATGAGGTTCCGCAACTCGCGGATATTACCCGTCCAATTAAGTGATTGCAATGCTTCATAAGCATCTTTGGTCAATTCTTTTCTGGGGCTTCCCTGTTCCTGAGCAATGGTGTCTAAGAAGTGATCGGCCAGCAATGGCACATCGTCGATGCGCTCGTTTAGTGACGGCACGTGGATGAGAATCACGCTTAAGCGGTGAAAGAGGTCTTCACGGAAGTTGCCTTCTTTGATCTCACTATTGAGGTCCTTGTTGGTGGCAGCAATGACGCGAACATTTACTTTAATGTCCTTATCGCCACCCACTCGATTGATCTTATTTTCTTGCAAGGCTCTCAGTACCTTGGCTTGAGCCGAAGCACTCATATCGCCGATCTCATCCAAGAAAAGCGTTCCCCCATCGGCTTGCTCAAATTTTCCTTTCCGCTGCTTCACTGCTGAGGTGAAGGCACCTTTTTCGTGGCCGAATAGTTCGCTTTCAATTAATTCTGACGGGATGGCTGCACAATTGACTTCGATAAAGGGTGACTTGGCGCGATTGCTATTGTCATGAAGCTGTCGGGCTACCAATTCCTTTCCTGAACCGTTAGGACCCGTAACCAAAACTCTGGCATCGCTCGGTGCTACTTTGGCAATCATTTCTTTGATGTCCTCTATTGCTTTTGACTCTCCCACGATGTTCGAGCCTTTAATCAACTTGATTTTTTTGCGGAGTGTCTTCGTCTCTTCTTCCAAGTTGACGCGCTCCATCGCGTTTCTCAGCGTCACCAAGGTGCGATTGAGGTCGAGCGGCTTTTCGATAAAATCGTAAGCCCCTTTCTTAATGGCTTCTACAGCCGTTTCGATATTTCCATGTCCGGAAATCATGATGATGGGCGATTCCACTCCATTTTCCAGTGCCTTTTCCAGGACTTCCATTCCGTCCATTTTTGGCATCTTGATGTCGCAGAGAACGGCGTCGTATGGGTTTTCGGTGAGCTTCTTCAAACCGGAAGGGCCATCTTCGGCATCGTCTACGGTGAACTTTTCGAATTCGAGAATTTCGCGAAGGGTATTTCTAATGCTTCTTTCGTCGTCAATGATCAGAATGGATGCCATCTTATAGATTTCCTTTTAATACTTCAAAAAGTACCCCTTCTTTCAAGGAGTACTTTGATAATTTCACTGTTTCGATATCGGTTTTTTTCAGAACGAGCCTGACAAATATGGCCGACATTACGATCATATTTACCCGCATCGCTACCATACCGTCCATGCTTTCACGCTGAATTCTGGTTGAGGATACCAATTCGTTCAGATGTTTGTCAAGTGCCTCACGGTCGAAGTCCAGACTGGTGAGATTTATCGTCTCCTCAAAATTACCTAAGCGTCTTGAGATCACATCCGAAAAAGTATCGAATGATCCCGATGAACCCACTAAGGTTTTAATCTCTTCCTCTTGGACCACTTCAAAAACATCGCCAATTTGGTTTTCCAAACTTTTTTCAATTTCCTCAAGCGTGGTATTGCTTATTGGGTCTCCGGGTTTGTACTTTTCCAAGAGACGACTTACGCCCAATTCGTAGCTTCTCTTCCATAGAATTTCCTGATCATTGGCAGCCACGAATTCGGTGCTACCACCACCAATGTCCATAATGAGGGCATTCTCATCGGTGAGCGCTCCCGAAAGCTGCACTCCGTTATAAATCATGCTGGCTTCCCGGTCGCCGTCTATTACATGAATGGTGATTCCAAATCGCTCTCTTACCTTTCTCACAAAATCATCAGCGTTCGAAGCTCCTCTTACGGCAGACGTAGCAAATGCCAATACTTTGTCGCAGTATTGATTTTTAATCGCTGTGATTTGTGCTTCCAAAGCAAAAAATGCTCGTTGCATAGCGGCTTCGGTGATGTATTTTTTTTCAAAACTACCCTCACCGAGTTTTACACCGACTTTAGAACGATACGTGGGTTTATACCCTCCCTTGTTATCCAACTCGGCTATGAGCAGATTGAAGGTATTCGTTCCCAAATCGATGATTCCTATTTTCAATATTCTAGGTTTTTATGTGATTTTCAAAGATAACGGAATATCAAGTTTATTCGATGTCGTTCCAGGGGCGAAGAATAATTGTACCCATCGATTGTCCATAAACTGCATTCGTGAAAATACCGGGGTTGTAGTCAAAAAAGATCGGTTTACCCGTGCTGCTATCGGTTCGCAAATAATTGCGGTAGTCTATTTTTTGGTATTCCAAATCGCGATTGGGCAAATCTTCTTCTCTTAGGGCACCCTCTTCCAATGCGCTATATTCTATTTTTTCGTGGTACTCCTTCTTTTCCTTGCCGGGCGCACTGATCATTACATGAAAAACACGGTCGTTGCTGTACAGTTTGAAGTTTCCTTCTTCGTCTGAAAAGGTGTTTTGGCCAATGGAGTAGTATTCATTCCAACCCCTGATTAAACCACCTTCTATGGGTTCGCCACTTTCATCTTCCAGCCTGCCGGACAATACGTAGTTGGAGTAACCCAACATGTTGAAGTAGTTGGCTTTTCTCTCGCAATTGGCGTCTACTTCGTCCGCATCAAGTGTTTTTATTTTATCCACTGCCGGTTTGAATTTGGCAGTTATGGGCAGCAGGCTATCGCCGGTATAGACCGTTCCATCAGAGGTCATTAGCCCCGTGCCTTCTTCTGCATAATCTACCAGTGGAACTTCTTGAAAACCCCACCATCCGAATCCGATACCTCCGCAAGCTACGGTGCGGTCAAAACAATCTTTCATATAATCTGCTTGCCACTCATATGGAATTTCATCTCCATCGGCGAGCAAAGCCGTTTCACCTATCATCCAAGGCTTACCGCTGTAGTTGGCATACCAGTATATTTCATTTGGCACTCTCAAGGGATTGTAGGTGTGAAAGGAAAGAAAGTCCACCGGCAGTATGGAAGGATCCCAAGAGAAAACCTCGATCGGCTCTGAATATCCGATCGTAATGAATTGCAATGGAGCGTATGTTTCCATCCATTCTTTCCACTCGGAAACGATATTGAATACTTCCGCTTTGGGGATGGCAGAATGTTCTCGATCGTAAAGCGGCTCGTTGTTAAAATCATAAGAAAAGACGGTGGAATTTCCGTTGAAGTGCTTGAGCATCGAAATGGTGTATTCTTTCACCACCTCGTTTTGCACCGGAGGTGGAATAAGTATCATGAGTTTAAGATTGAGCTCAGTAGCATCCGCTACAAAGTCATCTATGGCGCTGAATATCTTGTCATTATCCTCGTTGAGATAGAGGTAGTCCCCCGCTGCCGGATAGGCTATGCTGTCGCCTGTTTGCCAGACGCGATCCAAACACAGTCTGATCGTGTTGAACCCCATTTCTTTGATGAGGTTGAGGTGTTCTTTGCGTTGCAGCTTGACACTATCTATCGAAAAATACTCATAACCCTCGGGTTTTTCATATAAATAATGAACACCCAAAACGCTCGTATCGCCTATTTGGCGAAAGTCGGCAACGTAATTTATCATTACAGGGAAAAACCTTTCACCTTTGAGCGTAAAGCCGCTTTCTTCCAATTGGATGAATGACTCAGCATCAATATTTTCAGGAATCTCATAGTTCGATTCACAAGACGACATGCCCAACAAGATTGAAAAGGCAATGACCGGAAAGGCAAGAGGTTTAAAGGGCTTTCTAGTTCTTTTTAATATTTCAACCATTTGGCCAATTCTTTATAGCTCACTTTTTTCCCATACATCAAAATTCCCACTCGGTAAATCTTTCCGGCAAGCCAGACGCAGAAGACAAATCCTA
>Ga0102943_1002119_pt1 | contig 11810 bp, 8 predicted proteins | sample SalPonC_black_MG_FD_78174 | JGI IMG/M metagenome (GOLD analysis project Ga0102943, IMG submission 78174) | Salt pond soil microbial communities from South San Francisco under conditions of wetland restoration - Salt Pond MetaG... | ecosystem: Environmental > Aquatic > Marine > Intertidal zone >...
AACAATGTGGTGGATGTCACCAATTTTGTGATGATGGAAACGGGCCAGCCCCTGCATGCCTTTGATTATGACAACCTGGCCCAGGGCCGGATCGTGGTGCAGAAAGCCGGAAATACCGGGGCGTTTACCACCCTGGACAGCAAGGTGCATACACTGGAGCCCGACATGCTCATGATCTGTGACGGCAGCAGACCGGTTGCCCTGGCCGGGGTTATGGGTGGTGAAAATTCAGAGATTTCTCTGGAAACAAGCCGGGTGCTAATCGAGAGTGCCTGTTTTAATCCGGTTTCCATCAGGCGCACTGCCAAGCGCACCGGCATTGCAACAGATGCCTCCCACCGCTTTGAACGCGGTGTTGATCCTGAAGGAACCGTATATGCCCTGAAGCGGGCAATGACCCTTATGGCCGATATCTGTGATGCCACTCTGGCCGGTGATATCATTGATGCATATCCCCTTCCTGCTGAACCGGTCCGGATTGACCTGGATCCCGGCAGGTTGAATGTCCGTCTGGGAACCGATTTCAACCGGGATGAAATTACCCGGATACTGGGATCTGTGGAGTTCGGGGTGCTGCCGTCCGATGACGGACATCTGACAGTCAGTGTGCCTTCTTTCCGGGTGGATGTAACCCGGGCTGAAGACCTGTCTGAAGAAGTGGCACGGCTGTGGGGCTACAACCAGATCCAGACCACGTACCCGGCAGTGCCTGCAAAAGGCCGGCTTTTGGATCCGGTCATTTCGACCCGATCTGCCATCCGAGGCATTCTTAACGGACTTTCCTTTTATGAAGCCATTAATTACAATTTTATTTCCAAATATTTCTGTGACCATCTGCTGTTGTCAGAATCCGATCCCCGCAGGGCGGTGGTAAAAATTTTAAACCCTTTGTCCGATCAGATGTCGGTCTTGAGAACCTCCCTGCTGCCCGGGCTGCTGGATAATATGCGCAAAAACACAGCCCAGCAGACAGACACCCTGCGTTTGTTTGAAATAGGGAAAACATTTTTTCACACTGGCAAAGACACCCTGCCCACAGAAATAGAAATGGTGGCTGGTTTGGTCACCGGCAGCCGCAGCCACCAGACCTGGTATTCCAAAAAACAGCCCATGGATTTTTTTGATCTCAAAGGGGCAGTGGAAGATCTGCTGGATGCTTTAGGCATTGCAGATGCCCGCTATAACCCGGTTGCAGGACATGTCTGTCCGTATTTTGCACCCGGATATGGGGCCTGTATCAACAAGGATGATATGGAACTGGGATTTTTGGGAAAGGTTGCTGATCCGGTATTAAAGCATTTTGGCCTTAAGCAGGATGCTTATATGTTTGAACTTGATCTGGCAGCGCTCATGGACCAGATGCCCCGGCAGACGACTGCGCTTCCTTTGCCCAGATTTCCCTCCATTTCCCAGGACATCACCCTGATTGTGGACCACCATGTGCCGGTGGGAGATGTTATAGGTCAGATGAAAGCCATTGCCCAAAAACAGGTGCTTGTGGAAGATATGTTTTTGTTTGATTTGTTTGAAGGCAGTCCCCTGGCTGAAGGGAAAAAATCTTTGTCTTTCAGAATCGTTTACCGGTCTGATGCCAAAACCCTGACAGAAAAAAATATCCGTAAGCTTCACGCAGGCATATCCAGCCGGCTTGTGGAGACATTTAATGCGGATCTGCCGGAATAAAAACCAGGGTATTGACAAATAAACCAGGGATTGTTATAAAGTACCGTTGATGCGGGTATAACTCAGCTGGTAGAGTGCAAGCTTCCCAAGCTTGATGTCGCGAGTTCAAGTCTCGTTGCCCGCTCCATTTTTTATTTGGATGTGGGGCGCAGACATGTTCCAATGACGGAAAGTATATGGATATAATCTGAGCTGATTGAACAAAGCAAAGATTTAGTCGAAAGTTGTACAAGGAACGGGCGCCTGCCCGTTTTTGTATTTTACACCAAAGTGGTTGATTGAAAATCAGGATATGGATGTAAAGCAAAATAAAAACGGACTTGTGGATGAGGTCATGCAAGTGGCCGATCCCCTGTGCCGGGCGGAAAATTTTGAACTGGTTCACGTGGAGATCGCCGCCTGGAACCGGGAGACCATTGTACGGGTCTATGCAGACAAGCCCGGCGGCATCACTTTAGGTGATTGCGCAGATATCAGTCGACAGCTGGGAGATCTGCTGGATATCCATATTCCTGGTCTGGGAAGTTACCGCCTGGAAGTTTCATCTCCGGGTCCCCATCGGCCTTTGAAAAAGAAACAGGATTTTTACCGGTTTAAGGGCAGTAAAATTAAAATTGAAACCAGGGTACCCATACAGGGGAAAAAAAAGTTTACCGGCGTTCTTGAACAGATTGATGATACTGCTGTTGTGATTGCGGTGGATGGAGAACGGGTAGAAATCCCGGACCTGCAGATCATCAAGGCAAGCCTTGCAGGTCAGTAAAATGGAGAACACGTAAAGATGGTTATCACAGATATTAAAAGAGTAATAGACCAGGTAAGCCGTGAAAAAGGAATTGATCCGGAAATTCTGATAAATACACTCAAAGAGGCCATTGTTTCTGCAGCCAGAAAAAAAATCGGCCCCCGGGCGGATATCGAGGTGCATTACGACGGCAAAACCGGTGATGTGGAAGTGTTCCATTTTAAAGAAGTGGTGGCGGAAGTTGAGTTCTCTGACAGTGAACTGACCCTGGAGCAGGGATATGAGTATGACCCGGAATGTGAAATCGGAGACTCCCTGGGAATCCGCATGGATACGGAAGAGTTCGGCCGTATTGCGGCCCAGTCCGCAAAACAGGTGATTATCCAGAAAATGCGGGAAGCCGAGCGTAATGCTGTGTATGAAAATTTTATTCATAAAAAAGGTAAAATTATCAATGGTATTGTCCAGCGGTTTGACCGGGGCAGTATCATTGTCAATCTGGGACAGACAGAAGCTGTGCTCAGACCCAGAGAGCAGATGCCAAAAGAAAATTACAAGCGGGGTGACCGTATCCGTGCCTATGTCCTGGATGTGCTTGAGGAGTCCAAAGGCGCACAGATTATTTTGTCCCGGACCCACCCTGAATTCTTGATGGAATTGTTTAAGACAGAAGTGCCGGAAGTGGCAGAAGGCATTGTGATCCTGCAGAAAGCAGCCCGGGTGCCCGGAGTGAGAGCCAAGATTGCCGTTTCCTCCACAGATTCAGATGTGGATCCTGTGGGTGCCTGTGTGGGAATGAAAGGGAACCGGGTGCAGAATATTGTCCAGGAACTGCGGGGAGAAAAAATAGATATTGTCCAGTGGAGTCCGGATGTGGCCCGTTTTGTTTGTAATGCCCTGTCTCCTGCCGAGATATCCCGGGTGATTATTGATGAAGACAACCAGTCCATGGAAGTGATTGTCAATGACGAATATCTGTCCATTGCCATCGGCAAGGGAGGACAGAACGTTTCTCTGGCCTGTGAGATTACCGGATGGCATCTGGAAGTGACATCAGAAGAAGATTACAGCCGGGAAGTCAAGCAGGGATATGAAAGCTTGATGAAACTTGATAATGTGGGGCTGCCCATGGCGGAGATTTTATTCAAAGCCGGTTATGCCTCCCTGCTGGATATTACAGAAACATCTGCAGAAGAACTGGCCTCTGTTATGGGTATCTCTGAAGAGGCAGCACAAGAGACCATTGCACAGGCCGGTATCCGTCTGATGGAAGAAGAGCAGGAGGCCTCTGATATATTGGCAGCAGAACAGGAAGCTTCCGAGCAGGAAGAGATAGAACGGGAAGAAGCACAACCGGCAGAAATAGAACCGGCAGAAATAGAACCGGAAGCAATAGAACCGGAAGAACCAGTGCAGGAAGTTGAAAAACCAGAAAATAACGATGGTTTACCGGAACAAAAAGATGCAGATGTCATGGATGATGAAGATGCTAAATCATAAGTCGTATGCATAGCAGGTTATAGCAAAGAATATTAAAAGGGATTACTTGGGGGCAAGGCATGGCGAAAGTCAGAGTATATGAATTAGCTAAAGATCTGAATATGACCAACAGGGCGCTTTTAAACAAGATCAAAGATCTGGATATTGACGTTAAGAGCCATATGAGTTCTTTGGAAGACAGCGCTGTCAAGGAGATCAAAAATAGCCTGTTTGGCAAAGCAAGGCAGAAAAACGATCTCAAGGTCAAGCCATCGGTAATACGCCGGCGCAAAAAAAAGGTTGTTCATGAAACAGAGGCTCAAGCTGATGAGCAGCAGGCCGACGTCCAGGAGGCTGCGGAAACTTTAGCAGAACCCGATGTGTTGACACAGGCCCCGGATATGCCCAAAACCCCACCAGCAGAAGTTCAGGAAACTGAGGGGCAAAAAACTGCAGCTGCAAAGACTGAGGAAAAAGAAATCCCATCTTTAAAAAAAGAGACCCCTGTACCTAAAAAGAAGAAACCCGCTGCTGCAAGAATTGTCAAGCCTGCTGAAACTGACCGGCCGCCTGAACCTTCTGTTGAAGAAAAGGTGCCTGTTCCGGAGACAAAAAAGCCTGAAACAGCAAAGAAGCCTGAAGCTGTGGAGGCACCTGAAAAGACACAAGTCCCAGAAAAAACACCTTCTGAACCGCAGATGGAACCTGCCGGTGAAAAAAGCCCTGAAGAAGCGGTTGCCAAAGAACAAGAGCAAAAAGCTGTAAAAGATGCCCAGGCTGTCCAGGAAGTCGAACCAGACACAGAATCCCGCCAGGCAGAGACGGAAGAAGAAAAAGCATCTGGCAAAAAGAAAAAGAAAAAGCGTAAAACCACGCCTGCCAAAATTGTCAAGGTGGCAGATCCTGCTGTTCTGGAAAATATCCGGAAAACAAAACCTGTGGAAGACAAAAAAGAAATACCCCCGGAAAAAGTTGCCAGGCCGGCCCAGGCAACGCGTCCCAAAACTGGAGTTGCAGCGCCTGAGCAGGGTTTGCCCCCCATGCCCGGAGATCTGGATACCGCGGCCCGGAAAAAAGACCGGCGCAAGGATACAGGCATTGTAGATCCTTTTGAGAGCAAACGCAAAAAACGCAAGAAAAAATCCGTGGTTGAAGGGGAGGCCCTGTACCGGGGCCGCGGCAAGAAAAAACGGGGGAAAAAAGACAGCCGGGCCAAAAAGGGCGGGTTCCAGAAGACCCAGATCACAACCCCTAAAGCCATCAAACGGCGGATCAAGATTGATGAGGCCATTGAACTGGCTGAACTGGCAAAGCGTATGGGAATCAAGGCCAATGAGATGATTGCCAAGCTCATGACCATGGGAGTGATGGCGACAGTCAACCAGACCATTGATTTTGAAACCGCAGCACTGGTGGCAGGTGAATTTGATTTTGAAGTGGAAAAAGCCAGTTTTGAAGAAGATACCCTGCTGCAGATTGAAACGGAAAATAAAGACAAGGGCAGCATGATAAAAAGCCCGCCTGTTGTCACTATTATGGGCCATGTGGATCACGGCAAGACCTCACTTCTGGATGTTATCAGAAAATCCAAAATAACCAGTGGAGAAGCAGGCGGCATTACACAGCACATCGGTGCCTATAATGTGGAAACCCCCAATGGCGGCAGGATTACCTTTCTGGATACCCCGGGTCATGCCGCGTTTACTGCCATGCGCTCCAGGGGCGCGAAGGTAACCGATATCGTTATTCTGGTGGTGGCGGCGGATGACGGTGTCATGCCCCAGACCATCGAGGCCATCAACCATTCCAAGGCAGCCGGGGTACCGGTGGTGGTGGCGGTGAACAAGATGGATAAGGTCGGGGCAGATCCGGACCGCATCATGCGGGAACTGGCGGAACATGATCTGCTGGCCGAAGACTGGGGCGGGGATGTGATTTTTGTCAAGGTATCTGCCAAGACCGGGGAAGGCATTGATGATCTTCTGGAAATGGTGCTGCTGCAGTCAGAGGTTTTGGAACTCAAGGCCAACCCGGACAGAAACGCCAGCGGATATGTGGTGGAATCCCGGCTGGATACCGGCCGGGGCGCTGTGGCCACAGTGCTGGTGAAACAGGGAACCCTGCGGGATGGAGACCCCATTGTCTGCGGGCTTCATTCCGGCCGTATCCGGGCCATGATCGATGACCTGGGCAACCGTATTCAAGAGGCCGGTCCCAGCACGCCTGCGGAAATCGTTGGCCTCACCGGTGTGCCTGATGCCGGAGACGAATTTATTGCCGTGACCTTAGACAAGGATGCCAAACAGATTGCCGGTCACAGGATGCAGAAACAGCGGGCCAAGGAACTGGCCAAAAAGAGCCGGGCCAACCTGGAAAAAATGTTTGAAAACCTGGGAACAGCCGAGGTCAAGGAATTAAAGCTCATTGTCAAGGCAGATGTTCACGGCTCCATTGAGGCGTTGAATGATTCCCTCAAGGATCTGGCCAAAGAAGAAGTGGACATAAAAATCATCCATTCCGGTGCCGGTACCATCAATGAATCAGATGTGGCCCTGGCCAATGTATCCGATGCCATCATCATCGGTTTCAATGTCAGGCCCACGCCCCAGATCCGTAAAATGGCCAAGGATGAAAATGTGGACATGCGGTTTTATGATATCATCTATGACGTGATAAATGATATCAAGGCAGCTCTTGACGGCATGATGCCATCCACTTTCCATGAAATCATCATCGGCCGGGCCGAGGTGAGAGATACTTTTGTGGTACCCAAAATCGGCACCATAGCCGGCTGTCACATCACTGAAGGAAAGGTGGTCCGCGGCAAGAAGATCCGGCTGCTCAGAGAAGGGGTGATCAAGTGCGATACCCAGCTGTCTTCTCTGCGGCGGTTTAAAGATGATGTCAGGGAAGTGGAACAGGGATATGAGTGCGGTATCGGCCTGGCAAAATACAATGATATCAAAACGGGCGATATCATAGAATGCTATGAAGTGGAAGAAAGAAAATATGCCCCCCAACAAGAGAAATAATGAAACCATATACCAGAGCTGAACGTATCAGTATCAAAATTCAATCTGCCATAACCCAGCTGCTGAACAAGAAAATCAGTGACCCCAGAATTGAAATGGCCACCATATCCCAGGTTAAAATGACTGCGGATCTTCGACTGGCCAGTGTCTATGTAACCGTTTTTGGCGATGAAAACAAAATTGCAACAACCCTGGAAGGGTTTAAACACTCCAAGGGATTTATAAAAAAGCAGATCGCCCCCCAGCTGGGCCTCAAATATATGCCGGAACTGCGGTTTTTTCATGATGATTCCTTTGATAAAGCAGCAGAAATGGATGCGTTGATTGCATCGGCAGTAAAGGATTTACCTTCGGATCAAGAAAACGATTAACCACCCAACCCCCCTCAGTTTTTCCAGGACATTTTTTTCATGAAAAATGGTATGCTGCTGGTCAATAAGCCGGAAGGTCTCTCATCCGCCCGGGTGGTGGACAAAGTCAAAAAATTCTTTCATGTGAAAAAGGCCGGTCATACAGGCACCCTGGATCCCTTTGCCACCGGCCTTTTGCCGGTGGCTTTGGGACAGGCTACCCGCTTGTCCCGGTTTTTTCTGGGCAGTGCCAAACATTACAGGGCCGTTGTTACCCTGGGAATTGAAACTGATACCCTTGATAAAACCGGCAGAATCCTTTTCCAGGCAGATCCGGACCTGGTGTCATCCATCCGGCCGGAACAGGTCAGCCAGGTGGTGGCAAAATTTGCTGGTATTCAACAACAGGTGGCGCCCAGTTTTTCCGCACTCAAGCACCGGGGCCAGCCGCTTTACAAACTGGCCCGCCAGGGGAAAATGATTAAAAAACCCCCCCGCACCATTGAGATTTACGGCATCAGTGTGGGGCGCATGGATCTGCCGTTGTTTGAAATAGACGTACAGTGCTCCGGAGGGACCTATATCAGGAGCCTGGCCCATGACATGGGGCAGCTGCTCGGGTGCGGCGCCCATTTGTCGGGTCTTTGCAGAACCGGTGTCAGTCAGTTTACCCTGGACCAGGCCATTGATCTGGATATACTGTGCACCTGTGACCTGCAAACGGCAGCAACCCATATCCTTCCCATGTCGGATTGCCTGTCTTTCATGCCGCTGGTACAGGCAGACCCTGTCCTGGAAGAAAAAATCCGCTTCGGCCGCAAACTGCTGCACCAGGACATTGCATCTGGAATAGACACAGAGCCGGCAGAGGGGTTTTTCCGGATAACAGGATCAGACGGTCGGCTTATTGCTGTGGTCCAGGCAGATAATAATGGATCAGACTATAATTATTGTTGCGTTTTCACCGCCTAACTGGTATTTAGTCAAGGTTGATTTTTCGTTTTTGTGACGGCGGTTTGGCAAAAAAGAAACAGGTTTGTCTGAATGGAATATTGGATAGCCTGTTGCAGCATCTGCGTGCCAAATTAAACGCTGTATTTAATGTATTCCAGACAAAGGAGTTTAGACCGTGGTTTTATTAGCAGAAAACAAAGAAGAGATGATCGAACAATTTAAGCTTCATGAGTCAGATACCGGTTCTCCTGAAGTGCAGGTGGCTATCCTGACCCATCGCATCAGCTACCTGACAGAACACCTGAAGCTTCATAAAAAAGACCACCATTCAAGAAGGGGGCTGCTGATTCTGGTGGGCCGGCGCAGAAGCCTTCTGGATTATGTCAAGAAAAAAGATGTCAACAGATACCGGTCTTTGATTGAAAGACTGGGACTCAGAAGATAAAAATGACATACAGCCGGTTTTTGACCGTATTTATGTCAAAAACCGGCTTTTTACAAATAACCGGGCGGCGATTCTTGGGAATGCTTTTAAATAAGTTCGCATCTGTATCATCCAGCATTATGCTGGATGGTACAGATGCGGGTTTATTATTTTGAGTGTTCTGCAGGGATTCTCCGCTTTTTTTACCCCAAGGAGAAATTATGGAAAAAATTGTAACAGCCCAGATCGGTGGAAGAGAATTTTCCATCAGTACCGGCAAAATTGCCAAACAGGCCTCCGGTGCTGTTGTGGTCCAGCTCGGTGAAACCGTGGTTCTGGTCACTGCGGTGGCATCCAAAACCCCCAAAGAAGACATCAGTTTTCTGCCCCTTACCGTGGAATATCAGGAGCGCATTTATGCTGCCGGACGGATTCCGGGCAACTATTTCCGCCGGGAAATCGGCCGGCCGTCTGAAGCGGAAACATTGCGGGCCCGGCTCATTGACCGGCCCATCCGACCCCTTTTTAAAGATGACTATAACCATGAAACCCAGGTCATGGCCACGGTGTTGTCCACAGACAAAATGTGTGACCCCGGTATTCTGGCTATTGTGGGGGCATCTGCTGCCCTGGAAATATCTGATATACCCTTTGACGGCCCCATCGCCGGTATCAAGGTTGGCCGGATAAACGGTGAATTTGTTGCCAATCCCAGTCTGGAACAGATGGAGGAAAGCGACATTGAATTGACTGTGGCAGGTTCCAGAACCGGTGTGGTCATGGTGGAAGGCGGCGCCGATATCGTATCGGAACAGGATATGCTGGATGCCATCTTTTTTGGCCATGCAGCCATGCAGCCCATCATTGACATGCAGATGGAACTCAAAAACAGTGTGGGAAAAGAAAAAATTGCATTTATACCACCGGCGCGCGATCCGGAACTGGCAGAAAAAATAGTATCTTTTGCCAAAGAAGGTCTCCGGGAAAGGGTCCAGATCAAGACCAAAATAGAACGCCAGGTTGCTCTGGGCACTTATAAAGAAGAAGTGGTGGCCCATTTCACCCAGGATTATCCTGATCAGGTCAAAGAGATCAAGGAAGGTTTCAGCCATGCTGTCAAGGAGGTTTCCCGTGAAATCACCCTGACCCGGGACCACCGCATCGACGGCAGGGCCTTTGATGAAATCCGGAATATTACCTGTGAAGTGGGCATGCTGCGCCGTCCCCACGGCAGTGCCCTGTTTACCAGGGGCGAAACCCAGGTGCTCGGGGTCATGACCCTGGGGTCAGGTCCGGATGAGCAGCGGGTGGAGACTTTGGCCGGAAATGAGACCAGAAGCTTTATGCTTCATTATAATTTCCCCCCTTATTCAGTGGGAGAAGTGAAACGGGCAGGCGGACCCAGCCGCCGGGATATCGGACACGGCAACCTGGCCACCCGTGCCATTGAGCGGATACTGCCGGATCCTGAAGATTTTGAATACACCATCCGCCTGGTGGGAGAGGTCATGGAATCCAACGGATCTTCTTCCATGGGTACTGTGTGTGCCGGCTGTCTGGCGATGATGGACGGCGGGGTTCCCATCAAGGCACCGGTTTCCGGTATTGCCATGGGCCTGATAAAGGAGGGGGACAAGACCGTCATCCTCTCGGATATTCTGGGAGACGAAGACCATTTCGGCGATATGGATTTTAAAGTGGCCGGACCCAAAGAAGGCATCACCGCTCTGCAGATGGATATAAAAATCAAGGAACTGTCCAAAGATATCATGGAAAAAGCCCTGGTCCAGGCCAGAGACGGCCGGCTGCATATCCTGGAAAAAATGCTGGAAACCATCGGCAAGTCCCGGGATGAAATATCCCCCCATGCGCCCAAAATCTTGAGTATCATGATAAATCCGGACAAAATCAGGGATATCATCGGTCCTGGGGGCAAAATCATCCGGGCACTCCAGGCGGATACCAATACGGTCATTGAAGTGGATGACTCCGGTCTGGTGAAAATTGCAGGAGAAAACCAGGAAGATGCGGAACGGGCACTGGCAATGGTTTCTGATATTGCCCTTGATCCGGAGATCGGTGCCATATACGAAGGCAAGGTGGTGAAAATTACCGATTTCGGTGCATTTGTGAACATCAAGTCCGGTACTGACGGCCTGGTGCATATTTCCGAACTGGCTGACTACCGGGTGAAAAAAGTGACCGATGTGGTCAAAGAAGGTGATGTTATTTCCGTAAAAGTGCTGGATATTACCCGGGACGGAAAGATCAAGCTGAGCTACAAAGCTGCAAAAGCGGATGAAAAAGAATAACTCTTTTTCTATCTGTCCCCTTGCTTCCGGCAGCAGGGGGAATGCAGTGCTTGTTTCCACCCCGGAAACTGCCATTCTTGTGGATGCCGGATTATCGGGGGTGGAAATTCAGCGGCGGATGGCGGCTGTGGGGGAAACTCCGGAGCGCCTTTCCGCCATTATCATCACCCATGAACACAGGGACCATATTCAAGGCGCCGGGGTATTGAGCCGTCGGTTCAATATTCCGGTTTACCTGACAAAGGCGACGTACCAGGCCTGTGCAGGGGTTGTCGGCAGGATTTCCGATGTACAGTATTTTGGCTGCGGGCAAAGTTTTACGATCAAAAATAACAACAGTGCCATAGATGATAAGGTGCCTGATCCATCAGCATTGATGGTGCATCCTTTTTCAACTTCCCATGATGCCTCAGACCCGGCCGGTCTTACCCTGACCTGGCAAGGCTGCAAGTTCGGCATTACCACGGATCTGGGCATTGCCACCAGCCTTGTGAAGGACCATCTGCGCAACTGCAGTGTGCTGTACCTTGAATCCAACCATGACCCGGATATGCTCATCAACGGCTCCTATCCATGGTATCTGAAACAGCGCATCAAATCCCGCACCGGACACCTGTCCAATGCAGATGCCGGGATACTTTTGTCCCAGCTGGCCCACAAGGATCTCAAGCATGTGGTTCTGGCCCATTTGAGTGAAGAGAACAACCGGCCTGAACATGCCCTGGCTGAAGCGGGCAGATGCCTGAACGGTTCAGATACTGTATTGTCCGTGGCCTGCCCTGACCGGCCCGGAGAAATTATCCGCATTACCGCTGACATATCTGTATAGAA
>Ga0102943_1002125_pt1 | contig 11788 bp, 8 predicted proteins | sample SalPonC_black_MG_FD_78174 | JGI IMG/M metagenome (GOLD analysis project Ga0102943, IMG submission 78174) | Salt pond soil microbial communities from South San Francisco under conditions of wetland restoration - Salt Pond MetaG... | ecosystem: Environmental > Aquatic > Marine > Intertidal zone >...
AGATACTCCACGCGGAATGATCAAAGAGGGATTTGCAGCCGATTTAGTAATCTTCGATCCTCAAAATGTGAGAGATGTTGCTGATTTTGAAAATCCTCATCAATTGGCAGAGGGGTTCGATTGGGTGTTAGTTAATGGAGTTTCAGTTATAGAAAACGGTGAAAGAAATGACAGTCGTCCGGCCGGTGTAATTCGGAGAAAATAACCCTCCGTCAGACCGCTTCCCGCGGTCAGACGGATGTCCCTGATCCAAACTAATTACTCGTGGCACGACTTTAAGGCGTGCCACGAGTGTATGCTGTTCAGTAAGTTTTCCCTCCTTATCCAAGGAGGGGATTAAGGGGTGGTTGATCAAATAAAAAGGTAATCTAAAGTCCTTCCAGCGATAAATATTATTTAATTTTCAACGCTGACAGGAATCCTCCAATTTCACTCGGATACGCTGTCAGTTTGGTTGGGTTATACCTACCCATAGATAGATCACGTTTTCTACCCATCTACCCATCTACCCGTCTAACCGGCTTTAGCGGTCTGACGGGGTTAGTAGCCTGCCTCTCTATTTACCTTATGCAGCAACTCCATTCCCGAGAGCATCCGTTTGTAATTTTCCAGAATTAATTCAGCTGATTCCTGAGGATCCGTTACAGACGCAATGTGTGGAGTGAGGGTAATCTTTTCACGACCCCAGAACGGATGCGATTCCGGCAGAGGTTCCTCTGAAAAAACATCCAGCGTTGCGTGTGATATCTGATCGGTATCGAGGGCGTAAATCAGATCCTCCTCCACCAGATGATCGCCCCTCGCAACATTAATCAGAAAGGAAGGTTTTTTCAGCCCTTTGAATAACTCCAGGTTCAAAATATTGTTCGTTTCAGGTGTGAGAGGCAGCAGACACACAGCGATGTTGGTCTTTGCTAAAAATGAACCAAGTTCATCCTTGGCATAACAGGCCACTCCATTGACTGACTTTTTTGATTTGGACCAGCCGGTAACGGAGAACCCGTTATTGACCAACATTTTGGCAACCTCAGACCCAATCTCTCCCAGACCCATCACACCAATTGTAACATCATGCTTTTTGATGGATGAAAGTGGTTTCCAAATCGCTTTTCTCTGTTGATCGGTGTATTGGTCCGTTTTTCGGATGATATTTAGCACGGCTGTGAGCACATAATCTGCCATCTGTCCGGAGAGAGAGGGTGCAACAATTCTGGTGAATTGAATGGATTCAGGAATTGTGTCGTCGCTGAGAAGATGATCAACGCCGGCGCCCAGAGATGAGATTACTTTCAGGTTGGGAAACTTTTCAAAGAGATTCGCAGGATGTTGCCATGCCACAGCAAATTGCACTTGTTCAGCTTTATTGATTCCCGGCCAGATCTCTATGTCTAAATTTGGATCGAGATCCAGAAGAGCCTTTTTATAAGGCTTTAGATTCCTGTTTTTTGAGACAAGCAGCAGAGACATCGTTCAGTGTGTGAATTTAATTTTCAGCGCTCTTGAAAATAGCAGAAATCTACCGGATGTGTATACATATTTACCGGGTGAATTTTGTAAATATTGGATTGCAGCAATTATGTGTGCGATAAAGCACAGAGATTAAGAGTTAGTGCCTACCTATTGGATAAGATTATTTATCAATCAAAACTAAATTCAAGCATGGCAGAGGCATAGATCTTTTTAAATAAATGAACAAAATATTGTCATTTAACATTATTCACACATATATTAGATATGTGTTAACCCGAAAAGACTTACTCTATGAAAGCAGCTATCGCCTATCCCAAAATTGCACAAGAAGAAGCTCAACCGTCAGGGTTGAATGAAACCGGATTTCCTTCACCGGCAACCGATCATCTGGAGAGCCGGCTCAATTTGCATGAACACATCGTAAAGCATCCGTCATCTACATTTTTTAGCCGGGTTGAGGGGGAATCGAACAGCGCTCTCGGTATTAAAAACGGGGATATATTGGTGGTTGACCGATCACAGGCTCCAAAGAATAATTCCCTTGTTCTGGCTGTAATAGATGGAGAAATTACCATATGCAGAGTTGAGAGACGTTTCAATGAATGGTACTTGGTACTCGGTGATGGCAGTTATCATCCGGTCAATTTTGATGATGAAACGGTGGTGTGGGGTAAAGTGACGCATGTAGTCCATGCTGTGTAATAAACCATCAGAATTTGATTTATGCCTTCGGCTTTTGCTCTGATCGATTGTAACAATTTCTACGCCTCCTGTGAGAGGGTTTTTGATCCATCTCTTAGAAATCGCCCGGTCGTCATTCTATCCAATAATGACGGTTGTGTGATTGCACGTTCAAACGAAGCCAAACAGTGCGGAGTTGATATGGGAGTACCTGAATTTAAAATGCGCCCGCAGGTAAAACTTCACAATATTGCAGTTCGCTCTTCTAACTATGCCCTGTATGGAGATATGAGCCGGCGCGTGATGGAAACCATTCAGACCGTGACGCCCAATATGGAAGTATACAGTATTGATGAAGCATTTGCGGAAATTTCGGGCCGCGATCATCAGGAGATTATAGAGAAAGGAAATGAGATCAGAAATAAGGTTTTGCAGTGGACGGGAATACCGGTTTCGGTGGGCTTGGCTCGGACCAAAACACTTGCCAAGCTCGCAAATGAAACAGCGAAATCGAATGAGAAATTGGGAGGTGTGATGGCGCTTCGCTCAAAGCGAGATCACCGGAATTTATTGAAGAGTACAGAGATTGATGACATTTGGGGTGTTGGTAGGAATTATTCAAAAACACTTCAGAAATATGGTGTTTATACCGCTTGGGATTTGATTCAGCAGCCCGACTCCTGGATTCGCAGCAAGATGAAAGTGACCGGTTTGCGAACGGTTTGGGAGTTACGCGGTCATTCCTGCCTCGAAATTGAACACGCGGTGGATCAGCGGAAGGGAATTCTGAGCTCAAGGTCTTTTGGTCGGCCGGTATATGAATCAAATGACTTGGTTGAAGCTGTCTCATCGTTTACAGAGCGGGCATCCGAGAAGTTGAGAAAACAGAGCAGTCTGGCAGGAATAGTTACGGTAACTTTGGTGACTGATAAATATTCAAACCCAGGTTTGCCATACAAGTTTGGATTGAATGTGGATCTCGAGACGCCGACGGCAGATGTAACGACATTGATTTCAGTAGCGAGAAAGTGTGCTGTTCAGCTTTTTGAAAATGGACGGAAATATAAGAAAGCATGGGTGATGCTTACCGGTTTGGTGCCCGACTCTGAAATTCAAACCGGACTTTTTTCTGAAGTGGACTATTCACAGCCGAAAAAATCGCTGATGGAGAGTTTGGATCACATCAATTCTAAATTCGGAAAACGAACACTTTATTCGGCTTCCACCGGGATCCATCAGTCCTGGCAGATGAAGCAGCAGTTTTTGAGTCCGAAATATACCACCAGATGGGATGAGATTTTATCTGTTCGAGCTTAATTGTTATATGGCAATGTAATTATTCATCTTTTTACATCTTCGATTGTTAGATTCCATCATCAACTAAAATTAATCCGGATTCGATGCTAAACGAGTTACTAAAGAAATCTAAATACCTATTTCTTCTCTCTTCGCTACTCTCCCTATTAGTTCTCAGTCAAACTGTTCAGGCTCAGGGGCAGCTTACATTCGAAGATGTCATGAAGTTCGAAGACATAAAATCCCCCGTAATTTCAGCTGATGGAAATTGGGTGGCATACGGTGTATGGCCGGAAATTGGAGATGGTAAAGTGGTGGTGAAGAGTGTGAACGGTCGCCACGAGTTTACAATAGAGCGTGGTGAACGTCCTCAACTAAGCTCTGATGGAAAATGGGCCGGAACTCTTGTTCAGCCACCATATATCGAAGCTCAAAACTCAGGTCAAAATGGTCCAAAACAGGGTTTAACGTTGCTCAATACAACCTCTGGTGAGATGATGGAATTTGAAGAAGTTAGATATTTCTCTTTTTCAAATGACGGGCATTGGGTGACGATTAATCATCACCAAACTGAAGATGTAAGCGAAGGAGATTTTAAAAACTCTGAGATTGGCCTGCCGGTTACCGTTTTGAATCTGGATAATAATCAACAACATTCGTTGCCTTTTGTAAATGAGGCAGTAATGGACAGCACATCATCCTATTTTGCCTATTCCGTTGTAGATACTTCGGGACAGGAGAATGGACTTTATGTTTTAGATTTGCAGTCCGGAAGCGGAGATCCACAGAAAGTTGCCGGGGATGAACATTCGTTTTACTCAAACCTAAGCTGGAACGACAGTGAATCTATTATGGCATTTACACAAAGTAGTTTAGATCCGGAGTTTGAATTTTACCCGTCTGATGCAGTGATTCAAACATGGACGGCACCAAACGGAGGCCTTGAAACCATTGTTGAACCTGAGGATGTAGCAGAAGGTTACCGATTGAGAGCAAATAATAACCTAATCTGGACCAGGGACGGAAACCGGATATTTTACGGCGTGATGGATGCCGAAATGGTTGCTCTTGATGAAGACAGGTCGGAACCCGATTCACTGACTGCTGAAAATTTATATGAAATTGATCGAATCCTGGAAAAAGTCGAAGGAGATGTTTGGCACTGGGATGATCCACAGATCAAAACTCATGAAAAAGTGACCTGGAACAGCAGGAAGAATCACCTCTATACGGCAGTTTACCACTTAGATTCGGGGAGATCGGTTCAACTTGCAACTCAGGAGATTCCTGATGTACGACCGGTTCATCATACCGGTAAAGCGCTGGGTTCGTCTGACCTCCCATATCAAAAATTACGAACCTGGGACGGGACCTACCGCGATTACTATCTGATTGATCTTCAAACAGGTGAATCAGAACAGTTTTTGGAGCAGCAGCGATTTGGAGCTGAATTATCTCCAAACGGGGAGTATGCAGCGTGGTTTGACGGTGCTGACTGGCATCTGAAACAAACGGTTAGCGGTGCTACAAGAAATCTTACGGCTGATATCGAAACTCCCTTCTATGATGAGGATAACGACAGACCCCAGCCATCCAGTTCTTACCGGATAGCGGGATGGACCGATAACGACCGCGCAGTTTTGATCAATGACAAATTTGATATCTGGCAATTTAATACCCGAACCGGTGATAATCTAAGGATTACAGAAGGACGTGAAGAGAATCGGATCTTCAGAATTCACGATTTGAATCCGGATAAAGAGACGTTTGCACGAAATGAGAGACTGTTGCTTACGATGTTTCATGACTGGGACAAAAACTATGGGTATTATGAAGCGCGTGTCGGGCGAGCCGGAACAAGCCGGGTATTGGAGGATGAGAAACGCTTCAGTATTGTAGGTCTTGCAGAAAATGATGACGCCATTTTGTTTACACAGGAGACCTACCAGGAATATCCGAATTTGTGGGTGGCATCAGATCGCAGATTTCGCAATCCGGATAAAGTGACAAATCTGCACGAAGATCTTCTGGATCAATTTGCCTGGGGAGAGGCGGAGCTGATAGACTGGCTGAATATGGATGGCAAAACCGTACAGGGAATTTTGATCTATCCGGGCGATTACGATCCCAATAAAAAGTATCCCGTATTTATCTACTACTATGAGCGCTTTTCGCAACGATTGTACGATTTCAATACCCCTGTGACAAATCACCGTCCAAATCTTGCTCAATATGCAAGTGACGGTTATGCTGTTTTTCTGCCTGATATTTGGTTCGATATTCCGATACCGGGATATTCAGCGACCAAAAACCTGGTTCCGGGTGTACAAAAGCTGATTGAGATGGGTGTAGCTGATCCGGATGCAATTGGACTGCACGGACATTCATGGAGCGGTTATCTGACAGCCCAGGTAGTAACACAAACCGACATTTTTGCGGCGGCCGTAGCGGGTGCTCCGGTAGGCAACATGACCAGTGCATACAGCGGTATCCGATGGGGTTCAGGTCTTGCCAGACAGTTTCAGTACGAGCAGACTCAGAGTCGGCTGGGTGTAAGTATGTGGGAGAATTTAGCGCCTTACATCGAAAACTCACCGGTTTTCTTTGCAGATCGAATCAATACACCGATTATGATTCAGCACGGAGACGCTGATGAGGCGGTGCCGTGGTATCAGTCAATCGAGCTCTACCTTGCTCTCCGTCGTAATGCAAAGGAGTCTGTCTTTTTACAATATCATGATGAACCGCACCACCTGCGTAAAATGGCGAACCGGCTGGATTATGCAATCAAAATGAAGGAATATATGGATCACTACCTGAAAGGTGATCCTGCACCGGTGTGGATAACGGAAGGAGTACCCTACCACGGTGAGTAGATTCCCGGAAACCTCCGGAGTGAAAAATCTGGAGGTTTTCTGTTTTAATTGTTTTTGAACTCTGGCAATTGAATGATTGGGGTTGCATGTCCGTTGAAATAGTTAGAAAAATTTGAATCAAACGAGGTAAAAAATGGAATGGAATGTCTATTTAGCCGGTGAAATTCATTCAGACTGGCGCGGTGAGATTGAAAAAGGAGTTGTAGATGAAAATCTGCCTGTGGAAATTTTGGCGCCCGTTACAGACCATCCGGCGTCGGACAATGTGGGAGTGGATATTTTGGGTGAGGAGACTACTGATTTTTGGAAAGACCACAAAGGTGGTAAGATTAATGCTATTCGCACACGAACACTGATTGAACAGTCAGATATTGTAGTTGTGAAGTTTGGCGAAAAATATCGCCAGTGGAACGCTGCTTTTGATGCGGGTTATGCATCGGCAATGGGAAAAAAACTGATTGTGATTCATCCCGAAGAGCATACTCATGCCTTGAAAGAAGTGGACGCAGAGGCTTTGGCAGTATGCCAAAACCCTCAGCAGGTGATCGAGATTTTAAAATATGTGACGGTAAAGGAGTGATCAGTAGTGTTTACCGGAGAGTCGGTGAAGCGTTTGCTCAGCTTGCCATAGGTGTCGCCTTTGATGTGAAGACATCATCAGGAAAAGATCCGTTAGCGACATGGGGAGAAATTTAAAAACAGGATGTCTGCCTTTTATTTTATCAAGATCAGCGGAATTAGATTTTAGCTCATGCAACAGTTCTATTACCATCGTATTAGTTTCACGAAGCTCCATTGTTGTGGATTGCATCCCTGTTTCAGCTGAAGCTTTTGGGTACATTGGAGCAAGGGTTGGAATTTTTAGTTTATAAGGAGGCTCCATTATTTTTATTATAACTCTTGCAGGTAAACTTGGTTTGAATTCAGCATTTTTTACCGTTTTATCGTTGCTTCCTTTTTCAATCTGGTCAATACTTCTAATGTAAAGATTGTTAAATCTCCGCAAGTGATTGAAAATTTCGTTTGCGCTCCAGGTGTTTGAATCTGGTTTAAGTAGAAATAGGTCTTCAGGTGCTTGAGTTAGCTCATCTATACGCTGAAGAGCTTTGGTGTATTCGGAAATAATATCCGTATAACTGTATGATTTACCCATTTGACAGCCTCTCTTTTAATGCCTGTACTCTTTCATAAGATTCATGGATCTGATCTTCTTCTATCTCACCAGATTCAATATGGTTTATTATGATTTGAACAGCTTTTGGGACTATATCGGGATCGTAAACAGAGTTGTTTCCAAAAACTAAAATATCTACACCTGCATTTATGGCTAGCTTGATAGCTGTTTCAAGTCCGTAAAAAGATCGGATTGCTTCCATCTGCATATCATCTGAAAAAAGGACACCTTCAAATCCAAGTTGATTTCTCAATAGATCAGTTTGTACGGCTTTGGAGAGTGTGGCCGGATGGTCTGTGTCGAGATTTTCATTAAACACATGAGCTGTCATGATGGCGAAATTATGTCCGGATTCGATCAAATTTTGATATGGTTTCAATTCAGTTTCTTCCCATGTTTCTGTTACATCGGCCATACCTACATGAGAATCATTCCATGCGCTGCCATGCCCCGGGAAATGTTTGATGACTCCGGTAATGCCATGCTCTTCAAATTCATCCAAAAAAATGGACGCATGTTTCGTTACCAATTCCGGGTCACTACTAAAACTGCGTTCAATGGCTCCGATAACCGGATTTTGAGGATTTGTGTTTAGGTCAACAACGGGCGCGAAATTTATGTTAAAACCGAGCTCTTGTAGTTGATCGCTCATCGATGCGGCATAATAGCGGGTAGAGTCAGGATTGTCAATTTCGCCTAAATATTCAGCGGATACATGCGGTTGAAAATCTCTTGTTGGTTTTAGTCTTGCCACCCGGCCGCCTTCCTGGTCAATTGCAATAAGGAGTTGCCTGTCAGAAATCTCCTGTAGTTTTGAATTGAGATTGCGAACCTGTTCAAAAGAACGAATATTTCTTTCGGGGGTGGATGTGGGTACATCATAATCAAAGAGAATTACCCCGCCAAGATGATACTCAGTCAAATCCCGAACAATATGATCTGAATCATCAACTGTGAATCCTCGAAAACCTACCATAAGCATCTGACCAATTTTCTCTTCCAGAGAAGGTTTTTGCTCTGTTACAGGTTGACTGCATGAGCTGTTACAAAAAAAGATGAAAAAAAGAGAAATAAGATAAAATTTCGAAAATTTCATTGTATTAAAATGATTCATTAGTCATTGATATTATTTAGTATAAGTACTGATGAGCAGTTGAGCGAATTACTGATATATTAAAACTTTATAACCTTTTATTTTGTAACAAACTCGGGTCAATTAACTCTTGTAGGTGTAAGTCATGATATACAAAATGAATATTCACATAAAAACACTACGTAAGCAAACTGATAAGTGTAGAACTTGGTGAGAAAAACCACTTAAATATTTAATTGATTTAGCAAAAGTCACCAAAGACAAATTATTTGATATTTAAAGATATAAAGATCACCCGGGTTAGTTTAGAAAATAGTGACGCCATAGCGTTTGATGGTAAGTTGGCAGCCAGCAGGATAAAGATTAGCAATCAAACTTTCACAAATACGATCCATTTACAGATATGATTGAGAGCAATATAAATAATGAGCTTGAAAAAAAGATTGACCAATATGTGGGAGGCAATCTTAATGAAGAAGAAATCGACGAACTGTGGTCTGAAGTCATTTTTGACGACTACTACTACGACTATATGAAAACTGTGGCCAGCTTAAAAGGGTTGGCTGACGGAGAGAAAAAATCAAATATTCATTTCCTTAACCGGAGTTCTACCCTTCAATGGGTTGCAGCTGCGGCAATAGTAATTATTGCTTCGGGCTTAATTCTATTCAATGTTTACGATGAGCAGCAATATAATGTGCAGCCCATAAATTCTATCGAATTGGATTATTACAGATCAGCTGAAGGAGTTACAGAATCTACTGATGTAAGTGAAATTATTATGTCAGTAATTTCAGAAGCAAATCGCGGAAACATATCGTCAGCAATTTCCATAGTAGAAAACAGTTTAAGTGAGATAAGCTCGCAAGAGGGTAAGGCAGAACTATTGGCTACCGCGGGTTCTATTTACTATAACGAGGGCATGTATTTGGAAGCCACGGAGTATTTTGAACGCTCACTCGATTATGAAATTGAAAATGTAATTATCCAGGAGCAAAATTACTGGTATCTGGGTAATGCCTACTTTCAGTTGAATCGAATTGAGGAGGCAAGAACTACATTGGAAAAAGCCTATCAGCTCAACGGAGCATATAGCAGAGTTGCCGAGCGATACATTCAGGCACTGGCATCAGAATAAGCTATTATAAACGACTTTTTATCAGCCCGAATTCTTTTGAGAATTCGGGCTTTTTTATTGGCGTTCTTTAAAAACCGGAAGTATCGATCAAAAAAAACATGGTTATATCTTGGAACCCGATACAGTGAAAGGACAGGGCGTTTTGTGGAGTACTACTGCTGAGCTTTGGAATTAAAGCTACAGTAATGCAATTTGAGTTCGGTGCGGTGCTTTATAAGTCAGTTGAATTTCTGAATGTCGATATATCTGATAGGCGACTCCGAGAGGCAGCGACTGCCAGGCAAATGACTGAGGCCTAATTTGGTACGTACTGTTTTAGAGAACTAAGAGGGAAAGTTGCTCAGTAAGTTAACTACAGTCAAATAAATAAAGGTATTATATCTTCTATGTTCCTAATATAACATGGAAAGGTGAGATGAACGATTCAGGAGTAATTAAGCAGCAGGTAGTTGTTTTCTTCTTCCTGTAACAACTAACCCTGCCACGAAAATCATTGCCAAAAGCATAGATCCTGCAAACCAATTTTTATTTGTGACGATTGGCCTATTGTCTCCATTTAAAATATAAGGTCCCCAGAAGTGAGGGTTTGCATTCTTATATTTAATGAACTGTATTTTTGTTAACTGAAGAGCTTTAGACTTTGTTTCTCCGTTATTTAAATGCTTATAAAACTCTTCAGCGAACTCTGCAGCATAATGATCATTAACAGACCAGGAATTAAGTACCAGACTATTTGCGCCGGCGTATCGCAGGGCCCGGCTAATCCCCATCACTCCACTGCCTTGAAGGAAGCGGTCGCCACCTGACTCGCACGAGTTCAGCATAATCAATTCATTTTGCAGGTTCAGCTCAAATAGTTCGTAAGCAAATAAACGTCCTGAAAGCACTTGATTCGACTTTTCTGTCTCGTCGGCATAAAAATGAAGAGTGGAGAACAGGGGATCACTTTCAGAAACTTCACTATGCGTTGCCATATGCAGAATCCTGCTGTTACCGGCACTATTTCGGAACTCTTGAACCGTAGCGTTTTCGTTAATAAACGTTTTGTTTTGATCTAATCGATTCAGTTCGTTACTGATATTAAGAATTTCTTGAGGAGCTTTAGGCAGAGATACAAGATTTCGTGAGGTTGCACCATTTTGAAAATCGTTCACTCCAAACCCTGAAAACCCATACTGATGATTGTTTCTTTTTTTCCGTTCTACTAAGTCTTGCAGGCTGTTTAGAGTACGCACCTCTGCTTCTTCAATCAGATACTTAGCGGAACCAAAACTGCTTGGTGATTCAGGATGGTTTAAAGGAATAATTCCAAATGGAAGCTGATGAAAATAACCATCAGCCATAACAATGATAGAGTTTGACTGATTAACGATTGAGTCAATATCTATCAACCGCCCTATCCGGTAAAATTTTTCCAAGTCCGTTTCTCCAACTAGAATGGACTCTATGGCACTTTCAAAAAGTGTTCTGTTTGATTCATCCAGATGAACTTTTTTAATCTCTAAATTTGATTGGTCGATGACAGAAATATAAAGCTGATCACTTATTTCCGTCATATGAATCAGAGACTCAGTAAATCCAAGTTGGCGTTGAACAGTTTGAAGGTTTAGCGATTGATTAAAAGGTGTTTCCTTGGGTGATGATAGCAACTGTCGCTCAGCTGATAATTTTGATAGGCGATTTTGTAATGAGAGCCGTTCACTTTCACTTGCAACTAAAATTTGGCGTCGAACCCGGTCCATTTGCTGGGTTAGGTTCCGAATGGTAGTAAGGGTCTCTTCACTTAAATGGGAAGAGCGTACCAGAGGATTGTCTGTCAGAGCGGCATCATTGATGGTTTTAATTCGATCAAACAGGATTAGAGCGTCAGCATACTGTTTATTCTGTATTAGATAATCGGCATATTTTTCAAAAAGATAGAGATATTCATCTTCCACTGTCCAGTAACCTGATTCAGCTTCGGAAGTATTGCGGGAGCGTTCAAATACCAATTCGGCAGCTTCTGAATATAGCCTTTCTGCCTCCGATGTATTTCCATAATACGATTCTACATCAGCCTG